>JACCED010667810.1_pt1 | contig 18802 bp, 14 predicted proteins | sample 7455021 | NCBI WGS metagenome assembly JACCED01 (sample SAMN15323456, study PRJNA562643) | freshwater metagenome | isolation source: river surface water | place: USA:Blue River Watershed | collected 2017-08-19 | reverse complement strand
TTTTTTCTTCCCATTCTTGAAGTTTTTGGTGTGACGCTGGTCGTGGCATTAGGACTCCTTTGGTTATAAAATCCCAAAGATGCCAAGTCTATGAAGTTTTAAAAAGATGGGTAGGATTGACGGTTACCTTTAGTGCGACTCATGGGTTGGTTTCCTCCTTTAGCTCCCGCTGCGTGCGAATGCACTTTACAGTGAGAAGCGTCTATGACAAGCCCCGCTGCCATGTCTTTAGGTTAATCGCTCAGATCAATAAATTCAGAAATTTGTTTTATTTTCCTGTGCCCTGGAGCTCTCATAAAGTCAACTGGCATGGAATTCTAAACTTTTGTAAGATTCTTAATCTGCTTTGTAAGAAAACAAGGACATTGATTTTGAACGGCGCAATTCAAGATATTCTCCTTTCCCTCCAGCAATACCGGGTTTGGCTGCATTTGGGATGGCTCGAAGTGAAACAACGTTACCGCCGCTCTATGCTAGGGCCTTGGTGGATCAGCATCAGTATGCTGATCTTTATCGCAGCAATGAGCAAGATCTTCAGCCACCTGTTCCATCAGAACGTCGCTGAATATGTCCCCTTTTTCACAGCTGGTTTCATGTTCTGGTCATTTATTTCGACCAGCATCATGGAATCCACGGAAATTTTCAGGGCCAATAGCAGCTTCATCAAACAGATCAGTTTGCCTTATACCACATATATCCTGAAATTCCTTGTCAAGAACGTCATTGTTCTCGCCCACAACTTCATCATCTATTTTCTCGTTTTAGCTGCCTTCAAATTAAACCCTGGCTGGCGATTTCTTGCAGTCTTTCCTGGCGCGTTGCTTTTGATCATCAACCTATATTGGATGAGTCTTCTGATCGCTCTGCTGAGCACACGCTTTCGGGATATCACACCGATTGTAACCAGTTGCATGCAGATCCTATTTTTCATCACGCCTATTTCTTGGACGCCAAAATTGCTTGGAACTGAATCGCTGATCGTGCAACTCAATCCCTTCGTCTACCTGCTCGACCTGGTCCGCAATCCTCTTCTTGGTCACGAGATCCTCTTTAACTCCTGGTGCATCTGCTTGTCGATTGCTGGAATCGGTTTCTTAGCATCGCTAACCCTATTCAACTGTGTCCGCACCCGAATCCCTTTTTGGCTGGACTGACCTATGGCAACAATTGAACTGAACGATCTCTCTTTAATTTATTCTGTGTATGGGACCAACTCCCGGTCTCTTAAAGTCAGCGTTCTTCAAGCTGCCACTGGAGGAAAATTCCTTAAAAAGGAAACAACCGTCAAGGTCCAAGCACTTGATGCGATCAGTTTTAGATTGGAAAATGGAGACAGGCTTGGCCTTATCGGCCATAACGGAGCTGGAAAAACAACTCTTCTCAAAGTTCTCGCTAAGATTTACGCGCCGACATCAGGCAAGCTCACTATTTCCGGAAAGCTCAATAGCCTCTTCGACATCATGGTCGGCATGGACCATGGCCTGACAGGCTACGAAAATATCCTCCTTCGAGGACTGATCCTAGGCCTTTCGAAAAAACAGATCTACAGCATCATCTCAGAGATCGAGGAGTTTGCAGAGCTTGGCGATTTTATCCACTTGCCGCTCAATAGCTATTCTTCGGGGATGTTGGTGAGGCTTGGCTTTGCGATCATTACAAGTGTTTCCTCTGAAATCCTCTTAATCGACGAAGTGTTAAGCGTCGGAGATGCCCGTTTCATCAATAAGGCAAAGCAACGGATCACCTCGTTGATCGATCAGTCCCATATCATGGTCCTCTCGACCCATAGCCACGATGTCATCTGTAATTTTTGCAATAAAGTCCTCTGGCTTGAACAAGGGAAGATCAAAATGTTCGGCGAAACGGAAGAGGTGTTCCGGGAAAGAGAGCGATTGCTGTCAACATGAAGCTGGAACCGATCACGATCGATCCTAGCTGAAACATTAAGATGTCTTAACTTATGTTCCGCGATTAACACCTGCAGTAGATTAACCGCGGAGCTTTTTTTCAAGCTCTTCCCAACGTAAATAGAGCTGCTCAATTTGATTTTCAGCAAGACCGATTTGAGAACAAAGGGCTTGCAGCTGCTCCGGTTTTTCTGTGATAGCAGGATCTTCTAAATCGCTATTGAGAAGCCTAACTTCTTCTTCCAATTGACCGATCTTCCCTTCGATCTGGTCATACTCATGTTTTTCCGTGTAGGTAAGCCTGGCTTTGCGTGGAGAGTTCTCTTGTTTGACTTCTTTGGACTTCTTAAAAGAATCTCCTTCTTGTTGAGCCCGCTTCCACTGAGAATAATCGGCAAAGAATGTGTTCTGTTCCAGATTGCCAAGGGCAAGGAGCTCATTGCAAACACGGTCTAACATGCATCGATCGTGCGTGATCAGAACAAGCGCTCCAGGAAATTCAAGGAGGCTTTCTTCGAGAGTCTCTAACGTCGCAATATCAAGGTCGTTTGTCGGTTCATCCAAAAGGAGGATGTCGGCAGGCTGTAGCATCAGGTGGGCAATTGAAATCCTGGCCCTTTCGCCCCCTGAGAGTTTTGCAAGAGGCATATCAAGAAGATCGGGAGAAAATAGGAACCGCTTGCACCAACCATTGACATGGATCATTTGACCGCGAAAGCTGACAAAATCCCCTTTAGGGGAAAGGGCCTGCCTGAGAGTCATGTCATCGGGCAGCTGCATCCGGTACTGGTCGAAATAGACGATTTTCAGAGCATCAGCCTGTTTGATCGTCCCCTGATCTGGGATAGATTCGCCTGCAATCAACTTGAGTAGGGTTGTTTTCCCGGAACCATTGGGACCCATCAGACCAATCTTAATGCCAGGAGAGAGTGTAAAATCCAGGTGATGGAACAACAGGCGCTCCCCTGCATATTTTGCGAGGTTTTTAGCAACGAGGAGCTTTTGGGTTTCTCGAAACGTTGCAGCGAAATCGACGTCGGCCTTTTTCTGTGTGTTCCTCTTTTGGATTTGAGAAAGCTCCTTCAAGATTTGATGGGCATCTTCAACTCGCGATTTAGACTTGCTTGTTCGTGCTTTGGGCGACTGGCGCAGCCAATCGAGCTCTTTGCGCGCTTTGGAAGCGATCGATCTTTCTTGTTGAAGCTGTCCTTTTAGGAAATCCTCTTTCTTCTCGAGGAAATGGGCGTAGGTCCCCTCGATCGAGAATAACCCCTGAGGATACACAGCATTGATCTCGATGGTCCGGTTGACCATATTTTGGAGAAAATAACGATCATGGCTGACGAGCAGAAAGGAAGGCGCTTCTCTCATTAAAAAATTTTCGAGCCAAACGATCCCTTCGAGATCAAGATGGTTGGTCGGCTCATCCAGCAATAAGAGATCCGGCGAAAAGAGAAGTTCCTTGGCCACGCTCAACCGCTTTTTCCATCCTCCGGATAACCGTGCTGCAGAAGGCTCATTGCCGGTAAAGCCCAATTTGCTGAGCCATGTTTTGACCATGAGTTCTTTTTCATAATCCGGCCTTTCGTCTTCAGGAGAGAACGCCCCAAGCAAAACTTCTTCAATCTTTTGATCGGGAAATTCGCACACCTGAGGAACATATCCGATACGCAGTCCCCGCTTAGCAGAGATCGTCCCTTCATCAGGATATTCACAACCGGCGAGGATCTTAAGCAATGTCGTCTTGCCAGAGCCATTAGGGCCGATCAACCCCACCCGGTCTCCGGAAAAAATGCTAAAGGAGAGGTCTTGGAAAAGGACCCGAGAACCAAACGACTTAGCTAGGGATTGGCAATTCAGAAATAATGTCATTCACCTAGTGTAGCAAAACAGGAAATGAGTTGAAAAACAAAAATTCAACCAAGAGGCTTGTCAATTTAAGGGAAAGGTGTGGATCGACGGCAATATACCGAAATAACTCGGAGAATCGGAAATCTGACAACCTGAACAATGGGTTTAGTTGATGGGGAAAATTGCCTCGCAAGATGCAGCAAGGTTCTATGAGATGAACCCATTATTCAGGTTGACAAGAAGCCGCCATCAATTTAAGTCAGGCAAAGCCTGCACGGAAGCAGCTCAACTTGAATAAGTTGAGCGATGCAGGCGGATTTCAAATTCATTGGCCGGCGACGCTGGCAAAAACCGATTCTTCAAGTTATTTCGGTATAACCCTCAACACCTGAAAAATCGGGTTATGCAAGAAGTCTTTTTCCATCTATAAGACATCGGCCGCTAAAGCTGCAAGCTCCGATCTTTCGGTACGCTCTAAAAAAACGTGCCCGAAGATCGGGTAGTCTTTGAACTTGCTCACCGTAAAGGTCAGGGCGTTCGAGTCTTTATCGAGGTAAGGATTATCGATCTGGGTAGGATCCCCGGTCAGCACGACCTTGGTCCCCTTTCCTGCTCGAGAAATGATTGTTTTGACCTCATGGGGCGTTAAGTTTTGCGCCTCGTCGATGATCATGTACATCTTTGGAAGTGAGCGACCGCGAATATAGGTCACTGCCTCCATCTCGATTTTCTTGCTTTCCATGATCCATTTTTGCGTTTCCATTCCATTGGTCTCGCCGCTTGTCGATTGGCAAAGAAACTCTAAATTGTCATAGATCGGTTGCATCCAGTGGTAGAGCTTTTCCTCTTTTGTTCCGGGCAAGTATCCAATGTCCTTACCCAGTGGGACGATCGGCCTGCTTACGAGGATCCGCGTATAGGTACCCTCATCGAACACTTTGCGCAGTCCTGCAGCAAGAGCCAATACTGTTTTACCCGTTCCGGCCGGTCCCATTAACGTAATCAGCTTGATATCATCGCGAAGCAGGAGGTCCATTGCGCACTTCTGCTCGACATTTAAAGGGTGGATTCCCCAGATGTCGCGAGTCAGCTTGATCAGAGGCTCCAGCTGTTTTTTCTGATGGTTGAATTTACAAATGGCCGAAGACTGTTCGGGAGAACTGAGCAAACAATACTCGTTCGGAAGCAGATCGGCCTTTTCTAAAGGAAGAAAACCATCTTTATAAAATAGGTCGATCTCTTTCTTGGGAACTTCAATCTTCCGATATCCTTTATAGATATTGTCATAGGAAACTTTTAAGCTAATGTAATCTTCAGACTCTATCCCGATTGCTTCAGCTTTAACCCGCATGACAAAGTCTTTAGAAACTACGACTACTTTTTGACCTGTCTCTTGGATTTTATAAGCAACGTGCAAGATTTTGTTCGTATTCCGATCGAGGGGAAGGGGGAATCCGTTTTTATCGCCAGGCCTCGTATCGACATAGATACGAATGCTAATCCCATTTTCAATCCTGATACCGCTATGCAGATCGCCATCTTTGCGCAATTTTAATGCATCGATGTAACGGATAATATGACGGGCATTTTTGCCTAATTCGTCGGAGAGTCGTTTCATTCCATCGAGCTCTTCTAAGACAATAAGGGGAATGACAACATCACTGTCTTTAAATTTGCTGATCGCATCGGGGTCGTGAAGCAGTACATTGGTATCTATTACAAATGATTTCCGTGCCACAAGTTCTTCTCCTCGGTTCAATTGATTAAGCTTAAAAATGTCGTTCGATTCTTACTTAACTGACGTTTATACCGAAATCACTTGAAGAATCGGTTTTTGCCAGCGTTGCCTGCCAATGAATTTGAGATCCGGCTGCATCGCTCAACTTATTCAAGTTGAGCTGCTTCGGCGTCGGTTTGGCCTGACTCAAATTCATGGCGGCTCCTTGCCAAATTTCCGATTCTGCAAGTGATTTCGGTATAGCTCAGGTCACCTCCCCTATTCTCATGGATATTTCAACGATCACATCTTGGGCTTTTTGCGCTTGAAGGTGCATAAGTAACCTGAATAATGGGTTTATTTCATAGAACCTTGCTGCATCTTGCGAGCACTTTGCGAAAATTTTGGCACGTCCATAGGTGCTTTCAGCTAGTGAACATGCCAAAATCTCCGGAAAACTGCCTCGCAACCTGCAACAATTCCCCATAAACTAAACCCATTATTCAGGTTAAGTAAAGCCTCTCCCAAGAAACTGAGCATAATGGCAAGCTTAACGAAGCTCAATCATTTTTTCATGATAATTATAAGCAACTTGCGTACAACTATTTAAAACACCTATTTAGCAGTTAAAAAAAACGACTGCTAATTCGTTGACAGAAGTAGCATTTTAAGCTATAATAGATATTAGAAAAAGGCACACAGCCTCAACGTTGGAGTTCACCCATGCTAATTACATCGAGCATATTAAGCATACCTCCTTATATCTCAACCTCTTGGAAGAACATTGCATCCTTGCATGTTGAAATGCACATATCTCACCCGATCCTCATTGTGATTTTATCCACTGGAGCGCACATCAATATCCCCCATTTAGATCCAGCTTCTATGGAAGCAATCTTTGCTATGCATGCAAAACACATCGAATCGGAACATGACATTGCTCCACTTAAGGCACCTCCTAAAAAACCCGCTAACAATTCACCCACCCAAAATTCCTTGCCTGCAAGCTTTCATTTTCCTCTTGAGACCCCATTCAATTTTCCGCTCAATCTGGACAACATGGGCATCTCCCTCCAACACACCCCGGAACAAGCCCATGCCCCGGACCTGCCTAAAGAACTGATCGATAAGATCACAACCCTTGCCAAAACGATCGGTATCAGCGATCCTAATATGATCCCACAGCCTGAGCCTCATTGCAATTGCACCTACTGCCAAATCTCTCGCGCTTTACACGCCGGCTTTGTAGAACAACAAGAACCTAACAAGCTTACCAATACTGAAGAAGAGATTGTCTCCGAGGAAGACCTTAAGTTCCGCACCTGGGACATTAATCAGAAAGGCGACAAGCTCTTCATCGTCCAAAATCCTCTGGACTCTAAAGAGCACTACAGCGTCTACCTCGGTGAGCCGATTGGATGCACTTGCGGTCAAAAACACTGCGAGCACGTCCGCGCTGTTTTAAATAGCTAATCGATTTTTCTTCTTTTTCCATTCTAGATTGTTCTACCTGAACCTCCGTTCGGTCTGCACTTGTTTATAACCTGAATGCAAATTTCAAATTCATTGGCCGGCGATGCTGGCAAAAACCGATTCTTGAGGTTGTTTGTGTATCCATCTATTGAGAATCCTTTCCTGAAAAAAACATGGAGTAAAAAAAGGGCAAGTCATAGAATGACAAATTGCATTGTCGAACCTTTTTTACATTTATTTGGCGATCAGGAGGAACCAATAACATGTCCAAGTTTTATCAAACTCTTTGTGTTTCATTAAGCGCACTTTCAATGACAGTTCTTTGTGCGGATGAACCCGTCCCTCTCCAAATACAGGAAATGCCTGATCCGATCGCTGAACTGATAGCTCCAGCCCTTCCTGCAATTCAAACCGAACCATTCATTGTCCAAAAGCCCGTTGTTGCGCAAACAGCTTCTGTAGCTGTAGCAAAACCCGTTATTAAGGCGCCCGAAGTCCCCTTTTCTCCTTTTACTGGAAAAGTAAAAGGGAGAAAGGTGCGAATGCGCCTTCAACCCGACCTCGATAGCCAGATCATCAAAGAGCTCAATAAGAATGATTTTCTTTCTGTTGTCGGAGATAAAGGAGACTTCTGGGTTGTTGAACCTCCTTCAGGGATCAAGGCTTTTGTCTTTCGAAGCTTTATCTTAGACAACGTCGTTGAAGGCAATCGCGTTAACGTCCGGCTTGAGCCGCATCTCGAGGCCCCCATCATCGGCCACCTTCATGCAGGCGAGCAAGTTAACGGCGTCATCTCTGCGATCAATAATAAATGGCTTGAAATCGCTCCTCCAGCTGAGACCCATTTTTATGTCTCTAAAGAATTTGTGGAATTTGCCGGTGGACCTGAAGTAAAGGCCCAAATCGACAAGCGGCGCTTAGCTGCTGAACAACTGTTAGACGCCACGTCTCTGTTGGGCAGCGCTGAACTGAGAAAACCTTTTGAAGAGATCGATTTTGACAGGATTAATAAAGGTTTTAACCTCGTTATTTCCGATTATACCGACTTTCCTGAATATGTTGACCAAGCCAAAGAATCATTGTCCTCTTTCCAAGAAGCTTATTTGCAAAAGCGGATCTCCCATTTGGAATCGCAGCCTAAAGTAGAAGCCAGATCTGCTAACAACGATTTCTTATCAGATGCAGTCGCTTTAGAATCTCTATATAAAGTTTCCGATAAAATGAAATTGTGGGATCCAGTTGAACAGGCCCTCTTTGCCAGTTGGACAAAATTAGGCGAAAACCAAACATTAGAACAATATTACGAAGAGCAAAAGCTAGCAGCTGTTACGCTGACAGGCATTTTAGAACCTTATCATTCTCCTGTAAAAAGTAAACCGGGCGACTTCATCATTAAGGACAAGGACCTACCCATTGCATACGTCTATAGCACAGTTGTAAACCTGCAACATTTGAACGGCAAACAAGTGAAACTTATCGCTTCTCCACGCCCTAACAATAACTTTGCATTTCCAGCTTATTTCGTTCTTGCTGTTGAATAACCCTTTTCCACATTGCGAAGAGCAGAGCTCTTCGCAATTTTTTTCATCATCTCTCATCAAAATGACCACATGGAAATCAGAGAATGGGCGACCCGCGTTCTCGGCGCCAATACTTTAGAGGAAAAACTCTTTTGCCCGAATGAACTGACCGACTTCGAACCTGGGCCAGCACAATTTTGGAAAGAGCCCTGCCGCCCTCCAGGGATGGAGTTTAAACGCCATTCTAAAAAAGAAAAACTGCCCGCTTTTCATGAGCATCGGGACCAGGACAAACGGGCGGTCTGTCTACACCGTTTTGCAGGACATGAGCTCCTTGCTGTAGAAATCATGGCCCATGCATTAGTTGCCTTCCCTGAGGCGCCGATCCGCTTCCGACGCGGAGTTGCTAATACCCTGCGCGAAGAACAGGGACATGTCCGCTTATATATTGATCGCATGGAAGCACTCGGACTTAAGTTCGGGGACCTCCCCCTCTATCGCCATTTTTGGTCCTATGTTCCCCATCTGACATCTCCGATCCGCTACATCAGTGTTGTCAGTTTAACATTTGAGATGGCCAATCTGGACTTTGCCCCCCTTTACGGTCAATCGTTTGCTCGTGTTGGAGATAGGGAGTCGGCTGCACTCATGGAACAGATCCTTGAAGATGAGATCAGCCATGTCTCATTTGGATGGAACTGGCTTAAAAAATTGAAATCCCCTGAAAGCTCAGAGTGGGATGCATGGGAACAGTGCCTTCCTCCTTTGATGACGCCTAAACGGGCCAGAGGTTTTATCGTTATGGAAAATCATCGCACCCGAGCTGGCATTCCTCAAGAATGGATTGAAAAGCTCAAACATTCCTGATTACAATCAGCATTTGAACTGGTCTTAAAAACCCAAAGTTCAGGTTAAAAGCACAGCTTGCTTCAAATTGAGAACACCTTCTTGTCAAATTCCCGGTTCTTAGGTTTATTTCGGTATAGCAATGCTGTGGACTTCAGGAATTTGGACCATCCGCGAGCTCTTTTCTACAATTTCAATAGGATCGAGCTCTAAGCTGGTCGAAGCAGCTCCTAGATCTTTAAATTTGCGCGCTGTGACAAGAACGCGCGATTCAAAAGACCCGATCCCCTTGTTATAAGCATCAACAGCTGAATTGAGACTCCTTCCGATTTTTGAAAGATGGGATGACATATCTATAAGACGCTTGTAAAGATCATGGCCGAGCTCATTGACTTCATTGGCATGGCGCGACAAACTCTCCTGCTTCCATCCATAGAAAACCGATTTGAGCAAGGTGATCAACGTGGTAGGCGTTGCCAGGATCACCCCTTGATCCGCCCCCGCTTCAATCAACCCTGGATCAAATTCCAATGCAGCACTAAAAAACGTTTCTGCAGGCAAGAACAGGACGACGAACTCGGGCGTAGGTTGGAATGCCTCCCAATAAGCCTTGCGGCTGAGCATCACCACGTGTGCACGCACTTGCCGCGCATGGTCTCGAAGACGCGCTTCACGCATTGCTTCATCTGAAGATTGGACTGCTTCTAAATAAGCTTCCAAAGGAACTTTCGCATCGACAATCACCTGCCGGCCACCAGGAAGCCGCACTAAAAGATCGGGTCGCAGCCTCCCTTGGTCGCTGACCTCATGCTCCTGCTCGTAAAAATCACAATGGTTCAGCATTCCTGCCATTTCGACAACGCGCCGCAACTGAATCTCTCCCCACCGTCCTCGCACAAGCGGAGTGCGCAATGCCTTGACCAGACTTGACGTCTCGTGGCGGAGTTGCTTTTCTGTCTCAATGAGAGATCGGACCTGTTCTTTTAAGGACTCTTGTTCCCCTTTTCTCTCTTTCTCAAGCTGCCGCATCCCTGTGTCAAGCTTGACTAAACTGTCTTTAACAGGAGCTAGCATCTCACCGATCGCTTGATGCTTCTTTTCCAAATCCCCTTTTGCCATTTCATGGACCTTTTCAAGAGATGATTTGGCAAGATCGAGGAATTGCCGGTTATTTTTTTCCAGCGCTTCTGAAGAGAGCGACGAGAAGGTGTGCTTCAGCTGCTCCTGAGCTTGGGCAAGGAGCGCTAGCTTCTCTTCAGCAACATGATGTTTGAGCTGAATGTCTTGCAACTGTTTTTCCCTATCTTTAACTTCCCCTTCAAGGATAGGGATCCGCTGATTGTGCTCTTGAAAGAACCGAAGTTGGAATGCGGCTTCCTGCCGCTTCGCCCGTTCGTGCAACCAGGCCCAAATGACTCCGCAAAGAACGACTGCGCCAGCTATAATAATGATCATTTCAATCTTCGCTCTCTGGTTCAAAATCTTCTAACGTTTTCGATTTTTTCCCAGCGATCAATCGGATGATTGACAGTGTCCAGCCCAAAATGACATATCCCCAAGAGACAACAGCAAGCATGACAGGGAAGAAGTAGAGGACCCCGTAAAGGAAAAAAATCGCCAGGATAACCGTTACAAAGACAAGTTGAAAGGAGGGAACTCGGAAATGCAAGACTTTAGAGCTAGGAAACTTCCAACGGCTGACCATGAAGTAGCCAAGAATGATCATCAGACATGTCAAAATGATCGCGCGCGTATGATCCTCAAGGGGAAAGAACTTTTCTACGATCGAAGAGGAAAACAACAGGTTAGCGGAGACTGCCGCAAGCGCTGCAGCGTCGATCGGCAATCCTGTAAAATGCTTTTTATGCGCCGCTTGAGCTTCCGGATCTCCTTTTACGTCATTCGCCTTTACATTGAACCGGACAAGGCGTAACACGCCGCAAATAGAAAACAGCATCGCACCAACAATCGCAAAGAAGGACAGCCCTGTTCCTCGTTCCAGCGATAGGCTTTTTAACATCAATACAGAAGGAGCAACACCGAAGGAAATGGCATCCGCTAATGAATCGAACATCACACCAAACTCACTTTCAGCGCGCATGGCTCGAGCGACGGCGCCATCAAGCAAATCAGCAAATGCAGCGAGCAAAAGCAGTAAAACGGAGGTCTGCAACACTTGATAAGTCCCCGAACCCGGTTCGACCATATTGACTTTGAAAATGACAAACAACCCGCAAGCAAGTCCAAATGCAGTAATGATATTCGGGATAAGATACACACGTCGCATACAATGACCTCTTGTTAACCTTAAGCCTTAAATAACACAGGCCTAGCACTTGCAATCTTCTCAAACTCGAAGGATTTTTCCTATTGAAAAAATCCAGTCGGCCCCTAGTTTTAACCTGAATAATGGGTTTATTTCATAGAACCTTGCCGTATCTTGCGAGCACTTTTCGAAGATTTTGGCACGTCCATAGGTGCTTTCAGCTATTGAACGTGCCAAAATCTTCGAAAAGCGCTCGCCACCTGCAACAATTCCCTATATACCGAAATCACTTGAAGAATCGATTGTTGCAAGCGTCGCCTGCCAATGAATTTGAGATCCGCCTGCATCGCTCAACTTATTCAAGTTGAGCTGCTTCGGCGTCGGTTTGGCCTGATTCAAATTCATGGCGGCTTCTTGCCACATTTCCGATTCTTCAAGTGATTTCGGTATAAACTAAACCCATTATTCAGGTTTTTAGAAAATGAGTGTCCATTGGATATTTATCCCTTAGATAGATAGAATCGTTTGCCTATGGAACTTCTCCCTAAAGACCAACATGGCTGTCCTTACCTGATCCTTGCCCCCATGGAGGGGGTCGGGGACCGCTGTTTCCGCAAAGCGATGACCTCAATCGGCGGTTTTAATGAAGCTGTCACCGATTTTTTACGAGTTCCAACCAATGCCCATGTCCAAAGCCTAGCCCGCTTCTATGAGGCAGAGGAAACAAAGCCCATCCCCCTTGCCGCACAGCTGATGGGCTCAGATATCGAACTAATGGCGGCAATGGCCCACGAAGTGGAGAAAAGAGGGGCTCCCCGCATCGATCTCAATTGCGGCTGCCCTTCGAATACCGTCACAGGGCGCGGCGCAGGTTCCAGCCTGCTCAGAGATCCCAGTCTTTTGAATCAAGTGGCAGCTGCCATGGTCAAAGCCGTTTCTATCCCCGTGACGATCAAAATGCGATCGGGCTATGACGACACCTCCCGTTTCCAAGAGAATCTCCTCGCCGCTCAAGAAAGCGGCGTCAGCTACATCACGCTCCACCCACGCACCAAAGCCGATGGATACGGCCCTCCCGCAAAATGGGAGCTCATTGCCGCTGCCAAAGAGATCCTAACCATTCCGCTTGTCGGAAATGGCGACATCCTCACAGTCGACGATGCGCTCGGGATGCTGAAGACAACCGGCTGCGATGCTCTCATGATCGGCCGAGGAAGCGTGATCAATCCCTTTATCTTTCACCAGGTCCGCGCCCATTTCGCTAAAACGACCTATCAACCTCAATGGGAAGATCTTCTTTCCTATCTCCAAGCCTACATCTCAGAGATTCCTCTGGGAAGTTCTGAAAGACTGAAGATTAATAAAATGAAACAACTGATGGGATTTCTATTCAAGGCAACTCCCATTCTTATCGCGCGGCGGCAAACGATGCTCACGACAACATATAACGATTTTCCATCTTTCTTAAATGTTGCCATGGCTCTGCTGAAAGAAGGTTGGAAAACTCCTTGATATACCGAAATAACTTGAAGAACCGGGAATTCGACAAGGAGCCGCCATGAATTTAAGGCAGGCAAAGCCTACACGTAATCGGTTAACGGAGTCTTAAAAATTAAAAATCCTAATCGCTTCATTTTTTGCGCGTTGGAAATCTTGAGCAATTTTTTTTCTTTCATTTCTTATTTTTGTGGACGAAAAGCAAAAGTCTACTATATATGGTGTATATAGAAACACACAACTACTAGATGTGGTAGCGACGAACTGGACAGTAAATAGCTCAATCAGCAATACTTGTACTCAAAACGACGCTGCACAATACGGTTTAGAATACCATCAAATGCACGCAATTGCAGTTCCTTGAATCCAAGGAATCGGTGGTGTTTTGTTTAAATAATCGGTCAAGTTGACCCAGCATTAATTCCTAAGGAGAACACGCAATATGTCACGCAAATCACCCTCTTCTGATAACAGCTCATCATCCGTTCTTCGAGAAAAATCAACCGGTTCTCCGACTGTAGCAGAAATTGCGACCATCCTTAAGGAAGAGGTCAAACCTTCCCAAGATAAGATGCACCGCTTCACCATTGTCAAACGCAACGGATCGATCGTCCCTTTCCGCCGCGACAGGATCCACCGCGCTCTCGAAGCGGCATTCCGCGATACGAAGAAAGTTCAAAAGACAGATGAAGTCCCAGCCGATATGGCGGTTGTAATCGAAGAGATGACCGATCTGGTCATCAACCATCTGTTCACATTGGCCTCAAAAGGAGCATCGTTGACTGTAGAAGGGATTCAAGACCAGGTCGAAGTCGTCCTGATGAAAGCAGGTCATCTCGATGTGGCACGCGACTACATTATTTATCGCGACCAGCACAAAGCCCTTCGGGAAGATTCTCCTCAGAACCTTAAAATGCTGCGCGAAGACGGGATGCTCGTCCGCTTCAATCCGATGAAAGTGGCCTCCTCCATTGAAGATTCATTCCGACGCACCCAGCGCATGGACGGACCTGCGACTCCTGAAATGATCGAAGCGGTGAACATCCAAACACAAAAAGTGGTCGCACGCGCTGCCACCATTGCAAAATCTGGCCAACAGCTCCACGCTTCCCTAATCCAAGACGAGATTGAAAACCAGCTGATGCGGGATGGCTATTTCCACGTCGCAAAAGATTTCATTATCCACCGTGCATCGCTTAACGGCCCCACTCAACCAGCTATGCATTCGTCTGCAGTGGTCGACGAAAAACAGATGCGCCAGTTTACCGTGGTGGGCAATGATGGTGTAGAGAGGACGATCACTGAAAGCCAGCTGCGCGCACGTCTTAAATATGCATGCCGCGGCCTTGAAGACCTCGTTTCAACAGAAGAGCTCGTGGAAAGTTCGATCGCCAACTTTTATGAAGGGATGAAAGAGAGCGAAGTTGACCTGGCCAATATGATGGCATCCCGCGCTAAGATCGAGTTCGAGCCCGCTTATTCTAAAGTGGCCAGCCGCCTCTTGGCAGATTCACTGTATAGAGAAGCCATGGGCATCGGCTCCTCCGACCCCAACCTCGAGTCAGCTCACCGGGCCTATTTTAAAAAATATCTCAAGCATGCGATCTCGATCCATCGGATCCATCCCGACCTCCTCAGCTTCGACCTCGAGAAGCTTTCAAGGGCAATGCAGTTGCAGCGCGACGATCAATTCACCTATCTAGGCCTGCAAACACTTTACGACCGTTACTTTATCCATGAAGAACAGCGCCGTTTGGAAACTCCCCAGATTTTCTGGATGCGCGTTGCGATGGGACTTGCCCTCTGCGAAAAAGATAAGAAGAATGAGCGGGCTATCGAGTTCTACGACATCCTCTCTAAATTCCTCTTTGTCTCCAGCACACCGACTCTGTTCAATTCTGGAACGATGCATCCTCAGCTCAGCTCTTGCTATCTATCGACTGTAATGGACGACCTCCACCATATCTTTAAAGTGGTCGCCGACGATGCACAGCTTTCCAAATGGGCAGGCGGCATCGGCAACGACTGGACTAATGTACGAGCAACTGGAGCCTCCATCCGCGGCACTAATGGGCGGAGCCAAGGGGTGATCCCTTTCCTAAAAGTTGCCAACGATACAGCCGTTGCAGTGAACCAGGGTGGAAAACGCAAGGGAGCGATGTGCGCCTATTTGGAGGCATGGCACCTGGACATCGAAGATTTTCTCGAACTGCGTAAAAACACAGGCGATGAGAGACGACGCACCCACGATATGAACACGGCCAATTGGATTCCTGACGTCTTCATGAAACGGGTCTCATCAAATGGCACGTGGACCCTGTTCAGCCCAAGCGATGTCCCCGATCTGCACGATCTGTACGGCGATGCGTTCGAAAAGAGATATAGCGCATATGAGAAGATGGCCGATGAAGGAAAAATCAAGCTCTTTAAACGGATTGAAGCCCTCCAACTATGGAGAAAAATGCTCAGCATGCTCTTTGAAACAGGGCATCCATGGATCACTTTCAAAGACCCTTCTAATATCCGCTCCCCTCAAGACCATGTCGGCGTCGTCCACAGCTCAAACCTCTGCACAGAGATCCTTCTGAACACTTCTGCCGCAGAGACTGCGGTATGCAACTTAGGTTCGATCAACCTGCCTGAACACATGACCGATAAAGGGATCGATGAGAAAAAACTTTCCGCAACAATCCGCACAGCTGTCCGGATGCTCGATAATGTGATCGACATCAACTTCTACCCCACAGCAGAGGCGCGCACTGCCAATTTGAGCCACCGACCGATCGGGATGGGGATCATGGGCTTCCAAGATGCGCTCTATATGCTCAACATCAGCTATGCTAGCCATGAAGCAGTTGCCTTTGCAGACACGAGCATGGAGCTCATCTCCTACTTTGCTATCCTCTCTTCGAGCGAACTGGCGAAAGAACGGGGCGCCTACTCCACTTACAAAGGTTCTAAATGGGACCGGGGACTTCTTCCAATCGATACGATCGCCCTTCTTCAAAAAGAAAGAGGGGGACACCTCGATATGGACCAAAGCATGTCCCGCGATTGGACCCCTGTTCGGGAATCGATCCAAAAGCATGGGATGCGCAACAGCAATACAATGGCGATCGCGCCCACAGCAACAATCTCCAACATTACAGGCATCACCCAATCGATCGAACCGATGTACAAACACCTGTTTGTCAAATCAAACCTCTCGGGAGAATTCACTGTTCCAAATACGTTCCTTGTCGAACGTTTGAAAGCGCTTAAACTTTGGGACCACCAGATGCTCGACGACCTGAAATACTTTGATGGATCGATCACCGAAATCGAGCGGATCCCCGATGATGTCAAACACCTCTTCCTCACTGCGTTTGAGATTGAGCCTGATTGGTTGATCGAGTGCGCAAGCAGACGGCAAAAGTGGATCGATATGGGACAGTCCCTCAACCTCTACCTATCTGAGCCAAATGGTAAAAAATTGCACCAGATGTACCTGTTTGCATGGACAAAAGGATTAAAGACGACCTATTACCTCCGTTCGCTTGGCGCAACTCAAATTGAAAAATCGACCACGGATATCAACAAACGGGGCTTGCAGCCGCGTTGGATGAAGAACAAGTCAGCTTCGAGCAATGTCCAATTGCAGCGGGAAGATGAAGTGAATCCTGCTGAAGCAAAAAAAGACAAACCGATCGCTTGCAGCATGGAAGAGGGCTGTGAAAGCTGCCAGTAACATAAAAATAAACTAGGAGAAAATACCATGATTACGTTTGACGATGTAGACACACAAACCCATTCAGAAGAGAGCTCTGCCACGAACAAACGTGTCAATGTGAGCCAAAAACGACTCATCAACTGTAATCAGGTCGACGTCAACCAGCTCATGCCGCTCAAATACAAGTGGGCATGGGAACATTATCTCAATGGCTGCGCCAATCACTGGATGCCGACCGAAGTGCCCATGGGCAAGGACATCGAGCTCTGGAAATCCAAAGACCTATCGGAAGATGAGCGACGGGTCATCATGAGGAATTTAGGATTCTTCAGTACAGCAGAGAGCTTAGTCGGCAACAACATCGTTCTGGCAATCTTCAAGCATGTCACCAATCCAGAAGTGCGCCAGTACCTGCTGCGGCAAGCTTTTGAAGAGGCGATCCATACCCACACGTTCCTCTACATCGTTGAATCGCTGACCCTCGATCAGGGAGAAGTGTTCAACATGTACAATGAGATCAACTCGATCAATAGCAAAGACCAGTTCGAGATGGAACTAACCGCTGATATCCTCCGTTCCGATTTCACAACAGCAACCCCAAAAGGCGCTCAGAAGTTCTTAGAGAACCTGATCGGTTACTACATCATCATGGAAGGGATCTTCTTCTATAGCGGATTTGTGATGATTCTCTCCTTCCACCGGCAAAATAAAATGACGGGAATCGGAGAGCAATTCCAGTACATCCTCCGCGATGAAACGATCCACCTGAACTTTGGAATCGACCTGATCAACGGAATCAAAGAGGAAAACCCAGAGATTTGGACCGCAGAGTTTCAAGACCATATTGTGGACAAAGTCAAACAAGCCGTTGAACTCGAGATCCAATACGCTCAAGACTGTTTGCCGCGCGGGATCTTAGGATTGACAGCCCCGATGTTCCGCGAATATGTGCAGTACATCGCCGACCGCCGCTTAGAAAGGATCGGTCTGAAAGCCCAGTACCGTTCAAAGAATCCTTTCCCATGGATGAGCGAAACGATCGATCTGGGTAAAGAGAAAAATTTCTTTGAGACACGAGTCAACGAATACCAGTCATCTTCTTCTTTAAACTGGTCTTAAATTTTTAATTCTCCTTGTCGAGCGCGGTATTTTTTGCCGCGCTTTTTAAATGCGGAGCATTACAGTGAGAATTCGATTGCTTAATGGGAAGCGCTCCATTTATACTGCTCGTGATTGAAGAAACGGTTTTTGCCGGTGTCGCTGGCCAATGAATCTGAAATTCGCTCGCATTGCCCAACTTATTCAATTTATGTGTGCTACTTCAGAATCGGCCTTGCCTAACTCAAATTCATGACGGCTCCTTGCCAAATTTCCGATTCTTCAATTTATTTTACATATAAAATCATGCAACAAAACTAATGATTGAAAAAGGAAATCATCATGTCTCTGAACGTATCACCAGACGCAGCTAGTGGATCGACATTTGATCCAGATCTGAACAAGCTACATCAATCCAAAGATGTCCGTGTAACTGAATCTAGTGTGGAGAAAATTGTACAACAGGTTGCAACCGATGCATTTGACTCTCTTAGGCAACCCAAAAAGGATGAAATTATTTGCAAAATGTGCGATGATACTGGATACTCTCCTGAATTGAAAAAAGAGATCTTAGCTGATTGGTTCAAGCCAGGAGAACTTGAGAAGAACAAAACTAAAGCTCGATCTAGGGTTATTGATTTTCTTAAAAATCCAAAAAAAGTCTTACATTAAATTCTTATGGTTTAGAACCTCTTCCAGATCCGTTTACTAAACAACCAGTAGCTCCCCGAGTATGTCGCCTATATAAATATTGTCGATCTTAGTCGAAAGTTGTCGATGAAAGATTAAATCTCAGGGCTCCGAGCATTAAAAGGCTTTTTTGAATAATTGATCTCCAGTAGGCTTAGTAGGCTAAAAAGCCATACTTAGGAGGACTTTATGAAAAAAAGAGGAGCCCCTGCTCACGTGAAGAAACCC
>JACCED011311920.1_pt1 | contig 18828 bp, 13 predicted proteins | sample 7455021 | NCBI WGS metagenome assembly JACCED01 (sample SAMN15323456, study PRJNA562643) | freshwater metagenome | isolation source: river surface water | place: USA:Blue River Watershed | collected 2017-08-19 | reverse complement strand
TTAATAATATATATATTTAATTATTTAATATGAAAAAAATATAATATAATATTTTTTATTCAATATTTTTAAATAAAATATAACCTATAATATATAATATAAATGGACTCACTCACAAATATTGTAAGAAATGATTATTTCGTATCAACTGTTGCACTCTTTGGTATTGCATATGTTGGCTCATTTGCCCCCAAACTTCCACAATCAATCGCAGTTTTTGCTGACAATATTGTTGTTAAATTTATTGTATTCTATGTTATTGCTTTAGCCATTACACGCAAATTTGATGTCGCATTAATTGCTACACTTGTTGTATTAGCTGTTGTTCTTGGTGTTCAAGTTTATATGCCAAATAAACTCGGCAAAATCGAAAGAGGACAAGAACACATGTCAAACTTTCAACCACAATTACAATCAAGACAAGCCGAAGTAACTATTGACAAAGGTTCATTCATGGAAAACGAACCACTCAATGAAAAGTGGACTCAACAAGCCCCACAAGAAGTTGAAGGTCATACACTCGACTGGCCCGGTTATGAATCAATGCCAACTGAACAACCAGTTGCTGCTCCAGCTGAAGTTGTTGCTGCTACAGAAGTTGTTGCTTCTAATGAAACAGTAAATGCTCCAGTAAATGGTGAAATTGTTGGTGTTACTAAGACTGACATGAGCAATCACGGTGTTGTCGCATAAATTGCGACAACAACTTAAGAATTAATTTGTAATTATTTTTTATTAAAAATATTAATAAAAAATATATTAATCAATATTATTATAAATGAATTATGTTATTATGACAATTATAATTGTAATAGTTATTATATTTTCTATAATAATATATTTATTATTTTTAAATTCAAAAAATAAAAAAATAGTAAAAAAAGAAATAAAACAAGAAATACAAGAAATACAAGAAAAAAAAGAAATACAAGAAATAGAAAAAATAAAAGAACCTCAAATTGGTTTATCTAGATATCCTAAATTAATTTTAAATAAGAATAATAAAAATAATCCAATTGATATTAATCCAAATGCATGTGAAAAAAATTTGGTAATGGATTATGATGAAGTAAATTTAAATTCAGTAAAAGAAAATATATATGATAAATTAGATAAAGATACTGAACAAAAAGAATTTAATATATTTGAAGAAAATCCAAAAGAATTAAAATATGTAACTACATATATTAATTTGCCGGGTTATAAAGCTTATAACATAGAAGATACAAATAGATTTGAATTAAAAAAAAATAATAATGGATTAATAAATTATGTAAAATTGAAAGATAATGAAACTTTTAAACCACATAATTCAGTAATATATCCATAAATCAATAAATTAAATATATAATCTATTAATATATGAATAATTATAAAGAACACTTTATTAATAATGAATTTAATAAATATTGTAAAAAATATACATACACGCCATTTATATTACCAGCAGTTGAAAAAATTATTGTTTTTGGAGATATACATGGAGATTATAAATTAGCCGTAAATTTATTAGTTATAAGTGGAGTGGCTGAAATAACAAAAACATCAAATGACCCAAATAATAAAGTAGATATTAGTGATATTAAAGAAGATAATAAGTCAGAAATACAAAGTTCTAAAATTTACAAAATGAAATGGATTGGTGGTAAAACACATGTTGTTCAAGTTGGTGACCAAGTTGATAGATGTAGAGTATATGGTAATTTAGAATGTTCTAATCCTAAAACAACATTAGATGATGAAGATGCTGATGTTAAGATTATGGAATTATTTACTGATTTACACGAACAAGCAGTCAAAGATGGTGGTGCTGTAATATCTTTATTAGGTAATCATGAAATTAATAATGCAATGGGTATAATGACATATGTTAGTGCAAAAGGGTTAGATGGTTTTAAAGATTATAAAGATCCAAAAGATTCTAATATAGTATTCAATTCTGGTTATGATGCAAGAATTCATGCATTTAAACCTGGTAATGAATATGGTATGTTTATGGGTTGCACTCGTGTTCCTGCAATAATTATTGGTTCTAATTTATTTGCTCATGCAGGTTTAGTTAATGAATTAATTAAAATGAAAGATGAAAAAACAGAAATGAGTAGAAATATTAAAAGAGAAAAAAAAGATAAAAGAGAAAAAAAAGAAAGAAAATCAAAAAGAAATGAAATGAAATATCAAAAAGCTATATTAAATGGTGGTAATCCAGATACTGAAAATAATACTGAAACTGAAACTAATAATGAAAGTTTTAGATTAAATTATGATACAAAATATTTAAATAAAGAAGTATTTTATTTTAAAGACCGTAATGATTTTGAAAATGTAAATATAGTAATTAAAAGATGGCTAATGGGTATAGTTAAAGAAAATAACGTTTATGATTTAATTAGTGCAAGACATCATGAAAAATCAATGTTCTGGAATCGTATATTAGGTATGTTAAATCAAGGAGTTTCCTATGACGAAGACGTATGTATTAATAATATAGATAAAGTTTTAAAATTATTCAAAGTTAATAATATTATTATTGGTCATACACCGCAATCAATGCAACATGGATTATTTATAAATGCAACATGTGGAAATAAAGTTTGGCGCGTAGATACAGCAAGTTCATCAGCCTTTGATAGATTTGACCAAACTTTTGTTACAACTGGAAAAAAATTAGAATCAAGAAAATTTCAATATTTATTAATAAAAAATGATAAAGAATATAATATATGTTTTGAAGATGGTTGTAAATCAGCAACTATCTAATTTATTTCTTTCTGTCAGCAACTAACTTTTCGTATTTTTTCATGAAGCCAGATTTGTCATCGTTGTATGCTTTCTTGGCACCACTTAAATCGTTGTTAGCACCCTTGTATAAAGCCCATGCTAATGTGGTAAGTGGAATACCGTCTTTAACATCATCTTTCTTGATGTGTTCTTTGAGGGCTAAGACATCTTTGAATTTAGGGTTCATTTCACGTTTCATTTTGCGTGAGCCTTTCTTTGATGATTTCTTTGAGCCTTTGCGTGAGCGTTTTTTGCCACCCATTAATTCACCCATAGCAGAACTATCAAATTTGCGTGAACCTTTCTTTGATGATTTCTTGCTTGATTTGCGTGAACGTCTACGGCCACCCATTAATCCAAAATCATTACCATCATTTGCACCTGTAGCTTCGTCTTCACCAGCGCCGCCTACAAGTTTGCGTGTTTTCTTTGATGATTTCTTGGATGATTTGCGTGAACGTCTTTTACCACCTTCTAAATCAAATTTGCGTGAACCTTTCTTTGATGATTTCTTGGATGATTTGCGTGAACGTCTACGGCCACCAAAAAGTTCACCATCGCCTTCACCAGCACCTACGAGTTTGCGTGAGCCTTTCTTGGATGATTTCTTTGATGCTTTGCGTGAACGTCTCTTACCACCTTCTAAATCAAATTTGCGTGAACCTTTCTTTGATGATTTCTTGGATGATTTGCGTGAACGTCTCTTGCCGCCTTCTAAATCAAATTTGCGTGAACCTTTCTTTGATGATTTCTTGCTTGATTTGCGTGAACGTCTCTTGCCACCAGCGAGTTCATTAAGTTTCTTGCTACCTCTTTTTGAGGATTTCTTAGAGCCTCTGCGTTTTTTACCGCCGACTAAGTGTTTAACACCCATAATAGCTTGTTCTAAAGTTGGAACAGGTTCATTTCCTGACATGATAATATATTATTATTAATATAAAATAAAAATATTTTTATATTAATAATAAAAATTGTATTTTAAATATTAAAATTGGCCACGTATTAAATAAATACTATTATATAAATAATAAACTAAAGATATGGGCGTACCTGGATTTTTTGCATGGTTATTAAAACAAGATAAACAAAATAAGATATTAAAAAGAAATTTAAAAGATAGACCACATACATTATTTTTTGATGCAAACTGTTTGTTTCATCCGCAATGTTTTAAAATATTAAAATCATTTCCATTTGAATCATCCGTTGATAAATTGGAACGAATGATGATGGAACGTATAATTAATTATATTAAATTTATAATTGATTATGTTAATCCACAAGATTTAGTATATATTGCTGTAGATGGAGTAGCACCACTAGCAAAGATTAATCAACAACGTAAAAGACGTTATAAATCAGTAGAAGAGAATGATATCAAAAATAATATTTATAAAAAATATGACATTCCAAATAATACTAATTGGTCTAATATAGTTATTACACCAGGAACCGATTTTATGAAAAAATTAGATAAAATAATTAAAGACTATATTAATGATAATAAACGTATAAAAATAATATATTCTTCATATGAAGAAAGAGGAGAAGGTGAACACAAAATTCTTCAATATCTTAAAAATAATTATAAGAATAATACAGAAAAAACGCACATAGTTTATGGACTAGATGCGGACTTGATATTCTTAACTTTAGCTTCTAATATGGAAAATATATATTTACTTCGCGAACAAAGTAATTTTGGCAAAGGACCTAAAAATATACCTAAAGATGAAAAAGAATCTAATCCTATTAAAGATGTTGAAGAACCAATGACATATGTATCTATATTAGATAGCAGAAAAGTATTTAATACATATTTTAAAAGCAGATTAGATATTAATGATGATTTCATAAATGATAATATAGATAATATAGATAATAAAGATAATAATCAGAATTTAGATTTCATTAATGATTTCATATTTATGTGTTATTTTCTTGGTAATGACTTTTTACCACATATTCCATCTATTAATATTAGATCGGAAGGTATAGAATATTTAATTGATGCATATGTATTTGCATATGAAAGAACAGAAGAATTAATGATACAACAAACATATCCTGAGATTAAATATGGATTAAAAACAATAGAATTATTTTTAAGTTATTTAGCAGATATTGAAAATACTTATTTCAAAGATAATCCATATAATAAACAAAACAAATATAATCATATGCCATCACATATCAATAAACCTCATGAAAAAGAATTATGGGAAATAGAGAATTTAACAAGTAATCTATTCAAAAATGAACCAGAAGTTATTAATAAAGATCCGTTTAATCTACTAAATCCACACATAAATATGGAAACATCAAAAAATAATTATTACGAGCACCACTTTCATATAAAATTTAATGTTAAAAATCAAATTAAGAATGTTACACATTCATTTTTTGAAGTATTAAAATGGGTAAGTGAATATTATTTCAAAGAAGCATCGTCATGGAACATTCAGTATAAATATGATGCTTCACCATTTATATCAGATTTATATCAAAATTTTAAACAATTTAATGATATTGCAATTAAAAAGGATATGAAAAGTTTAACTATAAATCAACAATTATTATCAGTAATTCCACCAAGTAAAATGAATATATTAGATAAATCTGTTCAAAATAAAATAAATAATATGGAAATTAAATATATGTTACCAGATGAAGTAACATATGATTTTGCATATAAAGATAAATTCTGGTTATGTGAAGCAATTATGCCATATTTAGATTATGATATAATATCTCAAAATTAAATTTAAAATATTAAGAAATATATTTTTTTAATTCAAGATATTTAGTTTTATATTTCAAATATTTATTTATTAAATTATTATTTGAATGATAATATTTATTTTGTGTTGCAATACTTTTTAATTGAAATATTTTAACATTTTCAGTATCAGATATTGTTACTACACTACCTTTTTTCCATAAATTTCTAAATTCTTCTGTTATATTAATTTTATGTCCAATTCTGCGAATACAAAAATTTCCTAATATATCCATTTTATCACCATAATCTATATCGTCAATTTCTACTCCATTATCTGAAAATATTTTACGCATACTATGCATTAAATTTGAATATACAAAATGTGCATCAAATAAAGAAGTTGCAAAACTATGAATTAATAAAGAAATATTGTTATATGATTTTGTATTATTTATAAATAATTTTATTTGTGTTGCTAGATTTCTTTTAATATAAAAATGAACTTGTTTATTTAATAATTCAGGTATTCTAATTATCATCATTGATATTATTTCAGAATCATCTGGTGTTAATATTTGAACAAAATATCTTTCACATTTTGATTTATCTTTTCTTTCTTGATATTCATCTGTTTCATTCCAATAAAAATCATAACCATCATTCCAATTTTCACTTAAAACATCTGATTTAAATTTTTCATCAAAATTATAAGTAATTGATGAATCACCGCGTTCTATATCATATTCTATACCTTTTGAATTTTTTAATGATAAATTTGGTAATGATGAAGAAGAAGTTGGATAGTCTGATGGGAAATAATTTTTAATAATTATTGAACGGGCATTAAAATAAGGTTCAAGTATATCACGTAAATAATATATTTTATCAAAAAAATAAAGTATAATAGAATTAAATTGTTCTGGTGATAATATTATACCACATAATTTACCTAATATAATTCTACTATTAAAAGTATCATCATATAAATTATATATATTATAAAACATACGATGTATTTTATTAAAACCATGTTGTGCTAGATATGTAAGTGAATATTGATTATTAACATTAATTTGCTTTTTACTTATTTCTATTATTTGTTCCTTATAAGGAGAGTTTGATAAAAATGTTTTAAAATCTGTTATTTCCTTATCTAATGCTGGTTTATTTATTTCAATTTCATTATAATAATGTTTCATAAAGACATTAACTATATTAAATAAAAAAATAGCTAATAAATAATTACGTTGTGTATCCATTTTAAGTTGTCTATAAATAGTTTCATCTCTTAATTCGCTTAAATTAGTATATTTAAATTTAAGTCCATTATACTGTGAGCCGGATTCTTTAGTTGCCATATAATTTATAATATATAAATTATATATTATAATTAGTAATTATGTTTTATTCTATTATATTCAAAAAAGCAAAGATTTAAAGTGTTAAAATAATTTTATTTATGTGTTAAAACCAAATTATATTATTTATAATATATAATTATAAATATAAAAATATGAGTCAACAAAATAATGATGATAAAAGTATGACAACATTACATAGCAATATGCCAAAAAAAGTATATGAAAAAGATTCAATACCTGTTAGAATAGAGTTTATAAAAAATTTATTAGAAGGAAAAAATCTAAATTCACTAGTAAATTTTAATGCTACAGATACGGAAAATTTTACTGGAATGAATGCTGATATGGAAAGTGGTGATTCATATGATACAAGAGTTGTTCTCAAAAAACGCATATTAGATTTTAAACAAGTTATAACACAAATTGGTGGAAAATTAAAATATATAAAAAGTGGAACTACTGGACATACTTTTAAAGGTATTGCAAACGATTCAAATGGACCATTTGAATATGCAGTTAAAGTAGTTGCATATCCAAAGAAAGAAAAATATGGAAGTATAAATGATACAAGAAGACCAGAAAATGCAGAATTAATGATGATAAAATTACTTAGTTACTTTATAGTTAATAAACAAACACCCCATTTAGTAATTCCATTTGGAACATTTGATACATCAATTGAAAATTTTGTTAATTTAGTTAAATGTGATAAAATAGATGAGAAAAACGAAAGATATAAAGAATTTATAGATAGATATGAAGGTGGTGATTTTAGTTCAACTGTATCTATATTAATTAGTGAATGGGCAAATAAAGGTGATTTACTTGATTTTTTTAGAAATAATTATAAAGTGTTTACACCAAGACATTGGAAAGTAATATTCTTTCAGATATTATCAGTATTAGCAATTATTCAAAGTAAATATCCGACATTTAGACACAATGATATGAAAGCAAATAATATTTTAATTCATAAGATAGATAAATCACGCGAATATCATAAATATGTTGTAGTAAGAAGTTCTTATAGAGTTCCGAATATTGGTTATCATATTAAATTATGGGATTTTGATTTTGCTTGTATACCAGGTGTTGTAGATAATATTAAAGTAGAAACTAAATGGACCAAGAAAATAAATGTAACACCTGAACAAAATAGATATTATGATATACATTATTTCTTCAATACTTTAATACGAAAAGGATTTTTTCCACAAATATTAAATGATGATATTGTTCCATTAGAAGTAAAAGAATTTATTAGTAGAGTTGTTCCTAAAAAATATAGAGCAGAGGAACCATACGTTCATGAAAAAGGTAGAATTCTAGTGAATGTTGAATATACAACACCAGATTATTTACTAAAGAATGACCCATATTTTGAAGAGTTTAGAATAATAAAACCAGAACCACAAAAAGATATACAACCACCAACTATTAATTCAACACAAACATATGACATAAATAAATTATTAGCATCTGAACAATTAACTATACCAAAAACAATATATTCATTAAATAATAAAGATAAGCAAGATAATAAGAAAAAAACAAAATCATCAAAAGTTGAGAAAAATATAGATATATTAAAATTATTAGAAAATAGTTCAAATAATAAAATTAATGAAAAAGTAAGTTTAAATATATTAGACCAATTAGATACAAAAATTAATAATGTTTCTAGTAAACATAAAAGGTTTTAAGATAAATGTATTAATTGAAAAAAATAATTTTTATTATAATATTATATGATGAATAAATCAACATATGATAATTTAGATAATTGTATAAATTTTTTATTTAATGTTTATTATGGAAAATCAGATAAATGTTATGCTATTACTCCAATAAAAAAGAAATCAATTACTTTAGATGATTTAAGAAAACCATTAAATTATGATTATAAAAATGTATTTGATGCAACTTTTAAATTTAATAATACATTTAATTTAGATGGAAATAATTATGTAAATTATAAAAGAATAAATAAAGAAAATACTAGTTGTAATATTTGTATTGGTAAAATAACAAAAAATCAAAATGATATGACAAGACCTGAATTACAACATATGGCAATGCTTTATATGTGTAGTGAAATAGTATTTAATGAAAAATTTAGAGGAGTAGTATTACCAATTATGTCATTTGATATTGATGTTGAGCACATATCAAAATATATACCAGATGCTATTGATAAAATAGGTAATATTAAAATGAATGATAAATTATTTGTAGTTATTACAGAAAACTTCTTTAAAACGCGAACTTTATTAGAATATTTAGATGAAAATATTAGTAAATTAACTACTCAAGATATCAAAAATATAATATTTCAAGTATTACATATTTTAGCAAAATTAAGTGAAAGATTTAATTCATTCACACATAAAATGCTCACATTAGATTCACTATTATTATGGATTAATGAGAAGAAAGAAAAGAAAGAATACAAATTAGGAACTTTTATATTTGAATTAGAATCAGATATAGATATTAAAATGACAAATTTTTATAATAGTTCTACATCAGATTATAACACAAATACAGATAAGTATAATCCATATTATGATATTAATTATTTTATGGTTCATTTATATTTTTATTTAGATAAACATAAAAAATTAAATGATGAATTAAATATGTTTTTTGATGAAATAATACCAAGTAAATTTAGACCATCTGATCTAAATTCATATAATAATTTTGAAGGATTAAATGAAACAGAGTTTGATATGAACTCTGAAGAGATTATTACTGCTTCAAATATTATTAAAAAAAATAAATTCTTAAAAGAATTTATAAAAATGGATTTATCGGTTTCACCAAAAGAATTAAAAACTTCAAGTATAAAAGATTTTAACCAGAAGGGGGAAGGTATTTTATATATAGAAAAAAATAAAAAAAATAAAAAATCTAAAGAATATTATAATAGTATGAGCACTTATAAAGGTTCAAGAAGAATTGTTGTCCCAGGATTTAATAACACTGGTTTAACTAGTGAATATTCAGAAAGAAGTAATCTCTTTACTGGCGGTTCTCCTGCTAGTTCAGCTAGACCATCTAGAACACGTAGTATGAAGAGAGAAGAAGAAGTTTCATCTTCAATGCCATCTCCTTCACCATCTGCTGTTAAGAAAGATAAAGAATCATCTTCATCTGTTTCAACTAAAAAAGATGAACCATCATCTTCATCTGTTTCAAACAAGAAGAGTGAAAAAGATAAAGAATCATCATCAGTTAAAGTAACTGAAAGTGAAACAGCAACAGAAAAAACAGAAACAGCAAATGAAGTTGCTAGAGCATTAAAAAAGTCAGCTACAAAAGGTAAATCATCAAAATCTAAACATCGTATGGAATCAAGTGAAGTAGAATCAGTTGCTAGCTCAGAAGGAGGTTCAAGACGTTCAAAAGGAACAGAAAAGAGCGCAACTGTTGATTCAGCTGTTTATGAAAATTTAAAGATTAATCCTAAACACGCAGCACTCCTCAAGAAACTTCCTTCATCATACTTAGATATGGCTCCTGAAGGTATGGTTCATAATATGCCAGCTCCTGGCATGGATGCTGGTATGGATGCTGGTATGGCAATGCCAGGAATGATGCCTGGTATGGGTGCTATGCCAGGAATGATGCCTGGAATGGGAATGCCTGGTATGATGCCTGGTATGGAAGCTGGTATGGGCGCTCAACCCCAATTAGGTCCAGCTGATTATGCTAAACTTAATCAATTAGCCTCATACCCACCAATGCCTCAATTAGAAGGCATGCCAAATATGGGTGGTCAAGGTGCTATGCCTGGAATGGGTGCTATGCCAGGAATGGGTGGTCAAATGCCAATGATGCCAATGATGGGCGGTGGTTCATTAAAGAAATTTAAATTTATTGGAAATATTCTTAAAAATGGTAATGGAACTGAAACTACTGGTTCAGAAACAGCAAATAACGGATCTTTTTTTTTTTAAAGGGTGGAGCCAATGATGATTTTTCAGGGAAAACAGTACCATTATTTGAGCCAAAAAACAATCCAGCCATTCCAAATGAACAAAAAAGAATTTATGCAGATAGAATGGCGGAAAATGCCCCTCCACCCCAAGATATGGCCAAAAACCAAATATTAAATTTACAATTATATAATCCACAAAAACCAAAACCAGATGCTCCACAAATACAACCATCATCATTTTTTCCAAGTTATTCCACCAATCCCTTTATTCCACCACATATGACAAACATGTATGCTAATCCAATGATGGCGATGCAACAACCAACAATAGTTGCTCCTCAAATTTATGATATAAAAGTTGGTGGTCCAGCTGATACACATGAAGTTTTAAATATGGTATACGAAGATACTTTACCAACTGCTCATATTAAAAATTCATATATATCACTTGGTGATAGATTAAAACAATCAGATTATATTCGCTCTATATTATTTCCTGGCGGAGATGGTACAGAAGCTGGATTTACTAAGAATTCAAAGAATAACTTATTAGAACATATTAAATTTATGGATTTAAATCCATACAATACATACAGATTTTCAAGCAATCCATACAAAGGTTTACCAGATGGATTCTTAATATATCGTTCATGTTATCCAATTCAACGTGACCCACGTAGTGGATTAATTGTATGCGCACGTAATTCAATGAGCGTAAATGTTAGAGTTTATAAATTAACAGTTGGAGCATTTAAAATTAATAAACAAAATAAACTTAAATATTCAGATTTTAATCAATGGAGAGAAGTTGCATATTATGAATATGTAAAAGAACGTATATTAAAAAATAAAACTTGTCCAAACTTTGTTGGTATGCTTGGATATTATACAACAGAAAAATCAAATATAGATTTTGAGAGAGTTACTAAATTAAGTAATTTTGTTGTTGGACAAACACCAGCACCAGAACCAGCAATGTCAAAAATTACAGGTAATCCTCAAGCTGAATGGTTAATGAAAACATTAGAAGACCAAAAGAAATTAGGAGATGCTATGGCACCATTCCTTGGACCAACAGGAGCAATGAATACATTTAAAGATGCAAGATTTTATGATAAAAATACACCTGTTGTTGAAGATGAAAATGATTATAAAGGTGCAGTATTAACAATTATGACAGAAAGCCCAACATATAATTTATATAACTGGGCTTCAAAGATTTACCAAGTTGAAGGTAATATTAAAAAGATGGTAAATACAGGTTTTCATAGTGGTGATGTATGGTTGTCAATAATATTTCAATTAATAGTTGCATTATATGTTATGCAAATTAATAAAATAAATATTAACAATTTTAGTATTCGCAATAACGTTTATATTAAAGATATTTCAACTGAAGCAAATGTTACAAGATACTGGAAATATAAAATTAATAATCTTGATTTCTATGTTCCTAACTATGGTTATTTATTATTAATAGATACAAATTATTCTGATTTACCAGATGGTCAAGAAGCAACATTTATTGATACTGATAAATCTAAACATAAATTAGATGGTGTTATTTATGATAATTATATGGATGTAAATACTTTAAATGATAATATTTATAAAAACTTTATTAATTGTGTAGATACTAATAATTTTAAGGGTGATTTTATTGCTGAAGGCGGAACTCCCCCTCCAGAAGAAATATTAAAATTAATGGATAATATGCACAGTGACGCAATTAAAAGAAGTGAAAAGAATATTGGATTATTTTTAATTTTATTCATGAGAAAATTTATGAACAATAGAATAGGTACTTATCTTAAAGAACAAGAATATGTTAATGTTAGAAAAGATGATATGAGAAGTGTAAAACCAGGACAAATTGTTGTATTAGATGAAGGTAATGGAACATTTAAATTTGTATTATTTAAAGTAGTTGAAAACGGTATTGCTAAGATTTTAACTAAAGATGAATCAATTAATGCTGAAGAAATTATTGATAAAGATGTTCCAATAACTAACTTACATAATTATTCAAGACACGAACCTATTCTTCAAAATTATAAACTCAATGAAGCTAATTTAACAGAAGAAGCTATAATAGAAACTTATACTATTATGGAATGAATTTAATATAATTAAATTCACTGGAATAAATTTAATGTTATTAAATTCACTGGAATAAATTTAATGTTATTAAATTCACTGGAATAAATTTAATGTTATTAAAAAATAGTAAATTTAATATATAATTATAATCTATCTTATAATTATATATATGTCAAACCAAAACTTTGCACCAATAAATTCTCAATTATCATATACTAATTCTGCTCCATATTCTTCACAAATAACACCAAATCAAGTATATAGATCAGATAAACAAAATAATGGTAATATAAACTTTAGTATGGAATCAAGAGAAGAATATTCTCCTCATAATACAACTAATCTTGCAAATACTGTATTACGTGGAATAGTAGAAGATAATGAACTTAGTAGATTATTCTTATCAAAAGAAAATATGAATAGAATACAAAAAAAATTAAAAGTAGTTGTTTATGAACGTTCACAAGGTAAATTTAAATTGGAAGAAGACCAAGATGAATCAGACTTAATAGTTGTTATGAGATATATTTATTTAGAGCATTGTAAAAATTTACCAACACAATTAATTAGACAAGTTAAATTATTAAATGATAAAGTAGTCGAATATATAGTTCCAGATTTATTAACAAATATTAAACAATATTATGGTTATATTAGAGATATTTCACAACCAATCACTCCTATAATGAGACCAATGGGAACAACTAATGCTGGAAGAAGAACCTTACCATCGTATACAACATTATGGAAATAATAACAACATTATTTAATTATTTAATTTCTCAAATTTAAAAATAATTGCTCAAATTTAAAAATATATTGATTTTTAAATTTGCGGAATAAAAATCATTGCTCAAATTAATAAAATTTATTAAAATTTAATTAATTTGCGGAATAAAAAAATCACGAAGAATAGTTGAACCAGGTAAAGTGCATCCGGCTGCATTGCGATGACCGCCTCCTCCAAGTTTCTTACAAATATCAGATACATCAACTGAATGTGAAAGACTACGCATTGACAATATATATTCGTGTGTCACAACATTGTATCGCCAACCAACTGTAAAGTCTGGTTTACTTCCATTTTTCATAGTTTTATCCATGAGTGCATTTCCAACATCTGAAATAATATCAGCTGTGCATGTATATAACCAAATATTGTAATTTTGGTATTTACAATGAAGAGCACTTTTCATATATGTTTTCATTTGTTTCTCTTTAATTTCAAATAAAATTGTTCCACGTTGAACAAATTTTTGAAATACTTCTTGAGTATATGGTGTATCAAATAATTTGCTAAGATTTTTGAAAGTAACATGTTCATCCTCATAGAGAGCTGTTGTAATCTCTCGTGAATATGGCAACTTCCATAGCCATAAATCACGATCACCAATATAATCCAGAAACCAAGGGATTTTATCTTGAGAAAAATATTTCCAAGTAATCATGCAGCCGCTCATATTATTATCAAAAATATAATTGATATTTGATGCTTTCAGTAATTCTTTGTCAATAGAATTATATGCGGTAATATGGTGGTCCAAAATAGTAATGTGTTTCACAATACTAATAAGTTGGTTTAGATAACCATTATTTGGGCACAAATCCACATAGATAATATTTTTATTTCGAAAAATTTCGATATCAACTTGTGGATTTTGTCCAGCCAAACACGGTATGAGTTCAGCAGACGTGTGAAAATGTTTAACTACCCATGCACTGGCGATACCGTCAGAACAAGGATTATGATAGATAATTGAATCGTAAATCATTTTTAATTATTATTATATATTTATTAATAGTAATAGTAGATAATCAAATATTCAATTTTTATTTGATAAAAATAGTTGGAGTGTAAATATAAACAATTTTTATTTGATAAAAATAGTTGGATTTTATTATTATTTGTATTTAAATAATAATAATTTTAATTTTTAATTAATTTAATTCATGACATACATGAAGATGGTACCGAAGCGTTGAGCCATATCGGTGAAGCCGACTTCACTTGGTTGGCTGGCAGATTGGTTGATGAGTGAGAATGGTTTGTTAACAGTGTATGTTGAACCATTGTCAAAGGCGTGGTTGGAAAGAAGTGGGTTGTAGTAGAAGTGTTCTGCAACAACACCAGGGCCGTTATTGCGGATAACAACGCATGATGAACCAACTGAAACGTTTTCAGCAATTGGTGGGCGGTAAACTGTAACAACTGAGCGTAAACCAAAGACATCTTTGCCGAGTTTGAGTGAGTAGTCAAAACCAACTTGGAGGTCGTTAACAGCGGTTTGACCAACGTTGAATGTTTGGTATGGGACGTTGGTGTAGCTGAATCTGTATGTGAGGTTAGCAACGTTGACTGATTGGTATCTTCTGTTGACGTAGAAGAAGACAACATTTCTGCTGTATAAAACACTCTTGCTCTTGGGAACGAGTAATTTGTTTTCAATGAAGTAGTCTGATTGGTTAATAGCACGTTCGAGGTGGATTTGTGGCATGGCCATACCGAGGTTGTTTGGAACAACAGCTGGGAGTCTGACGTTGATGATTGGGATTCTGAGGAAGGTTGTTCTGGCAAGACCGGTGAAGTTGGCGAAGCCCATGAATGAACGTTGTTGGAGTGATGAGATTTGAGCGAATGTTGGTCTGACTGAGAAGACAGCTAAAATCTTTCTGAGGACTGAACCTTCATCTTGGATGTGGAACATATCAGGGGAATCAAAGTATGTCCAATCGTATTGGCTGAGGGTCTTGAGGAAACCGTTGATACCATCGTTTTCATCATAACCAGTTGAGAAGTATCTGCCTTGGCGGAGGTTTAATACGTTCTTCCAGAGTTCAATTTGGATCTTGAATCTCTTCATCATGTTGGTGATTGGTGTATCATCGCTGAAGTAAGCGAGTGAGTTGGGGTCTTGGATGATATCGCAGGTGAGTTCCCATTCAGCTTCGAGTTCACCAACAAGAACGTTATCGTAGAGTTGAACGTGTCTGTTTAAGTATGGTAAAGCGCGTTGGAGAACAACTCTGCCTAAGTTAGAGCATAACATACGCTTTTCGATGTATTCAATCTTGGGTAAGAAGAGAGCAACAACAACTGGGTGAATGTGTGTGCTGATGTTGTGTTTTTCCTTGTCAAATTTGCCAGTGAGGGCTTCAACAGCGCAGTCTCTGTATAAGGCAAGTTGGTTCTTGATATCAACGTGTAAAACACGTGTGGTTTCAAAGAGTTTGACAATTTCGTTGAGTGGGGCGTAATCCTTAGTTTGGATGTTAAGGACTTGACCAGCTGGTGATTCAATACCCATGAATTTAGACATTTCGCTGTATCTAAGGTCGTTGATTGGGTTGACTGTGTTGTAAACATCACCCTTCATGGCTGTTTGGATGATAACTTCACGTTCAGCATTTGAAAGTTGGTGTTTTTCAGCGAATTTGGTAGCCTTCTTAACGATGGTTGGGATATCGTGTAAACCATAGTGTTGGTCAATCTTTTCGATAAATCTGCGTGCGTATTTACGGATGCGTTCCTTGGCTTCCATAAGTTTAGCAACAGTTGATTCAATCTTGTCTTCGTTCATTTTTCTGTGGCGGAGGATTGATCTAACTTGTTCAACTGGGATTTCGTGTCTGAGGAAGAAATCCATGTCATCTGAATCGTGAGTAGCATTCTTTGCACTAGTACGGCTGTCCATTTAATATATTATATTTTTATAAAATTTTTATTTTAAAAAAAAATTAATTTATATATTTATAAAGAAATTTATTAAAACTATATTATTTATTTTTAGTTTTTTTATTTTTAACTTTTTTTGATTTTTGAATTTGTTTTATATTAGTATCATTAATATCAACACAATTTTTTGTCAAACATTTTTTAACTTTTGTTGATATTATAAACTTTTCACCATTTAGTTTATTAATTTTTAATACTGATTCAATACCATTAATATCTATATTATATCCTTGCATTAGTTCGTTTATTTTGTTATAATTTTCTGTTTGAAGTAAACCTTTAATAACTTTATTAAGATATATATAATCATCCAATTTCATATTTTTAAAATATAAATTTGATGGTAATATGTTTTTTGTGTAATTAATATGTTTTATAGAAGTTTTATTCAAATCTAATGGAAAACCCAAAATTTTAGTTGCTAATTTATCTGCATGTATCTTTTTAGGATTAAAACAATTACTCAGTATGAAAGATGGTTTTACACATTGATGAAATGCTTGTGTATCTCGAATATCATAAATATTATGTTCATATATATAATTTTCAATAACATCACCTTTTGATAAAGAATTAGATATTTCTTTTATCAAGCTAAAATTTTTATTACTAAGAAAATTTACATAATGATGTTGTATCATTAATGGTATAATAGTTTTCTCAGTTTCAAATATTCTTATTACATCATCAATATTTTCATAAGAATACATTAATTTTCTAGTAGCTTCAAATATACCTAAGTCTTGATCTTTTACTTTACTAATTTGAATAAATTCTGCTAATTGTTCTGTTCCAAATACTTTTTTATTAAAAATTTCTTTAATAGATTGTAAGTTTGTTACTAACAAACGTAAATCTCTTCGCGAATGTTCAATTAATTCTCTATACATATCTTCTCCTGTAAAAAGCATTTTTTCATTTAAACATATACGAGAAATAACATCTAATAATGAATCAACTGTTGGAGAATGTAATTCTATTTCATATGAAGCTTTTTTAATAAAATTTATAATTTTATTATGTTTATTATTACATATAAATATTATTGGATAATTCCATTCAATCTCATTTTGTTTTAAAATACTTGAAATAAATAGTTTTTCATTTGGTGATGATACTATTTCTATATTATCAATTACAATTGCTCTTTCTTTAGTTGCTTTCTTATTAATAATTGATGCATAAATATCAACACCTTTCATAGTTTTTTCTATAAATTCATTAATGTTTTTCATTTGATTAATTTTTTCAAAGTTTATTACTTGTATATCATATTTCTTTTGTTCTAATATTGTGTATACAAATGCTGATTTACCAACACCGTGTGCACCTGTTACTATAATACAACTTTTATCGTTTATTGTATTTTTACTTTTATTAGATGATATATTTGTCGACATATTAGTAGACAAATCTAATTCTATTGTTTCATCTTCTTCAAATTGGTCTAATATTTCAATACGAGCCTTTTTTTTACTAATGTTTCTAAATTTTAAGGCATTTTGTTTATAATAGTCTAACCATGAACTTAATTGTCTAATTTTATTCTCATTTGTTGTTAATTCAGAAATAGATTTTGGAAAATATTTATTAGAAAAATATGGTGAGTTTCTATCTATTTTAAATGGTTCCATCTTAATATTATTTAATATATATCTAATTATTTATATAATATTGGATTGTCAATTTTTATTTATTATGGAAATATTACATAATAAATACAGGAAAAAATAAAAATAATAGTTTATGTATTATCATCATCGCTTTCACTATTGTCTCCATTATTTTGATTATTATTACTAATAGCATTAGCATTAGCATTAATATCTTCATCATCGACAAAATTAAATTTATCAATAAATATAGATTTATCACAATCAGTATCTGAATCTATTATATCATTGTTTTGATTTATAATATCATTATTAACAGTATTAGTATTATTAATAGGAATATTCACAGTATTCAATATATTGATATTATTCATAAATGTTGTTAACATATGTAAATTATTAATTGGTGGTTTATTAATAGATGAATAAATATTATTATATTGTGGTTTTAAATTTCTTTTTGTTAAATGTATTTTATTACATTCATTATCATTACATGAACCATAATTTAAATCATCATAACATATAACATATTTTTCATATGGTGAACCAAATTTACAATTATTACCTCCTGT
>JACCED011638857.1_pt1 | contig 18831 bp, 17 predicted proteins | sample 7455021 | NCBI WGS metagenome assembly JACCED01 (sample SAMN15323456, study PRJNA562643) | freshwater metagenome | isolation source: river surface water | place: USA:Blue River Watershed | collected 2017-08-19 | reverse complement strand
TACTGACTGCACGTAGGCAATGATATCCTTGACGTAGAGATAGATATGCTCCTGTAGACGGGCCTCCAATTTCTCAGTCTGTTCTTTGCTCAGTTTTTCTTCTGATCCTCCGCTTGTTGGTTTCAGCTTACGGGAGGCGTCATATTCGTCGAGATGATTGCGGACGGCTTGAGAAGAAATGAACAGAGCCTCAGCGATCTGCTGAGAGGACCATCCCTTGTCATGAAGCAACACCGCCTTGATCCGATCACGCACCCGACCGTCTCTCTCTTGCTTATGCTGTGCTTTGAGTTGGTCTCGTTCGTGGTCGCTCAACATAAGAAAACATGATGATGTCAACGGAATTTTTTGTCATGCAAATTTTTCAGTCACGATCGGTATAAACCCATTATTCAGGTTATTCAGAGGTTTCTTCTTCCTTGAAATGATCTGGATAACCCGCTTTTTTGCTTTTGCATGCTCGCAAGCCATCGCAACTATCCGCCATGACAAGACTGCCGACTGCGACATCTGTGCACACCGAATAGGGATCTCCGCTCATGCAGTACCATGAGACAGTATAGGGCGTGATTGAAGAGTCTGCTTGCTGAAGCGGTTTTTTCGCTCCTCGATTATTTGTTTTATATCCATAGGTATCGGTCCATGTTAGAGCCTGCTGGGAATCGATAATCACTTCTCCTAATTGAGCTCCATCAACACTATCGACGATCACCCGCAGTTTTTCATTGCTGTTATTTTTAAGGCGGATCGAGCCTGCGAAAGCAGTTGACACTGTAAATAACGCAACCCATAAAAATCCAATACCTTTGTTCATTTTAAACCATTACTGTGTTGTTGGCGTCGCAGATGTGGGAGCCTTCTTCGTAGCAGGACAAATTTTTTGCCCCTCAGAACTTTGGGCAAAGACCCAAGATCCTGCGGCGACATTTGTATTTGTACCGTACGCTTGTTGGTTTCCCTTGGCACAATACCAGATCACCGTATAGGTTGATGCGCCTGTATTTGGAGCATTTGCAGGACCTGAAAAGATATGGTCATCATTCCAATGCCACTGGGTTCCTGGTTGCACCGTCTGCTCCTCGTAGAGCTCTCCGGCCGCATACACCTGAGCTCGCAGAGGAAAAGGACTATCATTTGTCATCCATAGCTCATTGCTATAAAGACCGAAATGCAGAACTAAAGCTCCTAAAATCCATAATGCTCTCATCGCATATCCCCGTTAATAACCTGAATAATGGGTTTATTTCATAGAACCTTGCCGCATCTTGCGAGCACTTTTCGAAGATTTTAGCACGTCCATAGGTGCTTTCAGCTGCGGATCTCAAATTCATTGGCAGGCAACGCTGGCAAAAACCGATTCTTCAAGTGATTTCGGTATAAACCAAACCCATCATTCAGGTTAATATCATTTCTCTGATCCCCTTTATCAAAATAAGCCCATTTAAAATCAAGCTGGCCGCTGCTCGAAAGAACGATATCTTTGATCTCGGGATGGTTAACATAGAGCATAGTGAAGTGAAAAATCGGCATGACAGGCATTTGGCTGATTAATACTTTTTCAGATGCAGCTAAAAGCTCCAAGCGCTTGTCAGGATCTGCAGTCGTTGAAGATACATCAAGAAGCCGAACATACTCCTCATTTTCCCATAGCGTATTGTTCGATCCGCTCCGCTTATATTTGAACACTTCTAAAAAGTTGACAGGATCTTCAAAGTCCGCAATCCATGATCCGGAAGCAAGATGGTAGTCTTGCTTAGAGAGCCGATCGAAATAGACCTTGCCTTCAAGAGATTCCAATTTGATCCTGATCCCAAACACCTCAAACCACTGCTGCTGGATCGCCTGCGCGATCAGATGGTTTCTCTCGCCTGCGCGATACATTAACAAGACCTCAGGAAAAACTTCTTTAGTCAGACCCATTTCTGAGAGAGCCTCTTCAAAAAGCTGTCGAGACATTGCAATATTCGCATCATGAAAATAGGGGGCCTTTTGCAAACCGAAGAACGAAGGAACTAATCCAGTGGCGGGAAGTTGATTCCCCTGGGTCACATGATCGACGATCGCCTTCCGATTAATAGCATAAGCAAACGCACAGCGGATCTTGGGATGATTGAAAGGAACTTTTTCTGTATTGGAACGTAAAAAATAGGTTCCCAACATCTGCTTGGTCCTTAAAGTCGAGCTGTTACGAAGCCCCTTGATCGCTTCTAAAGGAAGGGTTGAAAGAGGAGAACCAGCCCAATCGAGCTCTTTTTTTTCAAACATCATCAACTCAGTCTCTTCTTGGACCATGACCAAATGGATCGCTGAAAGCTTAACGTGATCAGCATCCCAATAGGACTGGTTTTTAACCACTTCTAAATGATCTTGATGCTTCCATTCCATCAACAAAAACGGGCCGTTGCACACAAAGGTTGCTGCATTTTGAGACCATTGAGGATCTTTTCGATCCAGTTTTTCATTCACTGGGAAAAACGGGGGGGAAGCCAAGAGGCTCAAGAAATAGGGGGTCGGGCTTTCCAGTTCGACTTGGAGCGTATGGGGATCTAATACACGGATGCCCACTTCATCCAACGCCACTTTACCTTCTTTAGCCAATTTCGCATTCTTGATCGGATACATCTGAAACACTGCATCGGAGGGATAGTCGGGACTTAAGCACATTGTCCACGCATAACGAAAATCGGAAGCCGTTACTGGATCTGCATTAGACCATACTGCATCGCGCAGAGTAAACGTGTAGATCTTCAAATCAGGAGAAATCTCCACCTTCTCAGCAAGGGCTGCGTCGATTTTCTCATTGCAATCAAGGCGCGTTAACCCTTCAAATAACATCTTCATCAGCGTGATCGAATTCAAATCCCTTGCTTTTCGAGGATCTAGCGTTTGCGGTTCATCTTTAATGTTCATTCGGATCGAGTTTTCTGCTCTTTTAATGGAAAGATCCTTGCTGGTAGAAGAAGGAGATTGGCAGGAAGGACACCATAATGCGATAGCAAGCAGAGCAACGCAACACTTTAATAACTGGTTGAACATACGTTCTTTCTAACCTGAATAATGGGTTTATTTCATGGAACCTTGCCGCATCGTGCGAGCAGTTTTCTAGGGGTTGGATTTTCAGTTGATCCCATAGTGCTTTCTGTTCCTAAAAAATGCAATGGCTTACTTGTAACCTGCAATAATTCCCTATAAACTAAACCCATTGTTCAGGTTTGTACAATTCATCGATCAGATTAGCGATAAGGGCGCTCCATCCCGTTTGGTGAGAGGCTCCTAGACCTTGGCCTGTTTCAGGATGATAATATTCATAGAATAAGACGTTGTTGGTCCAGAGGGGATCTTTTTTATAAGGGAATTTTGGTCCATAGCAAGGCCTTCCACCAGTGGAGTCCAATTTAAATAAGGTGATCAACCGTTTGGCAAACGATGAGGCCATTTCTCCAATATTGACCGGTTCTTCCCCTTTGAGCTCGACTTTGAGCTCATTCTTGGAAACGATAGCGATCTTTTTCAGCGCATCGATCAACATATAATTGACAGGCATCCATATCGGGCCCCTCCAGTTAGAATTCCCCCCTTTAATTTTCTCAAGAGACTCTGCAGGTTCATACCCAATTTTTCTGTTCTGGAACGTAAAGGGATCATCTTGGTGGAATTTCGACAGCGAGCGGAAACCAAATTCGGAACGAAATTCTGTGGGATCCCAGAGATACTGCAAGACGCTCTTGAGCTTGTCCTGATTCATGATAGTGAGGAGATAATGTGTCTTTCCGCTACGCTTAATGGGAAGAATGCATTCAGAAATCAGATCGGGCCGATTTTTGATAAACCACGCAAAATTTGCCTTGAAATCTGGAAAGCGACCGAGCTCATGTTCTTCAAGCAGTTCGATGGCATAAAGGGGAATAATTCCCACCACCGAACGGACGCGGAACTTGTCAAATTTTCCGTCGGGATACGTCAATACATCATAAAAGAATCCATCGCTTTCGCTCCACAGTTCATAGTCCTGAGAGCCCCTATTTTTCATAGCATGGGCAATATAGACATAGTGCTCAAAAAATTTTGTTGCTAGAGCTTCATAGGCGAGACTCTCCTTGGCAAGTTCCAATGCGATCCGCATCAAGTTTAAGCAGAACAAGGCCATCCATCCCGTGCCATCCGATTGCTGCAATTTGATTCCACTTGCTAACCGGATCGATCGGTCGACAACACTGATGTTATCCATTCCCAAAAAGCCCCCTTCGAATACGTTATTCCCTTCACTATCGACTTTGTTGACCCACCAGGCAAAGTTGATCAGCAGTTTGTGAAAACACCTTTCCAGATAGATGAGGTCTCCCTTTCCAGTTTGCTTCTTTTCCATTTCATAAAGTCGCAGAGCTGCCCATGCCTGGACAGGAGGATTGACATCGGAAAATTCCCACTCATAGGAAGGGATTTGCCCATTAGGGTGTTGAAACTGGTCGAACAACAGAAGCCATAACTGCTCTTTTGCAAAGGCCAAATCGACTAAAGCATACACCACGCAATGAAAGGCCTGATCCCATGCAGCAAACCAGGGATATTCCCACTTGTCTGGCATGAGCAAAACACGCATCGAGTTCAAATGGCGCCAGTGTTGATTGCGGATCGTATGCCGCGAAGCGGGCGGCGGACAGATCGTGTTGTCCCCTTTAAGCCACAAGTTGACATCGAATAAGTAGATCTGCTTGCTCCACATGATCCCGGCAAATGCTTGCCTCTGGATCAATTTTTCATCATTGGTAGCCTCTTTGGGTTGGACCGCATGATAAAAACAGTCCGCTTCAGCTTTACGCAGAGCAACCACTTTTTCAACCTCTTTAAGAGGAGCTTTCATTTCCTTATTGGACAGGCGAAGGTGGAGGACAACGGAATGTTGCGCAGGGATCTGTTCAAACTTGTAATGAAGGCAGGCCTTCGTTCCTTTTTCCAAAGGATTGACTGTTTTCTCATTACTGATAATTTTCCGGTGAAACCCATCCTTATAGTAATCACTCTTCTTCTCATTCCCAACAGATCGGGTCTCATTGTCGGTGAACAGTTGTTCTGCTCCATGCGGTCCATAAAGATAACGCTTTCCTAACCGGTATTCAAAAGAGAGGTTGGAAGGAGAGGACAATGCTGCTTCATCGGCAATTAAGCAAAGATCGCCCCCGCTTTTTGGCCCGCTGCTGATGACAGGCGTTCCCAGACGCTTATTTCCCCATGCCCATTGATTGCGGAACCATAACTGAGGGATAAGATGCAGTGTTGCAGGCCTGTCCCCTCGGTTGAACACTTCCATTTTTATGCACAGATCTTCATCGGAGGCTTTGGCATATTCGATGAAAATATCAAAGTAGCGCTCTTCTTCAAATATCCCCGTATCGATCAGTTCATATTCAGGATCTTTTGTCGTCCGATTGCGATTTTCATCTTTGATCTTTTGATAGGGAAATTCCTCCTGAGGATATTTATAGAGGAACTTCATGTAAGAATGGGTCGGAGTTCCATCGAGATAATAGTAACACTCCTTTACATCCTCAGCATGGTTGCCTTCATTCGAATTAAGTCCGAACAGACGCTCTTTCAAAATGGGATCACGCTCATTCCAAAACGCAGGAGAAAACACTAAGACCTGATACCGGTCGCACCATCCCGCTATCCCATCTTCGCCCCACCGATACGTCTTGTAATGGGACATTTCAAATGGGAAATAACCCCAAGCATCCCCATTTGGACTATAATCTTCACGGACAGTTCCCCAAGCCCGATCCGAGACATAGGGCCCCCACTTATACCACTTCGGAACAGGGAACTGATGATTGTCCTTTAACCGTTTATGCTCTGCTGTTCTTTCATTTCTTTTCTTGGGCATACTGCGCAGCTCCTAGTAAGGCCGTCTGATCATTGAGGATTACGTAAACAGGGATCTTGGACAGCAGCGTTGCAAAACGCCCCTTGGCGATAAACGCTTTCATAAAGCGCCCGTTTTTTAATATGTCCCTAATTTTGGGTGCGATACCGCCTCCGATGTATATTCCATGCATCGACAACATTTTTAGAGCAAGGTTGCCAGCTTCACTCCCATAAATCGAACAGAACAAGTCAAGAGCGCGGAGGCAGGTAGGACACTCTTTCTTCAACGCCTTTTCCGTAATGATCCTTTGCGGTTCTTTTCGATTGTCTAATTCTTGAACAGCGGGGCATTGCTTTTCATTTTTTACCTCGACCAAAAACTGGTAAATTTGAAAGATGCCGGAACCTGATAAAATTCTCTCGTAAGAGACATGTTCGAACTTCCCTTTCAAAAAACGCCATAGGTCGACTTGCTCTTCATCCGTTGGAGCAAAATCACCATGCCCCCCTTCACAGGCAAAGGGAACATGCGACTTGCCATTCCAATATAATCCTGCTTCTCCAAGGCCAGTTCCTGCTGAAATCAACGCTGCATTCCCTTGTTGTTCTCCACCCGGATTCAACACAGAAAGCTCTTCTGATTTCAATACCGTTATTCCCCACGCATTGGCCTCCACATCGTTGATCAACCAAACCTTTTTAATCCCTAGCTCTTCTGAAAGCTCTCGTGCATCGATGACCCATGGCAAATTCGTTGCTTGACACCTTCCATTTTGCACGGGGCCAGCAACTGCAAAACAAGCCGCTTCGACCTGTTTTCCATTTAAGGTTGTGATGAACTGTTTAAGAAGGGGAGAAAAATCAGCAAAGTCAGCGCTCCGATATTTTTCTAATAAAAGAGATTCCCGTTTTTTCCCTTTATCAAAAAAAGCTAACCGCACATTTGTTCCACCCACATCACCAGCAATAATCATAAGCCCCTCCTATCAATCGGTGTATACCGAAATAACCTGAAGAATCGGTTTTTGCCAGCGTCGCCGGCCAATGAATTTGAAATCCGCCTGCATCGCCCAACTTATTCAAGTTGAGCTGTTTCGGCATCGGCTTTGCCTGAATTAAATTCATGGCGTCTCCTTGTCGAATTCCCGATTCTTTAGGTTATTTCGGTATATATTTGACAATAAAATTTTTATATGCAAAAATTTTCTGAAAAAGTTCAACTCAAGGAAAAAAAATGCTCTCATCTTTTCAACCAGACAATTCTAAGAATCTTCCAGTGAATGAGTTATCAAAACTAGACACAACCAATACTTATGATCCCAACTGCACATGCCATACTGGTGAATGCGGTTGTGAAAAAAAGCCCACTGACTTCAGTTGCCATGACTGACTGCTTGCGCAAAAGAATAGAGAAAAAAAACTTTCATACTTCTTTCAATAAAGATCCATCTACCATGGATCCAAGAAAATGTGGAGATCTCGTTTCATCAGCCTTGATTTTTCTTCTGTTCAAAGGATTAACAAGACTGGAAGCAAATCATAAAATAACTCTCGATTTGGCAGAATCATATCATATTTCTGATAATGGGAAATGCTACCTCTTCAATTTAGGCAAACATTATTGGAGCAACGGAAACCCAATTACAGCCTTTGATATTGAACAATCATGGAAAACAGTATTAAACCCTGAGTTTCCCTCTTTTTCAGCTCATTTGTTTTATCCAATAAGAAATGCCAGAAAAGCTAAAGAGGGGAAGGTTTCTTCAAATAGAATTGGAGTCATTGCTAAAGAACCTAACACGCTCATCGTTGAGCTCGAGAATCCAACCCCCCACTTTTTAGAACTGGTCAGTTTTTGCACTTTTTTTCCTATTGCTCGAGGTACAGAAAAGCAATTTTCTAAGAGAACAAAGGATTTTATTTGCAGCGGTCCATTTAAGCTGGAACACTATAAGCCAAAGACTGAACTTGTTCTAAAACGAAATTTAACTTCTCGAAACACATATCTCATTTCTTTGAAAACGATAATCATTAAGATTATTCCCGATGCAAAGCTTGCTTTTTCTCTTCTAAAAAAAGGAAAGCTCGATTGGCTTGGCGATCCTCTTTCTCCTCTTCCATTTAACCATTTACCAACTCTATCTGCGCATTGGAAAACAGAACCTATAGCTGGTGTTAATTTATGCTTTTTTAATACTCAACAAATTCCCTTTTCTAATCTGGGGTTGCGAAAAGCGTTTTCCCAAGCTATTCAGAAAAATCGACTTTTAGAAAATCTTTACATTCCCAATGCACAGGTTGCCGAGCGATTCATCCCTCCATTTTTAAACACAACTCATTCCGGAAGTCTGTCTTCTCCTCCAGATCTTGAAATGATTAAGAAGCAATTTGCTAAAGAGATACAACAATTCTCTCTTCGGGCAGAAGATTTACCTCTTACTCTTACATTTGAAGCATCTGAAACTTGGTATCAGATAGCAAAAAGTTTACAAAAGAATTGGGAAGATATATTTTCAGTGCATGTTAAACTAGAACCGCTTGAATTTAAGGCGTTTTATGACCGTCTTTCAAGACGCCAGTATACATTTGCACTAGTCCGTTGGATGTCTCAGTACATGAGTCCCATGAATATTCTAGAGAGATTTAAAGACCTGCACGGAGGAAAAAACTTTTCTGGTTGGTTCAATCACAAATATAATGCATTGCTAAAAAAATATATATCCTCTTCAAAAGAAAAAAAACGCTTCGAAATAGCTCAATCTGCAGAAGACATTCTCTTGGAACATTTACCAGCAGCACCCCTCTACTACTTCTCTTATTCATATCTTCAAAACCCTTGGGTTAAAAACCTCCTTTATTCTCCAATTGGTAGAGTATATCTAGAACAAGTAGACGTTGATTCCAACGAGGTAGAGTTGCTTAATCAATTAGTAAAGGAAAACAAAAAAATGCCCTCATCTGTCTGATGAATAAAAACCAAACTAAAAAAGGTATTTTTTTAGCAATAGGATCCTATGCTTCCTATGCGATAGCTTCTTTTATCGTAAAAACAATTTCCACATCGCCGTTATCGATAGTTTTTTCTCGCAATCTCTTAGGTCTTTTTATCTTTTCCCCTCTTTTCATTTGGAAAAGAAAGGAATTAAAAACAAATAAATTAATGCATCACATTCTCAGAGCGTTCTTGAGCTTGTTAGCAATGTATTGCTCCGTATATGGCGTAAGTCATCTCCATTTTGGTGATGCGATCCTTTTAGAACAAACAGCACCATTCTTTGTTTTAACTATTTCTTTCTTTTGGAAAGGAGAAAAAAGTTCATTTTCTAATTTAATTGCAATTATAATTGCTTTTTTGGGAGTAATTTTAATTATTATTCCTCAATTCGCAATTTTTCAAATCTATTCTTTAGCCTCGATTGCCTCAGGACTGCTTGCAGGTTTGTGTTTTATCATTGTTGGAATACTTGTAAAAACCGAAAATCCTACAGCTACCTTATTTTATCTTCTATTAATTTCCACATTAGCAAGCGCAGTTCCCGCTTTTCCGCAACTGAAAGAAATCAATTTTTTTGTCTACTGGCCAGTCCTCTTTCTTATCGGCCTTTTTTTTGCTCTTTGTCAAATGCTCAGAAATGTTGCCTTAACTTTTATCAATGCGAACATTCTTGCAGGCTATAGCTATTTATGCCCCCTTTTTTCGATCCTGTTAGGAGTGATTTTTCTTGATGAACCGTTGACTTATAGGAGGATTCTTGGAAGCATCATGATTTTAGGAAGCGGTATTTTCATCTATTTTGAAAAAATGCGTGGAGAATATCTCGCTAAAGAAAAGGCAGAAAATAGCATTGAGTCGGAAAATCAGATCTAATCCCCTTCTTTTCCTCTTGACTCAAAGCCCCTTCGAGCGTCAATCTTAGACTACACTTCAAATCTTCAAGAGGTATTTTCATGTCAGACAACCAAGCGAAGAAAAAAGCGTTAGAGCTCGCCATCACCCATATTGAGAAACAGTTTGGCGAAGGCTCAATCATGACGCTCGGCAAACATTCTGCGTCCAGAGAAATGAGCGTCATCAAAACCGGCGCCATCACATTAGATATCGCTCTTGGGATCGGTGGGGTGCCGCGCGGCAGGATCGTTGAAATTTACGGGCCTGAATCATCAGGTAAGTCAACTCTCGCTACCCACATCGTTGCCAATGCGCAAAAAAATGGAGGCCTTGCCGCTTACATCGATGCTGAGCACGCGCTTGATCCCTCCTACGCTTCTAAAATTGGAGTCAATCTCGACGAACTGATGATCTCTCAGCCCGATTGCGGCGAAGATGCCTTGAACATCGCTGAGACCCTTGCCCGCTCAAACGCCGTCGATCTCATCGTGATCGACTCTGTTGCAGCACTCGTTCCTAAAAATGAATTAGAAGGAGAGATCGGCGATTCTTTCATGGGACTGCAAGCGCGCATGATGTCCCAAGCTTTGCGCAAGCTCACGGCAACGCTTTCCAAAAGCAATACCTGCGCCATTTTCATCAACCAGATCCGAGAGAAAATTGGGGTCATGTTCGGTAATCCAGAGACGACGACAGGCGGAAGGGCGCTCAAATTCTACTCATCGATCCGTATGGACATCCGCCGGATCGGCAGCATTAAAGGAAGCGATGGAAGTGAAGCTGGCAACCGCGTTAAGGTCAAAGTAGTGAAAAACAAAATGGCACCTCCTTTCCAAGCTGCAGAGTTTGATATCCTCTTCAACGAAGGAATTTCACGGGTTGGATCGATCCTTGATCTCGCCGTTGATTTGGCGATCATCGATAAGAAAGGAACATGGTTCAGCTACAATAGCAACAGACTTGGCCAAGGACGGGAAGCGGTACGCGAAGAGCTTAAGAAGAACCCTAAGCTTGTCGATGAGATTGAAAAGGCTGTGCATGCAAAACTCGCGGATGGAAAAGGATTGCCATTAAAAGATGCAGCAACAATTGGACAAGGCGCAAACGAACTTGTCGAAGTATAGTGGACCCCAAAACTGGAGAGATTGACGTGTTTTCTTGATGCTCCCTAGCCCATTGAGCATGGGTAAGCGGGAAATAAACCCATTATTCAGGCTCTTCCAGATAAGAGCCATGATAAAGTCAAGCGCAGATGATCAACAAACTCCGCTGTGTTCCCGACAGCGAAGCGGTTTGGAACTTGAACAACGCGAGATCCCTGAAAACTAAGGTAAAGACTTCAGTTTATTGCCTGAGCGTTGTTCACAGCATATTTAACCAGAATCTGGCACATCTTTTCAAAAGAGGGCGTAAAAAGCTTGAGATCTTGAAGAAGCTTTTGCAAGTTCCGCATCTCTTCGTCAAAATAAATAAGGGCCCGTTCTTTGCCGATCAGCCGCGCAATGCTAATCTCCCGCTGTTTCTTTTCATCTTGCAGCATGTCGCCAAGATCATCCGCCGTCTGAAAGGCCATTCCAAAATGGTAGGCAGCCTTTCGCACGCGGTCGAGTTTGCTGACATCGCCGCCACCAAACACCCATCCTAAAACAAAAGAGACCTCAAACAACGTGACCGTCTTCTTATAGATCACTTGCTTAACAGTTTCGAGGTTGTGATTGGGAGGAAACAGATCGAGAAATTGTCCGCCGGTAGCTCCGAGGATCCCAGCGCAATGGGTTGCTGCTTCTAAAGCAATCACGCAGGCCTTATCGCTAAATTGGGAAAAAGGAGGACCTGATTGATGCATCACCGCTGCATTCGCATGGATCTTTTCAAACGCCGCCGTGATGAGAGCATAACTTCCAAGAAGGGCGATCGATTCTCCGTAGATCTTGTGCAAAGAAGGTTTATCTCTCCGCTCATCATCATTGTCCATGCAGGGAAGATCATCGGCAATCAAGGAAGCCGTATGAAAAAATTCCACACAGAGGGCAGATGGGTAAACATTCATCCCATTGTCAAGAGCTTCAGCGATCAACAATACGATCAGAGGACGAAACCGCTTTCCTCCGTTTGTCAGAGCATATTCGCAAGCATCGCGTAATTTTGTTTTTTCGCCAAACGCAACGATGCTTTTAGCGATTTCTTGTTCGATCTTATCGCGATGAAAAAAGAAATGGGAAGATCCGCCTTTAGATATCTCGGATACACTCCGTTTCGATTCTGTATCTACTGTCATTTCTAGGTGGCTCCGTTTTCTGATGTTTGATATTTTTGTAATTCCCTCTCAGGTCTAACCTTGCCTCTATCTGGAATAAAACCTCGTACGTTCACGCAAGGATAAGCGATCGCCCCACGTCCCATTAATGTGCCAGGGTTTGTGACGCTGTTGCATCCCAATTGCGCCCCATCGCCAATGATTGCGCCCAACTTCTTCAGTCCCGTTTTATAACGCTTTCCCTGCACAACAACCGTTATTAGAGAGCGGTCGAGCTTTAAATTTGCGCACTTGACACCAGCGCCCAAATTAACCCCATTGCCCAAAATCGAATCCCCCACATAGTTAAAGTGGGCAGCGTTTGCGCGATCAAGAAGGATCGAATGTTTAATTTCTGTATCATGCCCGATGACGCACGCCTCGCCAGCAATCAGATCGCCGCGAATATAAGCTCCATGTCTAACCTGGCAGTTATTTCCAATGATGCAAGGCCCTTGAATGTAAGCTCCCGGTTCGACCACTGTGCCGCGCCCAATCGAAATCAACTCGGGATTGACCAGATGCACAGAGGTGGGTATCTCAACTTCGATCTTTCCCAATTTCTGCTTTCTCAGATAATCGCAAAGGTGTTTTAAAGCTTCCCAAACATAAGTACACCCATCGAAAAGTTCCGCGTGAGCAAAATGCTCTAAGATGAAAAATGCTGCTGGAGATGCTAATTGAGACATAACTTGTCTTAGGTTGTTATACCGAAATCACTTGAAGAATTGGTTTTACCAGCGTCGCCGGTCAATGAATTTGAAATCCGCCTGCATCGCCCAACTTATTCAAGTTGAGCTGCTTCAGCATCGGCTTTTCCTGACTTGAATTCATAGCAGCTCCTTGTCAAATTCTCCGATTCTTAAATGAGTTCCAGTATAAAAGCCCATATTATCTAATCAAGGCGTTTATGTCAGAGAGAATTCTCTCAATATTTTTTTAGCAGTTTAGACCCTTCCCAAACTCAAAAGAACAGCTGGAAAAGGCTCTTAGATTCCTATTAAGGATACATATATCTATTATTCTCCTCTTCTTCTAACATTGTGGGGATGTTGATAACCCTATTCATCTTCCTATAAAAAAAAGGTGTTGATAACTTGTTAAGAGCTTGATCATGAAAATGGGGTTATCGACAATCGACAACTTATCGACAACCATTTGTAACAGTTAATGACAGAGTTTTCCACAATCGCTTCCAATCAGATCCGATGCAACTATTTTCCCATCTGTTCTGGATGCCAGATCCATGATCAGGTTACATCGCCGCACATTTACAATGATGTAAAATCTTTTTTTCAATCCGTCGATCCTTCTTTGATTGTTCCCCTTCATCATCAAGAAATTATTAGATGGAGGACAAGGTCAAAGTTAGCAGTCCGTGGAAATGAGCTTGAACCTGAGATCGGGTTGTTTAAAAAGGGGACCCATGAAGTGCTCTCGATCCCCGATTGCCCTTTGCACCATTCTGCAATCAATAAAGCTTATCAGGCTGTCAGGCAAAAGATCGTTGAAATGAAACTTCCCCCTTATCGAGAAGATCAATTGACTGGGGTTCTCCGCTATCTCCAATTTGTTGTGGAGAGAAAAAGCCGGCGTGTCCAACTCAGTTTAACGGTAAACCGGCAAGGAAAAGATCCGGTCGTTGATCGGTTTGTCAAACAACTTTATGAAGAGAGGATGTTTTTAGGAATCTGGGTCAATTATCTGCCTGAATCAACCAACCGGATCTTTGGAGAAAAATGGGAGCTCATTGCTGGAGAGCCTTACCTTGTGGAAACCTTGTGCGGACTGACCTTTTCTTTGCATCCCGCTTGTTTTGCCCAAGCCCACCTCTGTTTATTTGAACGGATCCTAAAATCGATCCAGCAATCGATTAAAACGGATGCCCACGTCGTTGAGCTCTACGCAGGGATAGGCGTCATTGGACTCTGTGTCTCTCATTTAAGCCAGAAGGTTGTTTGTTCTGAGGTCAATCCTTATGCGGAAGAGTGTTTTCAACTTTCCCGGTTGCAGTTAAAGCCCGACCTTCAAAAAAAGATCTCCTTTGTTTTGGGAAGCGTTGAAAAAAAACTCAATCTTGTCGATCAAGGAGAGATCCTCATCGTCGATCCTCCGCGAAAAGGGCTTGATCCCTGTTTAATCGATAAAATTGTTGTATCGCCCCATTTGAAGCAGTTGATCTATCTCAGTTGCGGTTTTTATTCGTTTAAAAGAGACTGTGAAAAGCTGTTGGAGAATGGATGGAAAGTGCAGAAGGCGGAAGCCTATTTGCTATTTCCAGGAACGAACCATGTGGAAACGTTGTGTGTATTGACGAAGTCGTAAACGGAATAGTTATAGAAATGCGAGCGTTGATATCACTTTCTGAAAAAAGAATCTGGGTGATAGGATTCGAACCTACGACCCCTAGCACCCCATGCTAGTGCGCTAGCCAAGCTGCGCCACACCCAGATAGAAATTGAGGAATTATACGGAAGCAAGCCCTTCGAATTGGAACTCAGCTTTTCTAAATTCTTTGACCCCGATACGCGCGCATTCCTCGATAATTTTTTCTAGAACATCGCCAGGATGGACCTCTGCAGCGGAAATATCGACAGTGATCGAAGCGGAGAAGTTAACGCCTCCGCGCACGCCTTTCACTTTGAAGTTGGCGTAGATCGCATCTTTTTTTCTACAAATGTTTTTAAATCGGATCAAATTGTTTTCTGCGAGGTCTTTCATACGGCATCCTATTCCAAGTCGAAGTGAAGGAAAATCCTATTCGCTCCTAGAGCTTTCTGTCAATTGAAATTGGTTGGAGCCACTCTTGTGTGTAATTTTTTTTCTTGGTACATTTTTTGCTAAAAAAAAGAGGACGAAAGCGATGATGAAACTCGAAGCCAGCTGGCATGAAAAACTCAAAAGTGAGATCGCCCAGCCCTATGTGCGCGAGTTGAAGGAGTTTTTGGCGGAAGAAAAGAGGAAGGGGATGGTGATCTATCCTCAAGAGTCCCAAGTATTCAATGCCTTTTTGTATACCCCTTTTAATCAGGTCAAAGTCGTCATCATCGGACAAGATCCTTACCATGGAGCAGGACAGGCACATGGATTGAGTTTTAGTGTTCCTTGCGGCGTCCGCTGTCCTCCTTCCCTTAAAAACATCTATGCAGAGCTTCAGGAAGACCTGCAAGTTCCGATCTCTCAAGATGGGTGCCTTTCCAAATGGGCTAAGCAAGGGGTCCTTCTTTTAAATGCTACGTTGACAGTCCGGGCATCAGAGCCCCGTTCCCATTACGGAAGGGGATGGGAGCGTTTTACGGATGCCGTTGTCCAAAAGTTAGTTGAGCGGGAAGATCCGGTTGTTTTTATCTTATGGGGAAAATCGGCCCAGGAAAAGTGTGAACATATTCTTCAGCATGAAAAAAAAGGGCATGCTGTCCTAACGGCTGCGCACCCATCGCCTTATTCAGCATATAACGGCTTTTTTGGATGCCGCCATTTTTCTAAGATCAATCAGCTGTTAACTCAATGGGGGAAAACCCCCATCGATTGGAGATTATAGCCGCGGCTGAATCACTTCAGATTGGCCGGCCTTCATCGTCCGGTTCTCACCTGATTCCCAAACGAGCTCTCCATTGATTTTTCTGCCGACAATCTTGTGCTGAAAGGGCTCAAAAGCTTCATTTAACTCAAATGACCAGATATTGTCTTCGATATGCTGAAGCGGAAGCCCATAGCTCCACTCGCCTTTTCCTAGCCCACCGCTACCGCGCACTTCAAGGGTAACGACTCCAGGAGTATTCGAGCATGGGCAATCGTTTTTGCTTTCCATTTTAATCTGAATAATGGGTTTAGTTTATACCGAAATAACCTGAAGAATCGGGAATTTGGCAAGGAGCCGCCATGAATTTGAGATCCGCCTGCATCGCTCAACTTATTCAATTTGAGCTGCTTCGGCGTCGGTTTGGCCTGACTCAAATTCAGGGCGGCTCCTTGCCAAATTCCCGATTCTTCAGGTTATTTCGGTATATGCATGAAGATCAGTTAAATTGTTTAATTCAGTGATTTTTCATATTAAAATATTAAATTAATTTGACTTTAAATTTTGTTTATTTGTATAATTTATTAAAAGGAAATAGATTAACAAACGTTATTATAGGTTTTTTATGGCAAGCTCATCCCTTAGGCCTTATGACTCAGCAACTAGATCTTCTAGTGAGTCTATTCATTTGCCCTCAGAAGATATCGGTTATGGCGAGAGGATTGGTTTTCAAGGTGCCGATAATTCCTGCTATGTCAATACCCTACTATATTGCATGTACGGAACGACAAAAGTCTTTGAACGGCTATTTAAACCCGATCAACAACAAACTTTGAAAGATCGAGAAACGCAAAAGTTGCTTAATGGTGTGATTGCAACTTATAGAGAGAAGGGCTATGTTGAAGCTAAAGAGATCTTGCCTCTTCGTCTTGCACTGGAGCAAAATCAGTCGGGACAGGGTGAAAGAGCAGAGGGGCTAATAGAACCCGCTACTAAGATTTTTAACGCATGCGTTCCCTCTCAAGATCAGTCACGATTTATTCATCAAATCTTTTTTGAATTACCCAATTCTCCATCGAGAATCCCTACAGAAATTCGAGCCATGACGTCTACAGATGTTGCAACCCTTTTAAACGATAAAGACGACACGCTCTTGGAGGAGCTTAACGTTACTAATGTACCATTATTACCATTGCCTGAACGATTTTCAGGGGAGATTATGATTGTTCTTCCTAATTGTTCATTTCTTGATCCTTCCGAAGGCCAAGGATGGGTGTACAAATTCGTTGTCCCAAATCCCACATTTATTTGGAGGGATCCAAGAGGATCAGAGAGAAGAGTAAAAAAAGCATTGGCAGAAAGAGAAGCGCTCTTAACAGAAGGAAAAACAGTAACGGCAGAAAGAAGAGCAGAAATAGCACGAGAACAAGCAAGGATCATAGATAAAACAAAGAACCAAAAATGGCCTTCGCTCAAATGTGACTTAATCGGATATGCCACAGTCGGAAGTTATAACTTATTTGTTAAAACTAAAGAGGCGCGCGGGCATTGGAAGGCATATTCTTTCGATAGCAACGGAGACGGGTATCGTTTTGATTCTATGTCAGACCAAATGGAGGATGAAACAACAATCCCCCTAGTTGAGTTTTTACCGGGGCTTCGCTCCTCTTTGGAAAATTACCGAGAGAAGAAAATAGAATCTTGGGGAGATTTTCAACAGCTGAGTAGCACAGACCAAGCCGCACGATTATCCGTTAATAACTTGTATGCTTGTTTTTATAAATGTACCGAAGTTGCTGAAGCAGAAATCGAACAGGTTGGCTTTTCTGCCCCATTGTCTAGGTTATCCGCACCTTCCGCATCCCTTTCCTCCCTCAAAAAAGTCGAAGTTTGGGAAAGAGGCGACAATCACAGATTCGATTTACAAACACAAAATAATTTCATGAAGGTTCAGGCTAATTTCGATGAAATTCCTGCCATTCCTAAGGACATGACCATTTATGCGGAATATAAAGCAGTTGAAAATGAAGAACTGTACCTATGCGGAACCGGAATAGAAGGCTGTGGAGATTGGGTGAAAAGCCTCCCGCTTGAATACCTAGGTGACAATAATTGGATGATCTCTTGCTCATCAAATAACCCAGAGAAAGCTGAGTTTAAAATCTTTAAGGTAGACCAGAATGGTCTCAAGTTTTGGGAAAAAGGCAAAAATCACAAGTTCGAAACAGAAGGTGGTTTGATGGCTGTCCAGGTCGACTTCGAAGAAGTTCCAGCTCCTCACCCCATAACTATTTCTATCAACTGTAAAACAGCTGAAAATGAAAAACTATACATGTACGGAAACGGAATAGAAGGATGCGAAAATTGGTCGAAAGGCCTCCCGCTTCTCTACCTAGATAACAATAATTGGATGATCTCTTGCTTGATCAATAACCTAAAGGAAGCTCAGTTTGGAATCCTTAAGGAAGACCAGAATGGTTCTAGGGTTTGGGAAGCAGACGAAAGTCACGAGTTGGATTCAAAAGCAATACTAATGGAAGATAATTTCATCACGGTCCCGATCGATTTCGAAGAAATTCCAACCACTCCTCAGCACATAGCCATTTGTGCGCGATATAAAGCAGTTAAAGGCGAAAAACTGTACATAAGCGGAGAAGGAATAGAAGGCGGTGAGAATTGGTCGAGAAAGTTCCCGCTTGACAAAGGGGACGACGATAATTGGACGGTCTTGCACCAATTTGACCTAAAGCGACCTGAGTTTAAAATCATTAAGGTAGACAAGAATGGCACCGAGGTTTGGGAAACGGGCAAAAATCACAAGTTCGATTCAGAAGCAAGGAGCAGTAAGTTCATGATTGTCCAACCTCAATTTAATGCGTAATCACATTTTTTCATGATCGCCCACCCGCGGAAGAGTCCGTAAGGGCGTGAGGGGGCTGTGTGTGTAAACACGCGCCCCTTCGACGAGGATATGCGTTTGGCGCAAGTGGGGTCAGGCTCAAGGGGGGCAAGCAGCGAAGGTTCCGAAGGGCGACACGAAGCGCATCCCTGAACCCCTGACGTGAGATAAAGTGGAGCTACTATAAAGAAATAGTTTTTAACAATTTTGCTTTTTATGCCACAGCGGGAAAGGCTCTCAATACAGGGCTCCGAGCATTAAAAGAGATTTTTTAAACATGAGACTCTAAAAACAGGGTCAAAGGCTGCCAAAAGTCGTTTCGTTTTCTTAGATCTCTTTTTCTGGGTTTTTGTTCTCTCTAAAGT
>JACCED010205169.1_pt1 | contig 18836 bp, 17 predicted proteins | sample 7455021 | NCBI WGS metagenome assembly JACCED01 (sample SAMN15323456, study PRJNA562643) | freshwater metagenome | isolation source: river surface water | place: USA:Blue River Watershed | collected 2017-08-19 | reverse complement strand
GACTGCTGTTACTAGCATCGACATTGTCGATGCCTTCACGATTATTGGCATCAGCGTTGCGACTGTTATCGTCATGATGGGTATTCCCATTTTCGCTTTCGTTATCATCGATTTCACTTTCGTTGTTATCGTCGTCGTCATCGCCGTCGTCATCGTCGCTATCGTCATCATCATCGGCATCGTTGTCATAGTTATTGTATTCGTATTCTCTCCACGATTCGTGATACGTTTCGTCACTTGTTCCTTGCCATCCGGCAATACTGTGTGCAGTTCCAAATGCAAACTCTCTGCAAAGTGAAAGGATCGCCTCCCTTTTCCCATCAGTAAATGCCTCAATAATTGCAATTCGTCGATGAATGTCAATGTCTCGTTCTTCATTTTGTATGATTTCGGCAGTGACAGTTGCATTTAGGGGTTCAAGTGTTTTCTTCCTAGGTATCTCCAGTTCTGACCTGCATATGGGACAACTATTCAGAGTTTGAAGCGACTTCAATATACATGTTGTGCAAAACACATGGCCGCATTGTGTAAATGTGATGTTTCTGTTTTTGGTAGGGGTATCAAAACAAATCCCGCATCGGTCAAGTTCTTCGGGTTCTTCAGACTGTGTCTGTGTTTCAACTTCCTTACGATACTGCGATTGTGAGTGCTGTTTTCCTTTAATAATTCTGGGCGAGAACAATGTATCTCTATCTCTATTTTGTTGCATTGTACGTGTTTCGTTTCGTATCGTATCGTATCGTATCGTCGTTATTTATCCATACATTGTAGCTATAATAGATAACGTTATATATATTCAATTTTTTTATTATTTTATTTTTATTTTCATTTTTATTATTTTCCACCAAATAGTGGATTTGACCTGCCTTGCATCGCAACACCATACCTCTGTTCAGAAACGGTGACTATGAGATACTCTCTTATCCCAGGATGAAAGTTGTCGGTATAATTAAACCCGGAACCATTAAATACTTCGGTTTTGAATTGTTGTTGATCGTTGAATTCTTGTTTTTCTAATATCTGATAAGGTACACACGGTAATGCAATTGCTTCATTTTCGGTTTCAAGATCCGAATAGTGTGACATTAACCTAGCACTAGTATTTGCATTAATTTCGACACGTAATAGAATAATACAGTCCTTGTCTCCGGTTGGATTTGTAAAGGGAAAAATATTATCACGGGCTAGGCGAAATGAAAAACTTTGAAAACAATAAAACGAAATGAGACCAAGTGGCTGGTCTTTATACAAGTCATATGTGCGCTGATTTACAACCATAAACCGATGCAAATATCGCATTCCTGGCGATATTTCTCCAATTCTAAGAATGTCTCGTACCCGAGGGCACTTATACAATGCCGAATAAAAAAGCATGATAAACGGATGACGAATGCGTCTCACATAATCGGCTGATGTTAACCTTCCAGTAACAATAAAATTCATAGTCGAATTCAACATCGTGTATGTAGAATACGCTCCAGGTTGCATTTCATCTCGTGAAAAAAACAAAATAGCGGCGTATTCACAAAATGTCAGTCTTGTGTGGGGATATTCAAGAGTGTCAAAAAGTGACGGAATTCTGAATTGGTCAATTCTAAGGGCTGACTTTCTTTGTAAAGATTGTGATATAATTTGAGACAGTATTACGCCATCTGGAACTTCTCTCAATGCATGACCAGTAAGTCCCTGATACTCTACATACTGTTGTGCAAAATAGGTCATAGTTCTAACTAATTCGGTCGCATGGTTCGATGAAAACATGAATTGAGGTGGATTGCCTCGGTTCGGTCGACGAATAAATACTTCGCCTACACAATCGGGAGGCAGTACTGGATCCGGAGGAACAACGACGCCTCGAGGTATTCCCGTTTTTCGCAAATATCGAAATGCTAACGCAATGTTTCCGTTTGCAGCTCTTAAAAATCTCTCAATTTGGTCTCTTTCATATCCCTTATCGCCCATGACTGCAATTGCTCGTTGAACACGTGCGTCTGGGAATTCGTTCCTACATCTTTCTTGGGACAGCATACGTTCCAAATGGTTTATCCGATGCCACCAACATGGGGCGTGAACTGTTAGTTGATCTCCGCCATATCTAGCTAACATAGCATCAACTGTAGCAGAAGTTACAAGTCCAAGTGGTTCGTCGATGATGAGAGGAGCAGCTCCGCCATTTTTTATAACAACCGGTGATTTAGAATCCGGTTTAGAATCCGGTTTGGAACTGGATATAGAACTAGATTTGGATCTAGAACTAGATTTGGATCTAGAACTAGATTTGGATCTAGAACTAGATTTGGATCTAAAACTAGACTTGGACCTAGACCTAGAACTAGACTTGGATCTAGAACTAGAGTTGGATGGTCGGGAAGTGCTATATGAGTCTACGAACGGAATCATCAGAAGTCCTGCTACGTCATCATTTTCATCTATTGCATGAGTTTTAATAAGTCGGTTTAACTTGGATAAAAAATTGTTTTTAACCACAGTCATAGTGAGTGGGTCTTTTTCATTATATACGAGTTTACGCTGGGTCTTATGTGTTTTGTATCGAGCGGATGATTTTGTTTTTTTAACCGTTGATGGAGTCATTATTTTATCTTCAACTTTCATTTAACAGATGACAGATAATAATGAAATTAAAAATAATAAAATATATTTGACACTACTTATATATCATTTTATTAAAATTAAAATTGAAATTATTAATTTTGAAGTTAAAGTTAAATTTTTACATTTTGTAAATAATGTTTTTAGTTGTGTTTTTGTTTTAATTATCAAAATATGGACTATCGCTGATTGTCATGCCACAATATTTTTTTGGTGATTTTTTATAATCAACTGGCGTATAAAGATGGATTGCTTCGGCTTCTTTTATTAAAAACCTAAAATTATCCCAAAATTCATCTTTGTGCCCCACGCTTTCGGTGGCAATATGACTGAGTTCGTGAAGTGCTACAAACGTAAGCGTATTTTCATCAATGAGTTTGGTGCCTTTTTTTGTTGTATTCAAACAAAACGCAAGTTTCTCGCCTTTATTTTCACTGTATGCAGTATACTCACTTGTAGGTAAAGTTTCTGAAACCTTTTCAGGATTGAACCCTTTTACTAGACGAGAGACATTGTCTCTATCTGGATATTTTTCTCCGAGAACTCGTACCAATTTTTTCATTTTATTGGTTATTTTTGCAAGCATGTCGGCCGACTCTTCTAATCTTGCTCGTTCGCGTACGCAGTATTTATTTCCATCAACTCCTGATACAATACATTTCAAATTGAACATGTCTGAATCTTGATACAGTTTTAAACATACAACGACAATGAAAAAAATAATGACGTATCCTAAAAAATCAATTTTCATATCAAGGGTTCCGAATACTTATGTATATCTTTAACTCTTTATTATAACATGTGATTATTAATATTTACTATTTACTATAGCGTAGTTAATAGTGAATAGTAAAAATATAAAATACAAAGTAACAACGATAGTATTATTTTACTGAGGACCGCAGCCGATTTCAAGCGGAGTGCGCATAAGATCTGGAGCAAATGTGCTATTGTTCCATGGTCCGATATTTAACTGGGGATTGGGAGGTTCAGATCTGAGTTGCAGATTAGGGTTTTTCATTGTGTTTCCAACAGTATCAATTCCAGCCAAGAAGCCGGCACTTAATAAACTTTGGTTCATCAAGTCGCCTGTACCTGCAGGGTTAAGCTGGGACCACTGGCTGTTTGGATCCTTTGGAAGAAGGCTTGCATTTGGAAGCAAATCGGTAGGCGCAGCAGTGGGTTGGCTTGCAGAAAGGCCTGCGGAAACGGAAGGCGATTGAATGCTTCCGCTAATGTCTTCATAGTTATTACCTTGCATGCCACTAGACGGTTGGAATCCGCTCGCAGCACTTGCGCTAGTGGCTGATGGGGACATTAACTGACTTTGCCGGCTTCCTTGTCCAAATCGTTCCGGAAGAATGCTCTTATCACTGGAATATTGATAAAGTGCCCATAGTAAAACAAGAGCTCCTAAAATAACAATAAGATGCGATTGCCTAAAATTTCGTTGAATGTCTCTGACGATAGAATTCATTTGAGTAGTGAAGTATGGTATATACGTAAAGTATTTATTATTCTTATATAAAATAAATATGATAAAATATTTAATTTATAATTAATAAATTAGTATTTGCGAATTGCGAATATCGAATATATGACTAAACATTTGTTAGAATGTTAGATTGTTAGAAAATATTCGTTAATTCATATTTTAAATGACTTGGTTTTGTCTAAAGAAACGCCTTTGCCCATTTGAAATATTCTGATATCAACTGAAAATTTCTTCAACTTTGATTGTTACATTTTGATTTCCTATAATACGAATAGGCGGCTTTCCTAATGTTTCTGAAGCGTCTGATTCATATTCAGACTCCGAACCAAAGTTCTTATTTTTTTCAGCATCGTTATGATTATCATTATCATTCTTGCTATCATTCTCGATATCATTCTCGCTATGATTCTCGCTATGATTATCGTCGTTACTATTACTAAAAATCTCTGATTTATTATTGCGATCGTCAATGCGTCCACTGTCATTGTGTTCGGTGTCATCGTTGTCATCGCTTATCTCGTCGTCATATACATCCAAGTTGTACGTGTTTTTGATATTTTTTGCATCTAAAAATGCTTGGATCGACTGACGTTTCGCTTCCTTTGCGCGTTTCAATGCCGCCTTATATAAAGAATAATAAACTTGCAACGGATCGTGAATATGAACAATGTCGTCTTTTTCAGTGAGTGTTATTTTAATATCGGCATCAGTAATGCTCTTAAGTTCTTCTGTAGGCTGTGAATTTGAAATTGAATCAACTGGTACAAGCAGAGACTCGTTTTTTTTTAGACCTGAAGTTGGAGTTAGAATTGGAGCTGGAGTTGGAATTGGAAACTGGTCAATGTCTTTTTTAATAACGCATGTTTGAAAAAGCGGTTGGTTTGTAACAACTGCAATCTGTTTTGAAGCTAAATCCAAATGAAAACTACTAGACGTAAATCTAACCCCTAACACTTCAATAATTGAAATAAGTTGATGTTCGGGAGTAATGTAGTTTAAATGAACTAGTTTTTCATTTTCGTCAAAAACGGTACATGCATATTGTAATGCTCGTGTTACGCTTGTTGGAACATTTATTCGTAGCGATAACTGACTGCCCCCTTTTAGAGGCTTTAGAGGTGAAGTAAAGAGCGCTCGTATATCGTCTTCGCTCAGCGGGTCTCGAAACCATAGTTTACCATTTGTATGCAGTAGTTTAATTATAGCGTCTTCTAGCGTTTGAATCCATTCCACAAACGCAGTAAACTCTTTTGTAGTATGAGACGTTTCTGAATTTGAATCAAGTATCAAATCGTAATATGTTTTTTTCGCAGTGGTTGTAACAATTCCTTGTTTTGTATCACACCTCGGAGTTTGAAAATAAAGAGGCGAATCGTCAACTAAAATGCGTGTAAAGTGCGAGTTGCCGTTTTGAACCACAGTGGGAGTTGTCAGTCGCAAATCATCCATGCAAAACGGCATCGGCATTCCAATAATATGTATTCGTTGTTTTTCCATTTTTACGTTACAAATCGTTCAGTATTCACATGAGTACTAAAAAATATTTAATATTTAATTTCTTTTTATCATATTAGTTTTTTAGTTTCATCGCCCTGTCCATATTTTTATAATTGGTAAATTTGAATAGTTTTCAATTTGATCATAACTAAGTTCCCATGGGCAATACTCATGTATTTCGCCTAAAATCGATAAGGTATCTGTTTTATAATGAAGCTGCATAAGACACGCAATTACTCGTTCAAATGAACATCTATTGAATCGAGTTGTAACAAGTGGCAACAGTGAACCAAGATTGTTCCTTGAATGTATGTATGACAAGTAGTTATAATGAATAACTGCCATTGCTCCAAAACATCCAACCCACTTTGTTTTGTTTTCGTAAAATTTTGTCAACCATTCATCATTAAGGGTGCGAATCATCCGCGTTTCATCCTCTACTTGATCCCATCTATGCTTAAAGTGCCAAAGTAATTTATAGGTTGGTACGTTTTCCAATTCAGGTATATATGCGTTTATAAAAGCAGAGTCGTGCAAAATGCATGCAACATCAAACATTTTTTCACGTGTTGCAAAATAATAGTATGGAAGCAGTTCTCCTCTTCCGGGGTACTCGCTCTGTATTACTGTAACATTGTGTAAAGAAATAGAATCGGTAATAAAGGTGTAGTCGCTATTATCATCGATAATAGTAATTGGATTATCTGGATAAAATTTCCGAATTGAATTGTAGCATCTAACCCAATATTCGTCAGTCTTCTTATCGCGAACGTGACGTAAAATAATAAAACCGAGGTTCATGTAAGAAAAATGGTTATTTGATTGTATTTGGTATTTGGTAACTAATATTTAATATTTAATATCAAGTATTTTAAATATTAAATATGCGGTACGCCGGGTTAATAGCGTAAGGCTAGTCAGTAAGTATTTTTTTACAAAATGTATTGCTCAAAATATGTAAATGCGTTCCATTAAAATTGAATATTTTTTTTTGATAATTAACCCAACGAGGCAGTGATCGGTTTTTCAAGTAGTTTTCAGATTCAAATGCCAATTAACTTATTATCCGGATTGACAAATAAAAATGTTAGACGCCATTCGTCATGTCGTTCTGCGACGACAACTAACTACGGACTTCGATTTGATCCACAATCATCCGATGCGATGAACGTTGTGAATGATTTTGTGGAACGGTTTCATACCCCGCGCTCAAAAACTGAAACAACTTCAAACTCCATCTTTATAACATACTGTCTTTCATATCATGAGGCAGTTTCGGCAATTCAACACTCTACTGGGTGTTTGGTATTTTCGAAACTGTTACGGAACAACCCAAATGCGGTTCTTTACATGTATCGCAGTCAACCATATATTCAATGCCCGTTATCATACGAAGTTACTGGATTGGCATACAAAAAAGTGATCTCGCAGTCGACTCAGCTTAGTTCACTTAAAACGTATCAACGCACAAGAATCCTCGGATCTGCAATGGTTGCGATTCTTTCAACAAAGTTTGCATCAGGGAAACTAGGAACTTGTAATGTAATAAACTGTTCAGTCGCGCAACACATACTTAGACGTACGTTGGGTTCGTACTCAAGCGCAATTCGAATTGCAAACCCATATGTGCAAAAATGCAACTTTCAATTACCTCGGACAAATGCCCAACTAAAAATGGTGAAACAAGAAATGAAACGTCGGTACGACGACCACGCCCCCACAGGCGAATGTTTGAATGAATCAATAGCCGGACCCACTGAATTTCACATTTCGGAATTTTATGTAAGCAAATGCATTCATCTATTGGAGGGTGCCGATGCCGAACAAAAATGGGCATACCTTGATGAAAAAATTCAAATGATTCGGCGCGGAGAGCTTGAAGTAAATGACGTACTATTGGACCCGGCAAATGACTATTGGATGTATTCAGTGTTTCATACATACTACATGGCCGTCAAAAGAAAGATCGATGCAGTTATGAAATGGAGGAATTTTCCTGATATCAACGATATGCAAAAAAAAGAAAAATCATATCAAATTGCCAGCTCAAAATGGCAACCCGCATACTCATGGGATTCAGGGATTCGTATATCGAAAGATGCGCCCAGGCGTATCCAAACTATTCAACTGTTGCGTATACTTTACGCATTCTTGCTTAGAACCCATCGTATTTTATCTGATCGATACATCGAAGTGTTTGGGTTCAATGAATGGTTTAAACGCACAGTAATCATGCGTTTTCATGAGCTTTCGACCGCGTCTGGAGACGAAGCATCGGCGTTAATGATGGCTCATTTTGTTCCATCGATAATGACACCGCAAGTCCACCTTGACATTATGGTAAGTGATTTGAATTTTCAGACGGATTGTATTTACATTCGCATGAGTGATCCAGTATTTGGACACCTGAAAACCCGATTCAGAAACATCATTCCTTCTAGACACAATGGAAAGATCAAGCGCGTTCTCGAGAAGAAGTCTAATGATAAACCTAAAAAATAAAAAATAAAAAATAAAAAATAAAAAATAAAAAATAAAAAATAAAAAATATATTTATTTATAATTTTTATTTTTTATTTTTATTTTTTAAATGGAGGTCGTTTGAAGCTTGAACGAAATAAGGTCAATAAACATTCAAACTTTTCGTGAATGGATTTTGTTTAAAAGCATCGAGAATTGACGGATTGATTCGTTCCATATTGACATTCATGTCATATGACTGCGGCATACTCATCTGACCATACATGTCAGCATTTGGAATTTGAGATGGTGCATTCGTTGGTACCCATAATCGATTATTATTACGGTCGCTTTCTACTTTTGCAACGGATATGTTTGTTTCCGTTCCAAGTAGTGACATGCTACCATGATTCGTGCGCGCTTCATACGACTTGTTTACATTATGATGTTGATTATAGGCGGCATTATACAATGGAAGTCCAGCACGCGTTGCTGCGCCTCCAGATGTTCCCAAATATTCTACGCTAGTAGTTTGTCTTTGAGTAGAACCCAATACTTGTTCGGTCCTGCCGTTCCCGTACGACCCTACCGCCGTTCCTTGTCGGTTAATATTCAAATGATCCATTGATCCTATGCCTAGCGTCGTTTCTTTAATGGTCGTCGGCAAACGGTCGGCAGGATTAAAAACAGTCCCTGCAGGAACGGTCGACTCGGCATTCCCATATTGACGAGGATTGCCGGTAACGTTTTCTTTTCGAGATGGGCGTAGTGCATCAATCACGGGTGCGACAATTGCGCGAACAATTCCATATACGCCTCCCATTTCTTGGGCCCTTACCGACGTTCGATTATTGTGGGGCATAGTATATGAATCGTGGCCAAAATCGCCACTTGTTGCAGGATTTTTTTGAGCCTGATAAGGATTAATCATTGGTTTGCCATCATATTCTTGTCGTTTTGTTTCTTCATATGTGGTAGGAGCATATGTATTATTCCCTCCTACATTTGAGTTAACACCATAATATTCCGCGCTAGTAGTTGTGCGATTAACATCTCGCTCAATTTCTTCAGCACGCAGCGTAGGAGCTTTTTCCTGACCGGTAGTAGTAAACCAACGATCGGGCGTGTTCATAAAATACGTGTCAGGTAAATTTTTTTCGAATTTGCCCACATGGGTTGTGTTCGCATATTCTTTTATAAATGAATTCGCAGGACCTTGATGGCCATCCAAACTGAATGTTTGTTTAGGATTTGTCGCTACGCGAAGTTCGTCAACTCCGCGATCCGTCCATTTTTCACGGGCTTCCAATGCGCTGTTATAACCGGCTCCAGCCACTCCATTAAACCCCTTATCCAGACCTGGCGCTACTCGTTCTTCTTCCCACGGCTTAACGTTTGAAATTTTCATGGATGGCATCATTCTAGACTGTAAAAAGTCATTGTTGTTTTGCATTCCATTTACATTATTCATTTGGCTCTGTGGGGCAAATAATGGCGCGCGTTCTTTTTTTCGAATTTGTTGAGAGCCACTTCCTGTTTTGTTATCGAAAAGTGTTTCATAAACGTTTGCTCCGGCGCTAAATCCTCTCATTTTACTTCCAAAAAACGGAACCATATTATTATGATTGAAGTCGCTGCTAGCAATCTTAGTTCCTGATAACGAGACAAAGTCGCCATTTGATGTATAGTTGTCACCAAATTGGTTTCCTTGATCTTGTAATTTTTTTGCAAGATCGTCATTGTAGTATCGATCCATGGCGTAGTTTGGATTATTATATGCATTGATATCGGTTCCAACCGAAAATGATTTTTGAACCGGATAATTATCCGGCATAATATTTAAATTGGGAAGTACGCGTCGGTCTCCCATATTTTCATATCCTTCCTTTTTAGAATCGCCGTCATTTGCAACTGCTGGGCTACTGGATATTTCATCGCTCGCTTCACGTTTTTTATTCAGCCATGCATTATAACCCGATGCAGGTGATTCCGACTGCGATTGAGGTTTATTTTTGTTATTTGAGAGAATAAACGCCGACCCAATTGCTAAAATAGGAATCGCAAGTTCCATGTGTAAGTATTTTTATTTTTTATTTATTTATTTATTCCTTTATTCCTTTATTCCTATAATATTCCTATACTTGTATTTTAATTATAATTAATATTCTAATTATTCTAATTATCTAATTATAATGAGTTGGGTAGATATATACAAAAACAATAAAAACAATAAAAACAATAAAAACACAAAATTTATAAATTATAAAAAATGTTTTTATTCATCAAGTAACATGAGTGCCATAGCTGCATAGTTGTGCAAATCAATGAGTGTATCTCGGATTCCCTCATCGTTTACCAAATTCACGCCGTTTTTTGTAATTGACATAGATCGTTGCAGTTTGTCTTCGATTCGCATAAGAACTCCGATCACGCCATATTTTGCAAACGCATCGCCGTAATCTGCATTTTTTCGTGTAAATAACTCAAGCGCTTCATCCTGAATATCACGCATTTGTTGTAGTCTATTCTTTTTCCCGTCCATTGGTTCTGATAGTCGCTAGTCTACGTGTTCTATCTATTTATCTCTAAATGGTTATGCTATGAGGTTTTAAACCCGGATAGAATTTGTCCATTTTGCATCACAAGGCACTTGAATGTTTGTTTTTCGGGTCGTTTACATACGACGCTGTTACTTTTCAATTCATTGAAAAATAAAAGAGAATGATTTTTATTCGCGCTAATAAATCCCACAATCAGTGCGGCAGCAACACAACCTAAAATAGTTCCTACCGCTATTCCAACCCAGCTGGTACATTTGTATCCAAGTGGAGAAGACATATAAAGATCAACACAATACAACGTAACAATTAGTATAATAAGCTCCATATTGTATGAATCATTTTGCACCATCGGCATTAACATGTATACAAACGTAAATGCGATAATCGATGAGTTCATAGCTGGATTGTATCCACTCTTCTCCCCCATCGGAAAATCAAAAATTCGACATATTGGATGCGTATTCGTATCTCCGTCGTTTTCAGAAATTATGGACGATGCCACCATTACGATAAAGCATAATATAAGAACACAGCCCAAATAAACAAACCCTTTTATACCATAATTTCCATCAAAAAATGCAATAATTACAAAAAGAAACACTAAAAAAAATGGAGATATTCTGGCACATAATTTTAAATAATTAATCACTGTTGCGCTGAATCCGCTCATATTTATTGTTTGTACTACTATATATTATTATTGTTATTATTATTAATACTTAATATTTAGTAATTTAACAGAACAATATTTACGGGTTTTATTGTTTTTAGTTGATTTTATTTTGGTTAAAAAATGAATTTTGATCTTTCGAGTCTAAACCTATCAGATGTCGACGTTCCACCGCCTGTTGTATTTATCGTACCATATCGAGACAGGGTTCCGCACAAACATTTTTTTATAAACTATATGACCACTACAGTATTAGCAGATAAAGTAAACAACAAAGACTATGCTATTTACTTCGTAGAACAAAAAGACCGTCGACCTTTCAATCGAGGGGCTATGAAAAACATTGGATTTTTAGCCTTTAAGTACAGGTATCCTTTATATTATAAAAATACTACGTTTGTTTTCAATGACGTTGATACTGTTCCGTATAAAAATATTCTTGACTATAATACTTCACATGGAGTTATTAAACATTTCTACGGGTTCACGTTTGCTCTTGGTGGCATATTTTCCATAACTGGCGAAGACTTTGAGCGCATTGGAGGATTCCCTAATTTTTGGGGGTGGGGATGTGAAGACAACTGTATCAACGATCGAGCTATTGAACATGGCATACATATTGACCGAACTACGTTTTTTAATATTGGAGACATGAACATTTTACAAATGCAAGATGGGGTTACTCGAAACATTTGTAGAAGAGAAGCGTATACTCATAAATTAAATATAGTAACTGAGACAGTGTTTACAATAAAAAAATTAAAATTCGATGTTGTAGAATTCAACTCAAGTCAAGAAGGTATAACAAATATAGATGTAGAATATTTTGAAACCCTCACAGATGCAAATGACGTCATCCTTGAAACGCAAGATATGCGAAAAAGCAATAAAATCGATATAACTCCGATTTTAAAAGAACGGTTTGATTTGAATGTAAAAAATAAACAGTCACGGACTCTTGACGCTAGAGCTCAAATTCAATATCAACAACAACAACAACAACAACAACAAGATCAACAACAACAACAACAATACAATTACCAACTCGGACGCAACGTACCATATACGGTTCGTAATTTTCGTAGCATGAGTTCCCTTTTTATGATGAAACGGTAAAATAAATTAAACAAACAATAGTAGTTATGAATATGTATGAATATATATTCAATTGAATATAATGGAAATACTAAAAAAATTACCATTTGATTTACAGGAGCATATACTTGTAAAAGTTATGAAACAATATAAACTGAGGAACGGAGAATATGTGAAACAAATCGATAAAACCAAGTATGTATTTCTCGATTACATTATGCGACCGCCTGTAAATAAAAAATGGTATAACTATCATGAGGATATATATGAAGATATATTTAATAGCAACAATGATACAAAATCGTTTCGCTATAAGTTTAACATCAAAAATTTACACGATAGTCCTATAAGAAAAGAGTTACACATAGATGACGATATAGTAGATGTGCGTATAGAATATAAAAATAATATTTACTACTATGAAATTGGGATATTCAAATTAAAAATGAAAAACACGGAAGAAAATAATTTTACACTGGAAAAAATGCTCAAAGACATATACCATAAAGGACTACTAGAACACAGTTATTTTTGGGATTTTTTAGAATTCTCATATCAAGTAAAATGATTAAATCATATAAATAATTAATACTTGTACATTTGTAAACATATAACATTATAACACTAACTACTAACTATTATAACATTATAGAATGGAATATTCTATTTGTGACTACACGTGGATGAATAAAGTTTTTATTTTTGGTTCAGTATTTTGTTTTGGTGCAGTTTTATTAGGGATACTTACATACACAAATCATACATCTGATATTTATATAAAGCAGTTCAGAAAATATAGATCTAGATCTACTCACACTACTCAACCTTAAAACCCTTCATCTCCAAAAGTGAATGTCGACGAATCAACTCGTTTATCTGCAAGTGCGTACTCCCCAACTCGTTTCTCGAAAAAATTTGTTTTACCTTCAATACTTATCATTTCCATAAAATCAAATGGATTTGGCGAGTTGTAAAGTTTATCGTATCCCAGTTGAACAACGAGCCGATCGGCCACAAATTCAATGTATTGATTCATTAATTTAGCATTCATGCCGATAAGACGACACGGAAGCGCTTCACAGATGAACTCTTGTTCAATCGAAACGGCTTCTTTTATTAATTCTGAAATTTTTTGTTTTGATAATTTTTTAGACTTTGCCATTTTTTTATAAAGCAATACTGCAAATTCAGTATGAAGAGCTTCATCCCTTGAAATGAGTTCATTGCTAAATGTAAGACCTGGTAACAACCCTCGTTTTTTCATCCAATAAATTGCACAAAACGCGCCTGAAAAAAATATGCCTTCTACGCATGCAAATGCCACTAACCGAGTTGGAAATGAGCTGCGTTTGTCATGGATCCATCGTATAGCCCAGTCAGCCTTTTTTTTAATGCATGGAAAAGTTTCAACTGCGTTAAATAATTTGTCTCGTTCTAAGGAATCAGTTACATACGTGTCAATTAAAATACTGTAAACTTCGCTGTGAATATTCTCCATAGCAATTTGAAATCCATAAAATGCTCGAGCTTCGGCCAATTGAACGTCGCTCATAAAACGTATTGCCAAGTTTTCTAAAACAATGCCGTCACTTGCTGCAAAAAATGCAAGGACCATCGATATAAAATGACGTTCGTCAGAATTAAGTTCGTTTGTCCATTGAACTACGTCCTTTGACAAGTCGATTTCCTCGGCTCTCCAAAAGCAGTCAACTTGTTTTTTATACATTTTCCATATAGCGTCATCCTGAAGCGGAAATAATACATACCGATTACCACTTCCGCTTACTTCAGTGGATATAGTGTCCTGTAAATTTTGTCTAGTGGTATCGTCAGAAGACATGTGAAAGCCAGATCGGAGTGGTGGTTAAATAAAACAATAAAATATGTCTAAATAAGTTCCGTTCATATTTAAACGGTACAATTAAAAATTTAAATTTAATTTTTATTTATAAATGTTAAATTCAATTTATTGTATGCATACGATACATCATAATAGAATCCAGTGCCGTCATTTTGATGCATTTACTACGTCGTTCCATTTATTTAGTTCGAATAAAATTGCCTTTTGATCAACATTTAATTGACGCAACGCTTCAGAACTAAGTTTTTTTGATGGAGAATGATTCAGTGATGATGCCGATGCTGATGCCGGCAATGAGGATTGTTCGTCGATTTTATACAGAGATTCAAGTAAAAAATGAAAATACTGCTGCAGTGCACGAGCTTCATCGGTTCGATTTTTTACGTGGTGAATGTAGTTTTCTAAAATAGGTTTTAATCCTGGATTTTCATGAACTTCTTTTGAAAGAACTTTTACTTTATTTTTAATTTCATCGTGTAGTCGTTCAATAAGTTCAAGATTTTTCATATGGATTTTATCATCTTTTGCAATATGAGTCATTCGAAGTCTTTGTTTTATTTTTTTATTTATTTTATTTATTTTATTTATTTATTTTTATAAGCGTGTTTAGTATTTTTTATTTTTGAATATAGTTTGAATATATACTTTTAAATATATTACATATTGCACATTGCATATTGCAAAAATAAAATTGGGGTTTAAAACAAAAAAAATAAAAATAATACTCTAATATAAATACGTATAGTAGAACATAAAAATAGAAATTTACATAACAAAATAACAAAAAATGAATGACGCAATTAATAGGTTAAGTAGAATGAGTGTGGGTAACGGTACATTTAAAACGGAAATGAAAGAAATTTTACAAAATAAGTATGTTATGTATGCTATACTTATTATTGCTATTTTGAACATAGTTGGATATTTAGCATTAAGAAACATGGATGCTATTTTATTTTTCATACTTGTCTTTTTACTGAGTATATACTTTACTAGGAATATGATTATTGTACTGTTTGTATCTATAGTTGCTACCAATTTTTATGCAGGAATGACGGGAGTGAGCGGAATGGCGAATCGTGAAGGTCTTAAAAATTCAAAGGAAGGTAATAAAAACAAAAACAAAGAACCCGCTGAAGGCGATGAGGATGTTGGTGTTGATGCTGATGTTGATCAAGCGATTGAAGGCAATACTGGTATGAAAAATTCAGAAGATACTGAAGATACTGAAACTTATTCGTCCAGGAATTCTGATTCAACTCCTGATTCGGCAACAAATGATGTCGCTGATAAAAATAAAAATATGAATACTGGTGCCGGAGGTTCTAAGAAAGAAAAACCTAAATCGGGAATGCAAAATCTTAAACCTGCAAAATTCAAACCAAGTAAAAATAATGCAGATGACAACAATGTTGAAGAAGATGATGACGATGATGACGACGACGATTCAGGACATGCTAAAATAACCGGGTCAAAAGGTAACCGTGTAGACTATGCCGAGACGCTTGGTCAAGCCTACAACAACTTGCAAAATATTATTGGCAAGGACGGGGTAAAGGGATTAACGAATCAGACAAAAGATTTGATGGAACAACAAAAAGTATTGATGAACAACATGAAAGACATGGAACCCATTATTAAAAGTGCGCAAGGATTTATGAGTCAAATCATGGGAAGTGGCGGACTTGATGGAATCTCTAAACTTTTTGACGGGAAGTTATTTGGAGCAGTTGCTCCCGCAGTTGCGGAAAATGCTAAATCGCTTGACACTAAAAAATAGAAAATAGAAAATAGAAAATAGAAAAAATAGAAAATAAAAATTGGTAAAAAAATGGTACCGGTACATTAATTAATCAAACCGAACTGTCACTTCAACCAGTTCTTTTTTAATACAACTACTTGCCAAAATTGACAGTTCTTCTCTTTTTTTCCTAGCATTTGACGAATTTGTTGAAACTGATTGTTTATCACAATCATCGTCGCTATCATCATCACAGTCGCGGTCGCAAATGGCATCGATATTGCGATTGGCGCTGTTATCATAATTTATGTTCACATCTTGGACGATTAGCGATAGCTTGCGTTTAGAAATACTATTGCGTGTGTTCATATCAGTTTCTACTTCTTTGTAATTTGCTTCAATGTAATGAATTACATAGTTTTCAATAGCCCATTTAAAAAAATTCAGTTGTCCTACAGTTGTTTGTATGAACATATTATTTGAATTCGAATATGGAAACGCAATACGATCCCATCTACAAAATGGGTCAAACCTTTTTTTTGAATACGCTTTTAGCATGAGTTTATAGTCATTATAGACTTTAAAGCGCTTACCACTACGCCCATAACTGGGATCGTCATTGGGAATTGTGTATACAGTATAGTATTTTTTAGCATAATTTGTTGCAAACCAGTCGATAATTCGAAGTGATATTTGCGATTCACCATTTATTACAGATAACATTTTTTTTAGAGGTTCAAAATCGTTTTTTTTGAAAAATGATAAAAGTCTTGCAGTTAATAATTCATTCTGTGTAAGCTGATGTGGATGAGTCTGAGTCTGATACGGTATAGTTGGTGTTGTTGATGACGACATATTTTTTATATTTTTTAATACTATGATAAGTATGCGACGTGTTATGTTTATGTAGTTTATAAACAAAAACGACTATAATTTAAGAGAAAAGGTAAATCATAAATTACGACATGGCAATGTAAGCATGGGTATTGAAACGTATAATATAAAATATCATATTTCTATTTCTATCATAAATAAAAATAACAATAAAAATAAAAATAAAAGTAAAAGTAAAAAATAAAAATAAAATAAAAATAAATAACAGTAAACAAGAAAGACAAATACAATAAAAATTTATATATCAGAAGCAGATGGCATTTACACGATTTCATGATGATCCATCTCGTATTATTAAGAACCTTGAAATATCCACATATGCTGGAAGATACGCATTAGACTCGCCAGGAAACGGCGCAAATCCTACTTACATGCAAGACCCATTTATTCGCATGCAAAAATGGGGAGGAAATGCAATGACCGAAGCGACTGAAATTGAAAATAATTTATTTGGACTAACCCGAAATTTAAATCGCGATACATTTGATAATTTGTATTGTAAAGGTAATGGAACTACGCGGTTTCCGCCAGATAGCAAACCGGTACCGTCTAATCAAATCATGAATGCATACACTGACCAAAGTCGAGCTACGCATCCTGCATGGATTCTTCGTGACACAACACAGCATCGCCCTGATTATCCTCTTTTCAATCCTCAAGAACACGTTGCAATTCCATTTCAAAATAATTTAAGCACTCGTATTTTAGAAAAAGATTATTTCGTCCCTTCGCTGTCAAATACAATGAATGCATCCAACATTCGCGACCAAATGAGAGAAAACGTTGCTGGGTCGAATAGTAGGTTAGGGCCATACACTGACCTATTATCCTAAGATAAACTCAACCCTTTCAAACCTTCAAATACACTATATCGTACGAACATTGAATAACTGTGACAATACATCGTACAATCCATTGTTATTAACTTTTATTTTATTCATCGCATCCTGAGCATTTAATGCAATAACAGATCCTGCGTATATTTTAAAGGGCTTACCTTCAAATGGTAAATAGTGTATAACATTACCGCACGAGTCTAGTAAATTTGTTCCATTGAAAGAGTACACTGTATCGTTTATTTTAACAGTTTCGCTTGTATTGATTGGAATGTATATTGATTTACCTCCAGAAATATCTCCTGCGCTCACGGTTACAATTTTATTTGCGCTTGCATCTACAGTTGCAGGAGCCTTTACCGTAAACGTAGCTGCCGCGACCTCACTTATAGGCGTGGTTAAAAGAGCATTGATATCGCTTCCGGAAACCGGCGCCGTAACTTGTACTGCGCCAATTCCCATATTATTGATATTTTTTAGAAGTTGCAGTTTTTGCACGGTACTAAACGCTGGTAAATTTGTAGCACCACTAATATTTGCATTTGAGAAGTTTGCATTTGTAATCACTGCGCCTGAAAAATTCACGTTACTTAAATTTGCACCTGAAAATGATACGCCAGAAACGGTGGTCCCTGCCAGCGAAGCCCCTGATAAATCTACTGAAGCAAATGATGCACCCGGCGAAACGGTTTGACCTTGAAGAGCGGTTCCAGCCGCCGTGATAACAATTGAGTACGTTGTATTTGCAGGGGCTTGATAATTTGCATTAGCCACTTGAGACGCGGTAATGGTAACAGTGCGCGCGGTTTTTAATGTCACTACTCCAGTACTTGCGCCCACTGTAGCAATTGCGGTGTTGCTGCTACTGTACGTAACTGCCGCAGAACTGGCACTGCTAGCCACAACGGAAAATGGCGGATCGGTAACATTTTTGGTAGTTGGAGGATTCGCAAATGCCAGCGTGGGCATGGCTTTACTCAGTATATCTTTGTATTCCTCAATTACTTCCGTGAAATACACGGTTTTCAGGTTCACGCCCGTATGCGACTCTAGGAACCAGTCTCCGCCCAGTGAGGCTGCGCCGGTGTCATCCGTGGATGCACGGATGGTCACGCT
>JACCED010083147.1_pt1 | contig 18836 bp, 13 predicted proteins | sample 7455021 | NCBI WGS metagenome assembly JACCED01 (sample SAMN15323456, study PRJNA562643) | freshwater metagenome | isolation source: river surface water | place: USA:Blue River Watershed | collected 2017-08-19 | reverse complement strand
TTACTCGATGATCTTGGCGACGACGCCGGCGCCAACGGTACGGCCGCCCTCGCGGATCGCAAAGCGCAGACCTTCTTCCATCGCGATCGGGTTGATCAGCTTCACCGTGATCGACACGTTATCGCCCGGCATCACCATCTCCTTGCCTTCCGGCAGCTCGATCGCGCCCGTCACATCCGTCGTACGGAAATAAAACTGCGGACGGTAGTTGTTAAAGAACGGCGTATGACGTCCACCCTCGTCCTTCGACAGCACATAAATCTCACCCGTGAAATGCTTGTGCGGCTTGATCGATCCCGGCTTGGCCAGCACCTGACCACGCTCGACCTCTTCACGCTTGGTGCCGCGCAGCAGCACGCCCACGTTGTCACCCGCTTGGCCCTGATCCAGCAACTTGCGGAACATCTCCACGCCCGTGCAGGTCGTCTTCTGGGTGTCACGAATACCCACAATCTCAATCTCTTCGCCCACCTTGACGATGCCGCGCTCGACACGACCCGTTACCACCGTGCCGCGACCCGAGATCGAGAACACGTCTTCGACCGGCATCAGGAAGGCACCGTCAATCGCGCGCTCGGGCGTCGGAATGTAGCTGTCCAGTGCCTCGGCCAGCTTCATGATCGCGCCTTCGCCCAGATCGCCCTTGTCGCCTTCGAGCGCCAGCTTGGCTGAACCACGGATGATGGGCAGATCGTCGCCAGGAAACTCATACTTCGAGAGCAGCTCGCGAACTTCCATCTCGACCAGCTCCAACAGCTCGGCGTCATCCACCATGTCGCACTTGTTCAGAAACACGATGATGTAAGGCACGCCCACCTGACGCGCGAGCAAAATGTGCTCGCGAGTCTGCGGCATCGGGCCGTCCGCCGCCGAACACACCAGAATCGCGCCGTCCATCTGCGCAGCTCCTGTGATCATGTTCTTCACGTAATCCGCGTGGCCCGGGCAGTCCACGTGCGCGTAGTGACGGTTCTGGGTCTCGTACTCGACGTGGGCCGTGTTAATCGTGATACCACGCGCTTTCTCTTCCGGCGCCGCATCAATCTCGTCGTACTTCTTCGCCTCGCCACCAAACTTCGCCGACAACACCGTCGCAATCGCCGCCGTCAGCGTCGTCTTGCCGTGGTCAACGTGACCAATCGTGCCCACATTCACGTGCGGTTTGGTCCGCTCAAACTTGCCTTTTGCCATGATTATTTTTCCTTCAAAAAGAACGATTTGCTGTGTTTATGTGTCGTCTACCGCGGCCTCCTATTCGGGAAGCCGCCCCTTCATTTGTTGATTACTTGGCCTTGGAGCTGATGATGGCGTCGGTGACGTTCTTCGGCGCTTCGGCGTAGTGCTTGAACTCCATCGTGTAGGTCGCACGCCCCTGCGTGGCGGACCGCAGCGAGGTCGAGTAACCAAACATTTCCGACAGGGGTACTTCAGCGCGAATGATCTTGCCACCGCCACCAGGGATTTCGTCCATGCCCTGAACCATGCCGCGACGCGACGAGAGATCGCCCATCACCGTGCCGGCATAGTCTTCCGGTGTCTCGACTTCCACCGCCATCATTGGCTCGAGCAGCACGGGGCTGGCCTTGCGGCAACCATCCTTGAACGCCATCGAGGCTGCCATACGGAATGCATTTTCATTCGAGTCCACATCGTGGTACGAACCGAAGAACAGCGTGACTTTCACATCGACCACTGGGTAACCCGCCAGGACGCCGGAAGGAAGGGTTTCCTCGACACCCTTCTCGACCGCCGGGATGTATTCACGAGGCACGACGCCACCCTTGATGGCGTCAACGAACTCGAAGCCCTTGCCGGGCGCCTGCGGCTCGATCTTGAGAACGACGTGGCCATATTGACCGCGACCGCCGGACTGTTTGACGAACTTGCCTTCGATCTCTTCGCAGACCTTGCGGATGGTTTCGCGGTAAGCAACCTGCGGCTTACCAACCGTTGCCTCCACGTTGAACTCGCGGCGCATACGATCAACGATGATCTCGAGGTGCAGCTCGCCCATGCCCGAGATGATCGTCTGACCCGACTCTTCATCAGTGCGGACGCGGAACGACGGATCTTCCTGTGCCAAACGGTTGAGCGCGAGGCCCATCTTCTCCTGGTCGGCCTTGGTCTTCGGCTCGACAGCTTGAGAGATCACGGGCTCAGGGAAAACCATGCGCTCGAGCGTGATGACCGCATTCGGATCGCACAGCGTGTCGCCGGTGGTCGCTTCTTTCAGGCCAACCGCTGCGGCGATATCACCGGCGCGGACTTCCTTGATCTCTTCGCGCTGGTTTGCGTGCATCTGCAGAATACGACCGACACGCTCTTTCTTGCCCTTCACGGGGTTGAAAATCGTATCACCTGAATTCACCACGCCGGAGTACACCCGGAAGAAGATCAGCTGACCCACGAACGGATCGGTCATGATCTTGAACGCAAGCGCCGAGAATTTCTCATTGTCTTCCGCTTTGCGCGAAGCAGGCTGCTCGTTCTCATCCGTGCCGGTGACGGGGGGGATGTCGGTCGGCGCCGGCAGGTACTCGATCACTGCATCAAGCATAGCCTGCACGCCCTTGTTCTTGAACGCGGTGCCGCACATCATGGGAACGATTTCGCCACCGATCGTGCGCAGACGCAGCGCGGTCTTGATGTCTTCCTCGGAGAGATCGCCCTCTTCGAGATATTTGTTCATCAGTTCTTCATTGGCCTCGGCGGCTGCCTCAACCATTTTCTCGCGCCACTCAGTGGCGGTGTCCGCCAACTCGGCAGGAATATCGCGGTAGTCGAATTTCATGCCCTGAGAAGCATCATCCCAGATGATGGCCTTCATCTTTACCAGATCAATCACACCGGCAAAGTTATCCTCCGCACCAATCGGTACCTGAATCGGCACGGGATTGGCCTTCAGGCGCGTGCGCATCTGCTCATACACCTTGAAAAAGTTGGCGCCAGTGCGGTCCATTTTGTTCACGAAGGCCAGACGCGGCACCTTGTATTTATTGGCCTGACGCCAGACCGTTTCGGACTGAGGCTGCACGCCACCCACCGCGCAATACACCATGCAGGCGCCATCGAGCACGCGCATCGAACGCTCCACTTCGATGGTAAAGTCCACGTGACCCGGCGTATCGATAATGTTGATGCGATGCTCAGGGAAGTTGTTAGCCATGCCCTTCCAGAAGCAGGTGGTCGCAGCAGAGGTGATGGTAATGCCACGCTCTTGTTCCTGTTCCATCCAGTCCATGGTCGCGGCGCCATCGTGCACCTCACCGATCTTGTGATTGACACCGGTGTAGTAAAGAATTCGCTCGGTCGTAGTGGTCTTTCCGGCGTCGATGTGAGCAGAAATACCTATGTTGCGGTAGCGCTCAATGGGAGTCTTGCGGGCCATAATTGAATCCTAAGATTGCTAAATAAACGAAACCGAGCGCCTCTGAAAACAGGTGAGCACCCGGCTTTTCGTTGATTTGGGGCAGGCGCATTCGCCCAGCCCCAGCTATTAGAAGCGGAAGTGCGAGAACGCCTTGTTCGCTTCTGCCATGCGGTGCACCTCGTCGCGCTTCTTCATCGCGCCGCCTCGACCTTCGGCTGCCTCAAGTAATTCACCAGCTAGGCGCTGCGGCATGGATTTCTCGCTGCGCTTGTTGGCCGCTTCACGCAGCCAGCGCATCGAGAGGGCCATGCGACGAACCGGACGAACCTCAACGGGCACTTGGTAGTTGGCGCCACCAACACGACGAGATTTGACCTCAACCATCGGCTTGCAGTTGCTGATGGCTGCGGTAAAAACTTCGAGCGGATCTTTGCCGCTCTTGGTCTGGATGTGTTCGAACGCTCCGTAGATGATGTTCTCGGCGACCGATTTTTTACCGGACAGCATCAGAACGTTCACGAACTTGGCGACATCGACATTGCCGAATTTTGGATCGGGCAGAATCTCGCGCTTGGGAACTTCACGACGACGTGGCATTACTCTTCCTTTCTCTCTTCAGTTGGCGGGAGGCTTCGCACCTGCGCCACGGACAGCCATCAGACCGCCCACTTACTCGACCTTCCGGTCGACTCATTCTGCGCAGTACGCGCAGAGATTTTTTATTAACGCTGACGAATGACTGGCTGATTACTTCGCAGCAGCCTTGCCGCGCTTGGCGCCGTACTTCGAGCGCGCCTGCTTACGGTCCTTGACACCCTGAGTATCGAGGGAGCCGCGAACCATGTGATAACGAACACCCGGCAAGTCTTTCACACGACCACCACGAATCAGCACAACGCTGTGCTCCTGGAGGTTGTGGCCTTCACCGCCGATGTACGAGATCACCTCGAAACCGTTGGTCAGGCGCACCTTGGCGACCTTACGCAGCGCCGAGTTCGGCTTCTTCGGGGTCGTGGTGTACACGCGGGTGCAAACGCCGCGCTTTTGCGGGCTGTTCTGCAGTGCAGGTGATTTGCTCTTCACGCGCACTGAAGTGCGCGGTTTGCGAATCAGTTGGCTAATGGTTGGCATCGGTCTAAATCCACCAAATTACGGCAATGACAAAACCCACGGACACGCCGAGGGAGCGCGATCCGCACAAGAAACCAATGAATGGCGGCTCCGGTGCGTAGCTGGCATAGGGGAAAGCGAAGCAGGGACTGCAAAACAGACCAAAGAACGCTTAAGCCCGAGCGAGCTTAAATAAGTTAGCCAGCTAGTTTATAGCACCCTGTTCTGGAGGTCAACGCCCGATTTGCCAAGAGTCTCCGCAGGCCCCAACGAACAAAACCGGAGCCGAGATAAAGGCATCAGAAGAGTGATTTTTTCGCCCTAAAGAGATATAAATAAGGCAATTTCTCACTCAAGCACTGGAGTTCATTTTCATAATGATATTTCTTATTTTGAAATTTCAAGCCACTTCCTTCAAACCCCTTTGATCAACACGCATTCACAGGAGCCAAACATGGCATTGAGTACGACCAAGACCCTCCCGCCCAGCCTGCCACCCGACCTTCTCGGTAAAAACTATCAAATAGACAATAACGAATTGGGCAAGACCACGGCAGTGGGCTTGCCGCGTCAACCAATGCCGACGGTTCACAGCAAATGCCTGTCACCAAGTGATGCGCTGAAACGGCAATGGCTAGCAGAAGCCATGACGGAATTTTCTGCAAATCTGCCCAAAAGACGAGCGAATGCCTCCCCGGAGGTGCTACACGCGCGTAAGCTATTGAAAATTGCCGAGCAACAGCAGGCGTCGGGTATTCAATTTGAAGGGCAGTTGACAGTAGAACAGGCGAAAGCTTGCGTTAATACAGCCGAGAAAGCAGCCAATAATTCTGCCTTCCGGTGGCTCTCGGACACTGTAATGGAGAATTTCAATTCGCTTACCAGCGTTTTCTCCCAGGCCGAAAGCAAGCTCGAACCGACACCAAAAAGCAAAACCAGCTGGCTTGAGGAATTCGAGGTTGCTGCAAAGCCTCACTTCACCATAAAAAAGAGCCCTCTGTGGAAACCGGGCAGGCCACCCAAGCTGATCGTTATCGGCGATGGGGATCATTCATCAAAACAGACGCAACACCGTCTGAAAAAGCTCGTTCAATTCCTGGAACAAAACGAAGCGATCACTTTGCTGCTCGTTGAATCAACCGACCCTCCGAATCGCGTAGCCTGCCATGACGTACCTTCGGGAATTCTAAATCCCGAAATGGCGCCAGCAAGGTGCGTTGGAGCGGATCATGCCGAATCGAAAAAGAAAGGCTTGGTCCTAATGCAAGAAATGTGGACAGCCGCCTTCAATACAGCGGACGCACTATATCGCGCTGCCAAAGCTGCTGGAGTAGATTCCGAACTTCTCAATCCCCGCGAGGTAATGTCTGGCGTATCAAAATACGTCTATTGGGAAATCGAAAAAGCCATCAATGAAAAAACACTTCGCGACATTAACTCACTCGCCCAAGTAGTTACACTTGATATGACCCAGATCGAAAAAATGGCCGAGGTCTATGTTACGGCGAGAAACAAATTTTATCGTCACATGGAAGACTCCATGCTGGTCCGCGATCAAAATCTGATGAAGAAAATTGATATGCATTACAAGACCGAAGAATCGATCGTTGCTGTTTACGGAGATGCACACGTTCAGGAAAATGCAAACCAACTACTTCAAAAATATGACTGCTGGATCCTTGACGACAAATCAGCAAACCATAAATTGCCCAAAAAAGAACGCAACTAACAAGTTCACGTGGCCACACAAATACTTGCACAAACTGACATTATCGCGATCACTTGGAACAAAAAACGAGCCCAGATAGTCTGGGCTCGTTTTTAATGCGGCGATTAAATTGGCGCCTTTGCCATAAAACAGTAGCGCTTTGCGAAGACGAACGTCAGACTTCGCCGCCCGCATCTCCTGAGGCAGTTTCCTCCGCTTCCTGCAGAGCCCGGGCCGCCTCGGCCTGCAGCATCGCCGCACGCTCCTCAGCTTCCCAGTGCTCTTTCTCCTTGCGGGCACGGTGATACGCCAGACCGGTGCCAGCCGGGATCAAGCGACCAACAATGACGTTTTCCTTCAGTCCGCGCAAACCATCCTTCTTGCCCATGATCGCCGCCTCGGTCAGAACACGAGTGGTTTCCTGGAAGGATGCTGCAGAGATGAAGGAATCCGTGGACAGCGATGCCTTGGTGATACCGAGCAGCACGTTCTCATGCGTTGCCGTGCGCTTGTTCTCTGCGATGACGCGATCGTTCTCATCCAACAACTCTGAACGCTCCACCTGTTCGCCCGGTATGTAGTTGGTATCACCTGCATCGACCACTTGTACGCGGCGCAACATCTGACGCACGATGACTTCAATGTGCTTGTCGTTAATCTTCACACCTTGCAGGCGATACACATCCTGTACTTCGTCAACGATGTAACGAGCCAGGGCTTCGATACCCAGCAGACGCAGAATGTCCTGCGGATCGGCCGGTCCATCAACGATCATCTCGCCCTTGTTCACCACTTGGCCGTCGTGTACCAGCACCTGCTTGTCCTTGGTAATCAGGAACTCGTGCTTGTTGCCATCCATATCGGTGATTTCGAGACGCTGCTTGCCCTTGGTCTCCTTACCAAAAGCAACGGTACCCGTAACTTCAGCAAGCATGCCGGCATCTTTCGGCGAGCGCGCTTCGAACAACTCGGCCACTCGTGGCAGACCACCCGTAATGTCTCGGGTTTTCTGTGATTCAGTGGGGATACGTGCGAGCACTTCGCCCACGGACACTTGCTGACCATCTTTCACCGTAATCAGTGCACCGACCTGGAAACCAATGGTCACTGCATGCTCGGTACCAGCGATCTTCACTTCCTGGCCCAGCTCGTTAAGCAGCTTCACCTGAGGACGTAGTGCACGGCCACCGGCGCTGCGGCGCTTCGCATCAATCACCACCAACGTCGACAAGCCGGTGACTTCATCGATCTGCTTGGCAACCGTCGAGCCTTCTTCGACGTTCTCGAACTTCACCGTACCAGCATATTCGGTAATGATCGGACGCGTCAGCGGATCCCAATTCGCGAGCGCAGTACCCGCCTTGATGGTCTGGCCGTCTTTCACGATCAGGGTCGCGCCGTAGGGCACTTTGTGACGCTCACGCTCACGACCGTGGTCGTCAGTGATCAGCACTTCGCCTGAACGCGAGATCACGATCTGATCGCCCTTGCCATTGGTGACGTAGCGCATGGTCGCGGTGAAGCGAACATTACCATTCGATTTCGCTTCGACCGACGACGCCACCGCTGCGCGCGAAGCCGCACCGCCGATGTGGAAAGTACGCATGGTGAGCTGGGTGCCCGGCTCACCGATCGACTGCGCTGCGATCACACCGACGGCTTCACCGACGTTCACCATACTGCCGCGACCCAGATCGCGGCCGTAGCAGCGAGCGCAAAGACCATAACGCGTGTCGCAGGTCAGTGGCGTGCGGACTTTCACTTCATCGATACCCAGACGCTCGATCTCTTCGACCGCATCTTCATCGAGCAGCGTGCCAGCTTCGTAGAGCGTTGCCTGGCTGTCAGGATCGATGACGTCGGTGGCAGCGACGCGACCAAGTATGCGGTCGCGCAGGGCCTCGATGACTTCACCACCTTCAACCAGCGCCTTCATCGATGCGCCGTTCGACGTTCCGCAATCATCTTCAACGACGACCAAATCTTGCGTCACGTCGACCAGACGACGGGTCAGATAACCGGAGTTTGCAGTCTTCAGCGCCGTGTCGGCCAGACCCTTGCGGGCGCCGTGCGTCGAGATGAAGTACTGCAGAACATTCAGTCCTTCGCGGAAGTTGGCCGTAATCGGGGTCTCGATGATCGAGCCATCCGGCTTGGCCATCAGACCTCGCATACCCGCTAGCTGACGAATCTGCGCTGCCGAACCCCGCGCACCGGAGTCAGCCATCATGTAGATCGCGTTGAACGATTCCTGCGTACCCTGGCTACCGTCACGTTTGGTCACGCCCTCGACCTTGAGCTGCTCCATCATGGCCTTGCCGACCTCATCGCCGGCCTTGCCCCAGATATCGACCACTTTGTTGTAACGCTCGCCGGCGGTCACAAGGCCCGAGGAGTATTGCTGTTCGATCTGCTTGACTTCTTGTTCGGCCGTGGCGATCAGCGTCGCCTTTTGTGGCGGTACCAGCATATCGTCAACGCAGATCGAAATACCAGCGCGTGTCGCCAGACGGAAGCCCGACTGCATCAGCTGATCGGCGAACACCGCGGTAGCGCGGAGGCCGCATTTACGGAAAGAGATGTTGATCAGCTTGGAGATCTCTTTCTTCTTCAGCGTACGATTGATTGCCGAGAAAGGCAGTCCCTTGGGAAGAATCTCGGAAAGGATCGCACGACCAACAGTAGTCTCATGACGGTTCACGGTTCTGATGAACTCGCCATGCGAGTCCTTCGGATACTCAGCGACACGTACCGTAATTCTCGTCGTTAGCTCGACTTCTTTGTTGTCGTAGGCACGAATGACTTCGGACACGTCAGCGAACATCATGCCCTCGCCTTTGCCATTGATTTTTTCGCGCGTCGCGTAGTAAAGACCCAGAACGATATCTTGCGACGGAACGATCGATGGCTCACCGTTGGAAGGGAAGAGGATGTTGTTGGACGCCAGCATCAGCGTGCGGGCTTCCATCTGCGCTTCGATGGAGAGCGGCACGTGGACCGCCATCTGGTCACCGTCGAAGTCAGCGTTGAAAGCTGCACAAACCAGTGGATGCAGCTGTATCGCCTTGCCCTCGATGAGCACAGGCTCGAACGCCTGAATACCCAGCCGGTGCAGCGTTGGCGCACGGTTGAGCATCACTGGATGCTCGCGGATCACCTCTTCCAGAATGTCCCAGACGACCGGCTCCTGCATCTCGACCAGTTTCTTGGCCGCCTTGATGGTCGTTGCCAGACCCATCAGCTCCAGCTTGTTGAAGATGAATGGCTTGAACAGTTCGAGCGCCATCAGCTTGGGCAGACCGCACTGATGAAGCTTCAGCTGAGGGCCGACCACGATCACGGAACGGCCTGAGTAGTCAACCCGCTTGCCCAGCAGATTCTGACGGAAACGACCGCCTTTGCCTTTGATCATCTCGGCCAGCGACTTCAGCGGACGCTTGTTTGCACCCGTCATGGCCTTGCCGCGACGACCATTGTCGAGCAGCGAATCAACTGCTTCCTGCAGCATGCGCTTCTCGTTGCGCGTGATGATCTCCGGCGCACGCAGCTCCATCAGGCGCTTGAGACGGTTGTTTCGGTTGATCACGCGACGATACAAATCATTCAAGTCTGAAGTCGCAAACCGGCCACCATCCAGCGGCACCAACGGACGCAGCTCGGGCGGCAGCACCGGCAGCACTTCCATGATCATCCAGTCAGGCTTGATGCCCGAGCGCTGGAAGGCCTCAAGTACTTTCAGGCGCTTCGCGTATTTCTTGATCTTGGCCTCAGATTTCGACTCGCGCAGGTCATTGCGAAGCTGTTCGGCCTCACGATCGATGTCGATGGTGCGCAGCAGCTCACGCACACCCTCTGCGCCCATGTGCGCGACAAAATCATCGCCGAACTCTTCGTACTTGGCTGCGTAATCGTCTTCCGACATGATCTGGCATTTCTTCAGCGGAGTCATGCCGGGATCGGTGACGACATAAGCTTCGAAGTACAGCACGCGCTCGATGTCGCGCAGCGTCATGTCAAGCACCATGCCAAGACGCGATGGCAGCGACTTCAGGAACCAGATGTGAGCAACCGGCGAGGCGAGCTCGATGTGACCCATGCGCTCGCGACGCACTTTGGCCAGCGTGACTTCAACACCGCATTTTTCGCAGATCACGCCACGATGCTTGAGGCGCTTGTACTTGCCGCAGAGGCACTCGTAATCCTTGATCGGGCCGAAGATCTTGGCGCAAAACAGGCCATCGCGCTCCGGTTTGAACGTGCGGTAGTTGATGGTCTCCGGCTTCTTGACCTCACCATACGACCATGAGCGGATTTTTTCGGGGGACGCGAGGCCAATCTTGATCGCGTCGAATTGTTCATTTTGCTGAACTTGCTTGAATAGATCGAGCAGTGCTTTCATGTATCACTCCACAGTGGCGTGAAAAATTAATCTTTGCGGATGCCCCTCCGGCGTGCCGGAGGGGCTCGGGTCTTACTCGCGCTCGAGGTCGATATCAATACCCAGCGAACGGATTTCCTTCACCAGAACGTTGAAGGATTCCGGCATGCCGGCATCGATCACGTGATCACCCTTGACAAGATTTTCATAGACCTTGGTGCGTCCATTAACGTCATCGGACTTCACGGTTAACATCTCCTGCAATACATAGGAAGCGCCGTAGGCCTCGAGTGCCCACACCTCCATCTCGCCGAAACGCTGGCCACCGAACTGGGCCTTACCACCCAGCGGCTGCTGGGTGACGAGCGAATACGGACCTGTAGAGCGTGCGTGCATCTTGTCGTCGACCAGATGGTGCAGCTTGAGCACGTGCATGTAACCCACCGTGACCGGGCGCTCAAACGCCTCGCCCGTGCGGCCGTCGTACATCGTGACCTGGTTCTTCGACGGCGTCATGCCGAGGTTATTGGCGACCTCTTCCGGATAAGCAAGATCAAGCATGCGATGAATTTCGCTCTCGTACGCGCCATCGAACACCGGGGTCGCAAACGGCACGCCTTCTTTCAGATTCTCAGCCAGCGACAGGATCTCGCCGTCCGAGAATTTGTCCAGCTCTTCGGTGCGTCCCGACTCGTTGTAGATCTGCTTGAGGAAGCCGCGAACTTCCGCTGCCTTCGATTGTGCTTTGAGCATTTCGCCGATACGCAAGCCCAGACCTTTTGCCGCCCAGCCAAGATGAACCTCAAGCACCTGGCCGACGTTCATTCGGGACGGAACACCGAGCGGGTTGAGCACGATGTCCGCAGGCGTGCCATCGGCCATGTAGGGCATGTCTTCGACCGGAACGATACGTGACACCACACCCTTGTTACCGTGACGACCTGCCATCTTGTCGCCAGGCTGCAAGCGACGTTTCACTGCCAGGTAGACCTTGACCATCTTCTGCACACCCGGCGGCAGTTCGTCGCCTTGCGTGAGTTTCTTGCGCTTCTCTTCGAAAGCGAGATCGAACTGGTGACGCTTCTCGGCGATCGATTCCTTGATCGCCTCCAGCGCAGCGGCTGCATCCTCATCCGCCGGACGAATGTCAAACCAGTGGTATTTTTCCAGATCGTCCAAGTAAGCCTTGTCGATCTTGGTGCCCTTGGCCAGCTTCTTGGGGCCACCGTTGACGACTTTACCAATCAGCATCTTTTCCAGACGCTGGAACGCATCGCCTTCAACGATACGCAGCTGATCGTTCAGGTCCAGACGATAGCGCTTGAGTTCATCGTCGATGATTTGCTGGGCACGCTTGTCACGCTGTATGCCCTCGCGAGTGAAGACCTGCACATCAATCACCGTGCCTATCATGCCTGAGGGCACGCGCAGCGACGTGTCTTTCACGTCGGAGGCCTTCTCGCCGAAAATCGCACGTAGCAGTTTCTCTTCCGGCGTCAGCTGCGTCTCGCCTTTCGGGGTGACCTTGCCGACCAATACATCACCAGCTTCGACCTCAGCGCCTATGTAGACGATGCCGGATTCATCCAGACGAGCAAGCTGATTTTCAGCAAGGTTGGAGATATCACGTGTGATTTCCTCGGGTCCCAGCTTGGTATCGCGAGCAACGACCGACAGCTCCTCGATGTGAATCGAGGTGTAACGGTCGTCGGCCACGACCTTCTCGGAGATCAGGATCGAATCTTCGAAGTTATAACCATTCCAAGGCATGAACGCGACCAACATGTTCTGACCCAGCGCCAGTTCGCCAAGGTCAGTGGAAGCGCCATCAGCAATCACGTCACTCTTGGCGACACGATCCCCCACCTTCACGATGGGGCGCTGGTTGATGTTGGTATTCTGGTTCGAGCGCGTGTACTTGATCAGGTTATAGATATCAACACCGACCTCACCAGCCTGTGCTTCATCGTCATTGACGCGAATCACGATACGGCCCGCATCAATGTAATCAACCACGCCGCCACGCAGGGCCTGCACCGTCGTGCCAGAGTCAACTGCCACGGTGCGCTCAACGCCCGTACCCACCAAGGCTTTTTCAGGGCGCAGGCAAGGGACTGCCTGACGCTGCATGTTTGCACCCATCAGCGCACGGTTTGCGTCATCGTGCTCAAGGAAGGGAATCAGCGAGGCCGCCACCGACACGATCTGGCCCGGTGCCACGTCCATGTACTGCACCCGCTCGGGCGATACGAGAATAGTTTCGCCAGCCTCACGCGCAGACACCAGCTCATCGGACAACTTGCCGTTCTTGTCGATGGTCGCGTTTGCCTGAGCGATGATGTAACGACCCTCTTCAATGGCCGACAAATAGTCGATCTGGTCGGTGACCTTGCCATCAATGACCTTACGGTAAGGCGTTTCAAGGAAACCGTATTCGTTCAATCGGGCATACAGCGCGAGAGAGTTGATCAGTCCAATGTTCGGACCTTCCGGCGTCTCGATCGGACACACGCGACCGTAGTGCGTCGGATGCACGTCGCGGACCTCGAAGCCCGCACGCTCACGCGTAAGGCCACCCGGGCCCAGTGCCGAAACGCGACGCTTGTGCGTGATCTCTGACAGAGGGTTCGTCTGGTCCATGAACTGAGACAACTGCGACGAGCCAAAGAATTCGCGAATCGCTGCTGAAATCGGCTTGGAGTTGATCAGGTCATGCGGCATCAGATTGTCGGCTTCGGCCTGACCAAGACGCTCTTTCACTGCCCGCTCGACACGCACCAAACCGGCACGGAACTGATTCTCCGCCAGTTCGCCCACACAGCGCACACGACGGTTGCCCAGGTGGTCGATGTCATCAACCTCGCCGCGACCATTGCGCAGCTCGACCAGAATCTTGATGACGGCAAGGATGTCTTCATTGGACAGCGTCATCGTGCCAGTCAGCTCATCGCGACCAACACGTCGATTGAATTTCATGCGGCCCACGGCTGACAGGTCGTAGCGGTCTTCGCTGTAGAACAACCCATTGAACAAAGCCTCGACCGAGTCTTCGGTCGGCGGCTCGCCAGGACGCATCATTCGGTAGATCGCGATACGTGCAGCCATCTGATCAGCCGTGTCATCGGTACGCAGCGTTTGCGAGATATAGGCACCCTGATCGAGATCATTCGTGTACAGCGCCTGAATCTTGGTGACTTTCGCGTCGCGCAGACGGCCGAGCAATTCATCGGTCAGCTCATCATTCGCGTTGGCAATCACCTCGCCAGTGTCAGGGTCGACAATATTCGTCGCCAGGACCCGACCTTGGAGGTAATCCTCTGGTACGGAAATGTGCTTGATGCCCGCTGCTTCGATGTCGCGAACATGTTTCGCATTTACCCGCTTATCTTTGGCAACCAGTACCTTGCCCGATTTGTCGGAAATATCGAAACGTGCGACCTCACCGCGCAGACGCTCAGCAACAAATTCCATCTCTGCACCTTCCGACCGCAGGGTGAAATTGTCAAACACGAAGAAATTGGCGAGGATCTGTTCAGACGTCATTCCTATCGCCTTGAGCAGGATGGTGACTGGCATCTTTCGACGACGGTCCACGCGGAAGTACAAGATATCTTTCGGATCGAACTCGAAATCCAGCCATGAACCACGGTAAGGAATAATGCGTGCGGAGAACAGCAGCTTGCCCGAAGAGTGCGTCTTGCCTCGGTCGTGCTCAAAGAACACGCCGGGAGAGCGGTGCAGCTGTGAGACGATAACGCGCTCAGTACCGTTGATCACGAAAGAGCCGTTCACTGTCATCAGCGGCAGCTCGCCCATGTACACTTCCTGCTCCTTCATCTCCTTCACCACGGGCTTGGTCGGGGATTCCTTGTCAAGAATCACCAGACGCACCTTCGCGCGCAGCGGCGACGCATAGGTCAGACCGCGCTGCTGACATTCTTTGACGTCAAACGGTGGGTCACCGAGTACGTACGACAGGAACTCGAGGCGCGCGAAGCCATTGTGTGAAACGATGGGGAAGATCGAGTGGAAGGCGGATTGCAGGCCTTCGTTCTTGCGCGCGGTCGGGCCGATATCAGCCTGCAGAAACGCAGTGTAAGACTCAAGCTGGGTGGCAAGCAGGTATGGAACATTGTGAACGTTGGCGCGCTTTGCAAAAGACTTGCGAATGCGCTTCTTCTCAGTGAATGAGTAGTGCATGAACACTCCGTGAGTGACAGGAAGGATAGAGAATTCAGGACTCGACAGCGCTCAATGCGTTTGTCTGTGAACCCTCAAGTCTTTGCCCTTCTGATACAACTTTGTACGACCGTCGATGATGGCGAACGTTGCAACCATCTCCGGACCTCGCTGCAGAAATATCCAGCGCAAAAAGAGCCAATGCAGGATCCTGTCTCTCAACAGGATCCTGCAGATTGACTCTGGCGCAGCACGCGCGAAGACCCGGATTACTTGAGCTCGGCCTTTGCGCCGGCCTCTTCCAGTTTTTTCTGCGCAGCCTCTGCGTCGGCCTTCGATACGCCTTCCTTCACAGGCTTCGGTGCACCGTCAACCAGATCTTTCGCCTCTTTCAGACCCAGACCGGTGATTTCGCGAACTGCCTTGATCACGCCAACCTTGTTCGCGCCGACATCGGACAGAACCACGGTGAACTCGGTCTGCTCTTCAGCAGCCGCTGCACCGCCGCCGCCGCCCGCTGCCGGGCCAGCCACAGCCATTGCCGCTGCGGACACGCCAAACTTCTCTTCGAAAGCCTTGACCAGGTCATTGAGGTCCATGACGGACATTTGACCTACAGCTTCCAGGATGTCATCTTTAGTGATTGCCATTTGAAACTCCTAAATTTTCGGTAATTGCTTGAGTGATCCGGACGAAAAACTGCTCCTGACACATTGCACTTGTCAGGCCGCTTCAGTTTCTTTCTTCGCTGCCAGCGCAGCCAGTGCACGGGCAAAGCCAGAGACCGGTGCCTGCATCACGCCCAGCAACTGGGCGATCAGGACTTCCTTGCTCGGGATATTTGCCAGGGCAGTGACTTCTGCCTTGTTCAGCGAATTGCCTGCGTAGTTGCCCGCCTTGATGACCAGCTTGTCATTGCTCTTGGAAAAGTCATTGATGACTTTTGCGGCAGCGACTGCATCGTCCGAGATCGCATAGATCAACGGACCGGTCATTTCAGAGGCAAGTGACGAGAACGTCGTTCCTTCCACTGCGCGACGAGCGAGCGTATTTTTCAGTACTCGCAGGTAGACGCCGCTGGAACGCGCTTTCGCACGCAGTTCCGTCATGGGACCAACCTCAATGCCACGGTACTCGGCCAGCACGATGGTCTGCGCCGATGTAATCCTGGCGGAGACTTCGGCGACAACGGCCGCTTTGTCATTTCGATTGAGACTCACGTTCAACCTCCAAAAATGATGCTCGGCGCCTGCACAGCCAGGTGGCTGCCTGCCTCACATCGTTTCGAACACGGCGTCCGAAGTCAGGAGTTCTTGCGCACACGCGATGAAACGTGCGGCGGAGAGACTGCAAAACTTGTTCGGGCTCGCCATCTGCGTTGGGCGCCTCAGGAATATTCCTGAGACTCATTAACCCTTGGCCACTTGCTGCTGCGACCTCAAGCCCAACGGTCTTTGATTGCCTGGGGCACAAAACCCGCCCCAGCCCAAAGAACTACCCTGCGCCAGAGGCGCAGGGTTTTATTTCTTGTATCAACCGGCCAGCGAGGTCTGATCGACACGCACACCCGCACCCATGGTCGAGGACAGCGATACCTTGCGCAGGTACACGCCCTTGCTCGATGCAGGCTTGGCTTTGTTCAGCGCATCCAGCAGCGCCAGTAGATTGGTCTTCAGATCAGCGTCGCCGAAAGACTTGCGACCGATCGTGGCATGTACGATGCCCGCCTTGTCGGTCCGGTACTGCACCTGACCCGCTTTCGCGTTTTTGACCGCGGTCGCAACATCCGGCGTAACAGTACCCACCTTCGGGTTGGGCATCAGGCCGCGCGGGCCCAGCACCTGACCCAGCGTGCCCACGATACGCATGGTGTCTGGAGAGGCGATCACGACATCGAAAGGCATGTCGCCACCCTTGATGCGCTCAGCCAGGTCTTCCATACCAACGATATCGGCGCCGGCGGCTTTTGCCTCATCAGCTTTGGCTCCGGTGGCGAATACGGCGACGCGCATGGTCTTGCCGGTGCCGGCAGGCAGCACGACCGAACCACGAACGACCTGGTCGGATTTCTTTGCATCGACGCCCAACTGAATGGCGACGTCGATTGATTCATTGAACTTGGCGGTTGCCAGTTCTTTTACCAGAGCAATAGCGTTCTCGAAAGGATAGGGCTTGGTACGATCGACCTTGGCCTTGATCGCCTTTGCGCGCTTGGACAACTTAGCCATTACAGACCCTCCACCGTGATGCCCATCGAACGAGCGGAGCCGGCGATCGTGCGCACAGCTGCCTCCAGATCTGCTGCGGTCAGATCGGGCTTCTTCTGGGTTGCGATTTCTTCAGCCTGCTGGCGGGTGATCTTGCCAACCTTGTCCGTATGCGGCTTGGCCGAGCCCTTCTGTATACCGGCGGCTTTCTTGATCAGGATGGTCGCCGGCGGCGTCTTCATCACGAAAGTGAAAGACTTGTCCGCAAAGGCGGTGATCACGACCGGGATAGGCAGGCCGGGCTCGACGTTTTGAGTCTGCGCGTTGAACGCCTTGCAGAACTCCATGATATTCAGCCCGCGCTGACCCAATGCCGGGCCAATCGGAGGAGAAGGGTTTGCTTTACCAGCTGGCACTTGCAGCTTGATAAAGCCAATGATTTTCTTTGCCATGAGGGCTCCTGTTGGTGAGTGATAGCGCCTGTTCGACGGCTGTACAGCCGACTACTGAGGCTCCTCGGGTGTCATGCTGGTTTACTGCTAATTTACCGCTGGTTTACTGCAAAAACCGTTCGTCCCGCTTGCTTGAGTACAGAACAGGCATCAAGCCTTTTCCACCTGTCCGAATTCGAGCTCGACAGGGGTGGCACGACCAAAAATGGTGACCGATACACGCACGCGGGACTTCTCGTAGTTCACTTCTTCGACGTTGCCATTGAAGTCGGTGAAAGGGCCGTCTTTGATACGCACCAGCTCGCCCACTTCGTACAGCACCTTGGGCCGAGGCTTCTCCACACCCTCCTGCATTTGGTGCATGATCTTGTCGACCTCGTGCGGAGGAATCGGCGTCGGCTTGTTCGACTTGCCGCCAATGAATCCGGTCACTTTGTTGGTATTCTTCACCAAGTGCCAGGTATCGTCGGTCATTTCCATCTCGACGAGCACATAGCCCGGAAAGAAACGACGCTCGGTCACCGATTTCTGGCCATTCTTCATCTCGATCACTTCCTCGGTCGGCACGAGAATCTGACCAAATTTTTCTTCCATGCCCGCGCGAGCGATACGCTCGGTCAGCGCACGCTGTACGCTCTTCTCCATGCCTGAATAGGCATGAACGACATACCATTGCTTTTTACCACCAGTGCTGGGGGAAGCCGACGCTGCGCTTTCTTGCGTGTTGTCCGTCATCTTTACCTCCAACCAAGGATCAGGTCGTACAGCACGACCTCCAGCAATTTGTCCGTACCCCAGAGGAACAAGGCCATGATGAACACGAAGCCAAATACCACACCGGTGATTTGCATCGCCTCTTTGCGCGATGGCCAGACGACCTTTTTGGTTTCGCGAACCGATTCGCGCGCAAAACCGATGAAACTCTGCCCAAGCGCCGAAGTCCATGCGGCTGCGATTGCCACCAACAAACCGCCGACGAGTGCTGCCGCACGCACCAGCGTTGTCTGACCGGCCAGCAGATAAAAACCGATCACACCGGCGAGAACTGCAATCAGAGCCAAGCCGAGCTTGGCCTTGTCAGCCGAAGTCGTCACGGTCTCCACGGAATGATTCGACATTTGCTTTTACTTTCGGTGTCGGACACCTGATTCGGTGGCAGGGGCGGAGGGCCTCGAACCCCCAACCTACGGTTTTGGAGACCGTCACTCTGCCAATTGAGCTACGCCCCTGCGGAAACTTGGCAATGGATACTGCAAGTTACAAATGCGAAGCCCGCGCTCGCGCGCGGGCATCACACCTACCTGTTTACTCGATGATCTTGGCGACGACGCCGGCGCCAACGGTACGGCCGCCCTCGCGGATCGCAAAGCGCAGACCTTCTTCCATCGCGATCGGGTTGATCAGCTTCACCGTGATCGACACGTTATCGCCC
>JACCED010744280.1_pt1 | contig 18838 bp, 15 predicted proteins | sample 7455021 | NCBI WGS metagenome assembly JACCED01 (sample SAMN15323456, study PRJNA562643) | freshwater metagenome | isolation source: river surface water | place: USA:Blue River Watershed | collected 2017-08-19 | reverse complement strand
GTTGTTTCATTCCTAGCGAATAAGTCTTGTACTTATCATCACCGCGATCGCCGAGTCCGACAGTCTCAAGAAGTTGCGGGATTCTCTCTAGCGGAAACCCACCTAGCGTTGCAATAACTCTTAAGTTCTCCGCACCAGTAAGTGCTGGATAAAAAGCCGGACCTTCAATCATCGCTCCAACTCTTGAAAGATATCGCTCGGGGTGCGAGATTGGTTCATCTAATATCTCACCACTTCCAGAAGTCGGAGCGATGAGACTTAGCAACATCCGAATTGTCGTAGTCTTCCCAGAGCCATTCGGACCAACAAAACCACATATCGTCCCGAGCGGGACTTCAAAGGTGGCATCTTTTACCGCAACTAAATCTCCATAACTCTTAGTCAAGCCTCTTACGGATATTGCGATCACGAAGTCAGTTTGCCATTACTCGCATCGATGCCCAAATACTTAAGCACAGCAAGGACCCTACGATGATTCTCAGCCTCGGTAGTCAATCCAAGTTTGCTGAGAATATTTGAGACATGCTTCTCTACCGATCCCTCCGTGATGTAAAGAGTCTTTGCAATCCCAGCATTTGACTTCCCTTGGGCCATCAAAGCCAATATCTCAATCTCACGCCTAGACAACTCAGAAAGTTGCGGTTGAAGTGATTCTTTAGCTAGTGCCGCCCGCACATCCTTCTCACTAACTTTCTTGCGGTTCTTAAATTTGGCAAGCCGCTCTTCGACTTTAGGCAAGTAGGTGCCAGAAAGGAGGCCTTCGGTTACCTCTGCCATCGCTCGCGCATTCCTTGGAATGATCCAGAGCGAGATGAAAATCAAGACAATTGCCAAAGCTGCAACCCAGTTGGAATATAGATCCCAGTTCAAAGCTCCAGAATCATTCGCATCTCCGATCTCAAGGCGAAGGAGTCCTGAATTTTCACTAAAAGAAATACTCCCTTTAAAGAAATCTCCGTTATCGACAAATTCAAAGTTGCGACTGAAATTCGAAAGCGTAAATACGCTGATGGAGAGCAGGCCTATTCCCAATCCCGATAGACCAATAAGCACCAAGATAAATGAAAAAATCGACCAACCAAATGCTACAAAGACATAGGCCACAGCCAACCAAACCCTGATTGAGCCAACTCGCTCCTTAACCCCGTCCCATGAGAAGAATGGAGCGCCGAACCAATTATCGACCACCCGAAAGTCTGTGCCCAAAATCTTGTTCGCTCGCTTTATCTCAAATCTAGCGACCCATTCCATAGCGCTTAAAACTAAAAGGAATATCAATATCGCTAGTGGAATGAATGTAGCTGAGTTCAGCCCAATCATCACTAGAACAAATAGAAAAATAGAGATAGGTAGAGAAAGGATGAGATAGAGAATCTCTCGTAATCTCTGGTTAAGCGCTTTAAGTAATTTCTTCATGTATCGATTCTCTTACTGGAGTCTCACATTTCTTAGGGTGCTAGCAGGTGTTTCTCTCTCAAAAGGCCTCTAGAAGCATCTCGGGCTAGCTCCTAAGAGGTAAGTTACTTGGATTGATCGCAAGTGCAGATCTGCTCGGGTTTCAAACCTTCCAGCGCCGAGTCGATGTGCTCGCCACACCCTGACCAGGTGTACTTGCCACAACTCCTACAGATAACTCGGCTGCACATTTGCGATAGACCCTCTCTTTAGTACCCGAAATCTACTCGCTCAGGTACCTTCCAACTATGAGCAAAATTCCCGGGGAGTGGATTTCGCCACTAACAGCATCAGATATTGCAAGGTCTGGAGTTTCGGCTTCGTGGCCCTCGATTGTTGGCGATGACATCTGGTGGGTTGAAACTAGGCCCGAGGAAAGCGGTCGCCGCGTCGTTGTAAGTAAGAAATTGGGCGACTTAGTTCAAGCTCCGTATAGCGCTTCGCACTCGGTACATGAATATGGTGGCCGAAGTTATTTAGGCATCTCAACTGGTGAATCTTTCCATCTCTATTTCTCGAATAAATCCGACCAGAGAATTTATAAGATCGAAAAAGGTAAGGAACCAATCGCACTTACGCCACCATCAGATGGCCACGAAAAATATGCCGAACTTATTGCAGTCGGTGAAGAAATTTGGGCTATTCGCGAAAAAGTCAATGGGAGTTCTTGTCGTAGAGATATCGTAGCCATAAACTCTAAAGGCGAAATTCGTGAATTGGTCTCTGGTCATCATTTCTATATGAATCCAAGGGTCTCTCCTGATGGAAAACATCTGACTTGGGTTTCTTGGGAACACCCAGATATGCCTTGGGATGGAACTGAGTTATTTCTTGCAGATATCGATGGTAGCGAAGTTAGAAATAAACGAGTTATCGCTGGTAGCCGAACAAATCCGGTTCTCTCACCCGAGTGGCTCGACAACAAGACCATCATCTACATCGATGAAGAAAGTGGTTGGTGGAACCCTTGGAAGGTAGATGTTGAAGGAAATCGCAAACAAATAATCTCTGAGCACTCCGAATGGGGTTTTCCGGCATGGCAATTGGGGTATCGCGCCATTGCCACTTTAAAAGATGGAAGATTTGTCGGAGTTCACGGACCGGTAGATGCGAGAAAGTTGGCAATAGTCGATCCAAGTAGTGGATCAATCATTGATATCAATTCTGAATTTACTCACTTTCCTCCGACTTTTGCATCTGATGGTTCGCGTTTAGTCGCATTTGGTGCAAGTAACTCGAAATTTCAAACTCTGGTCGAATTTGATTTGAAAGCTGCTTCAATTAAGGAAGTTATCAGGCCAAATCCGCTGCCGATTCCCATCAATTTCGCGCCGGAAATTCGAGAGATTACGGTTAATGGCGGTGCAAGAAATGTGAAGGTAATACTCCACAGAGCAACTCACCCGGAGCACCAAAATACGGGTGCGACTCCCCTGCTGGTCCAAGTTCATGGCGGCCCAACTGGTCACTCATCCGCAGTAGTTCAACTTGATTATCTCTACTGGACAAGTCGCGGATTCACAATCGCTGATATTAATTACGGTGGATCGACCGGATATGGATCGGAATATCGCCATCTGCTAGATGGCAAGTGGGGAATTGTCGACTACGAAGATGTAATAACTAGCGTCAAAGATCTCATCGATTCTGGGATTGCAGATCCAAAGAGAGTTTTTATCTCAGGTGGAAGCGCCGGTGGATTCACCGTTCTTAACGCTCTAATCCATTCTGATTTATTCGTAGCAGGAGGTGATTACTACGGGGTCGCAGAACTAACTGGTCTGGCAACTGATACCCATGATTTTGAGTCACGCTATTTGGATTCCATGATTGGTCCTTACCCAGAACGCAAAGACCTTTACATAGAGCGCTCGCCGCTAACTCATGTTGAAAAACTCAACTCACCTTTAATAATCTTCCAAGGCTTGGAGGATAAAGTCGTACCTCCCTCTCAATCTGAAGCGATTCGGGATATCTGCCTCAAGAAAGGTTTGAAATTTAAATATTTTGCTTTTGAAGGTGAAGGTCACGGTTTCATCAAGGCAGAGTCAATAATTACAAGCCTCGAAGAGGAACTTAAGTTCTTTGGTGAAGCGGGAGGATTCAACCCTTTCATCCGTTAAGTTAAGTTGGCTAGGCTCGAAGCATGAAACGAAAATACGTAGTAACTGGAAGCGCCTCTGGAATTGGCCTTGCTACAAAAAAGAAACTCGAATCCCTCGGTAACACGGTATACGGGGTGGATTTAAATGATGCCGAAATAGTTGCTGATCTGAGCACAAGAGCAGGGCGAGAGATGGCAGCAAAGAAGGCTCTGGAGCTATCAGATGGTGTAATCGATGCTCTTGTAGCTAACGCCGGATCAGGAAAGTCAGAAGCGAAAACTGTCTCTATCAATTTCTTTGGCGCAACCGAGTTGATCTCGCACTTAAATTCGGCGCTCTCAAAGAGTGGTTCGCCCAGAGTCGTAGTAACAAGTTCGATGGCTTCCCTTATGCAAGTGGATGATGAATTGGTCTTGAAAATGTTATCCGGTGACGAGCAAGGTGCTCTAGTTAGAGCGGGGGAACTAATTTCTCTAGGAGGTGGAGCCGAAGGAAAAATCTACTCATCAACTAAACGAGCGCTAAGTCGTTGGATACGAAGAGAGTGCATAAAAGATGAGTGGGCCAAAGCTGGTATACCAATCAATGCAGTTGGTCCTGGAATTGTTAAAACTCCAATGGTTGCCGAGATGATTGCTACAGAGGAAGGCCGTGCCGGGCTAGCCAAAGTCGTGCCGATGCCACTTCACGGCTATCTTGAAGCAGATAGCGTTGCGGAATTGATTATCTGGCTATCAAGCACTGCTAACACTCATGTAACTGGTCAAACGGTATATATCGATGGCGGATCAGATGCAGTGCTTCGCGGTGATGATATTTGGAAATAGATTCAAATTAGGGAAATTAACTACTAAGCAACTCTCTAGCAATCAACTCTGCTTCCACACGAATCTCAGGTATCGCGGTAGTTTCAAGCAATTCGCCGACAAGAATCGGGCCAATCCCATACATTCCTTTGAGCACATGGCCATCGCGATTCTTCAAAGCTAAAGTCTTTTCATCACAGGCAACACCAAAGTTGAGGGGGCCTCTTGCAAGTAGACCTTTCGTCACCATTGCCTCAAGAAGCGGGTGCGTTGCATAGAACTGATTTCCACAACAATTAATCAATTGATCTACTACCAAGGTATTTCCATCACTTAGCTTTAAGTTGATATTGCCTTCACTTAAGTTGGCAGAATTTACCTCGGCTTTATGAATAACAATCCGACCAGCTGCAATCTCAGCTTTTATTCGTTCATCAATCTCGGGGGCAGAGCGGTGACGCAAGGTGTTCCACCAACGGAAGTGTTCAGTTACAAAGATTTTCTTCTCGGATTCTGGGAATCTCGCCCAAATTTCTTGTAGATCATGGCGAATTCCATCTTGCGCCTCGCGCCACTTATCGCCCATTGAGGTCAGGTAATTGCGGATTGCGCCTGCGCTCTCGCGAACATGTGCCGGTACTGGAAGTGCTGGTACTCGGTGCTTTAGATGGGGCCTTGGTAGCAGTCCATTTCGAGAAATTCCATGAATAGTGGCTCTGGGACGATCGCGCAAAATTGAGAGCGCAATGTCATAGAAAGTGAGCCCCGTACCAATCACAGCAACTCGATCAAATGTGGCACTCAAACCTTCACGCCAAATATCCCTAACTACCTCTTTTGAGTTGGGAAGATCCTTGAATGTCTCCGGCACGATTGAATCGCTATTTCCTAAGGCAAGCACAACTGAATCAAATTCGAGTGTCTGCCCATTTGAAAGTGCGGCCGAGTATGAGTCAGCTTTTAATTCAATATCCAGAACTTTCGCCCTGATGTGATTTAGCTTCTTTCCCTTTTTCAGCTCGCTATCTAGGAGATTTTGGAGATATCTTCCGAAAGTCTGTCGGGGAATAAAGTCATTCTCATCTACCCCAGCCCACTCACAGAGACTTTTTGGCTCTTCAACTAATCCACTCATTCGCCCGGCTGGAACATTTAATAAGTGTTCTGGATCAAGAGTTGAGTAGGCGACGCCCAAGCCAAGTCGTTCGTTTGGTTCAACAATTGTGACCTCGCAATCGTCGCTCTTGCGAAGTAAGTTAATTGCAACTAAAAGGCCACTTGCTCCCCCGCCAACAATCAAGACCTTCCTCAAAGACTTACACCCCTTGCTCTAAGCAAGAGGAAAGGATGTCATAAGAGTGTTTGAGTACCTTGGAATTAAGATAATAATTCTTAAATCAAATAAAGCGTGCTTCTACCAAGCCCAAATCTGCAAAGTCCACGCTAACTAAATCACCAACTTGTACAAAACAATGTCCGGTACAGGTGCCAGTACTAACCCACTCCCCGGCGTACACGGCCCTACCGCGCTCTCTGACCCAATTCACCATCCAAGTAAGGCTAGTTACGGGATGGCCCATTGCTTGAAAACCCTTGCCTGATTTGATGTAGTAATCGTTCACATAAAGATCAAGATTTGAATTAGGAAGATCGATCTCCATCCAGTCCTTCACTTTATTTCCAATAACAAATGCAGCACCACCGGCATTGTCATACATGCCACCAAAGTAGCCACTAAGGCTGTACCAATCTTCAAATACGGAATCACCAATCTCAATCACCGGCGCCAAATACTCGATACCTGCCCTTATATCGGACTCGCTGTACTCCTTATCTCGGACCGGGAAATCTTGGCCAAGCTGAAAAGCAAACTCGCACTCACACAATCTGTAATTAACAAAAAACTCAGAAGGAACTTCTGCAGGACTATTCATTATGGACCGAACAAATAGCCTTCCCGGAGAAGGGCTGGGGATGTTCTCAGCTTTTCTAACATCAAGGCTAGCTGCACCGACTTTCCAACCTGCGCCTTCCCAGCCAAGTGAATATTCAAGTCGAAGAATCACTTCTTCCATGGATTTCCATGATCTTGCACGAAGCCGCTCCGGCATCACTACTGGAGTACGCGTTTTTCTACCGGTTGAAATTAACTCAAGCACTTCTTCCACTTCTTCAGGAGAAAGGTCGCTCTCTCGCGGAGATGGTTTAGATCCACCTGGCGGCGTTGGTCCATGTATTAACCGGCCACGATCACTCAAGTAATCGGCTCTAGGCTTATTTCTATTGGCTCGAATTAGATCTAGTCGTTCTCTTTCATATCCCACCAAAGCCACATCATAAATCTAGCATCATCTGCTTTTCATTTGAGTCAATTGCGATAGGTATGTGACGTTCCTGCCCATCAACTCTTCGGCTACATCCATAGATTCGCGCTCTCGTGATCAAAGGGTTCACGGGAGAGATGGGGAAAAATGTTTAATTTAGAAAAGTGGCGCGAAGAAGATGGCGCTGCCGCCGTTGAGTATGGCTTACTGGTAGGACTAATTGCAGTCTTCTTGATTACCGCGATGACGAATTTGGGCGACAAAGTTGGAGATACTTTAGACAAGGCCGCTTGCAAAGTTTCAGGTAAAACTTGGAACGATACAACTCAAACATGCGCTTAATTGCTTTACTGCAAATCTAACTTCTAATTCAAACTTGCTAGAGGAGATCATTGTTTTGAGGGTACGTAAAAATGAGAGAGGGGCGGCCGTAGTTGAGTTTGCGGTCGTCCTTCCAATTCTTCTTTTCATTCTCTTTTCTATGATCGATTTTGGTCGTTACTTCTATGTTCGAATTAGCCTTTCCAGCGCTTCATTTGAAGTCGCCGATGGAGTCGCAAGGGGCTTGATCTCAAGCAGTGACAACGCCAGTCAGATAACGGAGAAGCTCAAGACCATTACAAACGATGTTGCACCCGCAATAGCAGCTTTTGCACAACTCGAGAGCACGGCCCAACTGAACTTCACTCCATTGCCTGCTGTATGCCCGAACGCCACCGGGTTGATAACCGTAAAACTCTCCACTCCATTTAACTCAATCTCACCGATAAACGGCTTTTTCTCAGAGGCATCATCGTCAACCACGATGCGGTGTCTGCGATGAAACTGAAGGCAGAGAATGGTGGTGTAACTGTTTTTGTAACTCTTTTTATATCTACTTTGCTTCTCTTTGGTTCAATTGGACTAGTTGTCGATAGCGGCATCATCTATCTTGAACGGCGAGCTGTCTCTAACGCCGCCCAGAGCGCTGCACTCGCTTTAGCGAGGGAATGTATTGAAAGGCCAAGTACCTGTTCTACTTATCAAGAATTGCAAAACCTAGCCAATCTAAATTCTCCAGATAACCTCACTTCAATCAGTGAGATATGTATAGATGGAAAGACCACGGGTGGGAGTAATTGTCGAACACTTTCTTCTAGCAGCATTGACTGTTCTCCAGTTGCCTCAACTATCTCGAAATATATAAGAATTCGAACCCAATCAAAGAGCAGTGACCCCGGAATGGGAGTGCAGACATTCTTTTCTCGAAACAAGTCAGAAAGTCTGCAGGCATGCGCTCAAGTTCGATGGGGTAATGCCGGTAGCGCTCCCGTCTATGCGCCCTTTGCAGTATCAATCTGCGAGTGGGCAAAGCAACAATCACTTCCTCGAATTCTAAGAGAGTTCAAGACCAACGACTCTGTGACAAGTTGTAGTTACACCTTCACCGATCTACTCGGTCAGACATTCACTAAAAGCGGAATTGGTGGCTGGGCCGCTTTAGATCTGCTCTCTGCTTCACTTCCAGTAGAGGCAAGATCGAATGCAAGTTGCCCCAATCCAGATTCAGACCAACCTGCTTATCTACAGATTGGTTATCAACTAAGCCAGATCACCCGTGATCAATCCTCTCCTAATTACTGTGAAGATGGAACGCTGTTAAACAAAATTGGCAATTGGTTAAATAGAGACCTCTATCTTCCGCTCATTTCAACCGAAAAACTCTCAGGAAATAGGACTGTTCATACCGTAGAGGCCTTTGCCTCATTCAGATTACTTGGTTACTCGCTATTAAAAGGTAGCGGCTCTTCAGCAGCTGTTGGCGGGACAGTTCCAGCGGGCAATTGGTGTCCGGTCAACACCAACTGTATTTACGGAGAATTCAAATCAACAATTTCACCAGGCTCTGAGATTAGCAACCTGCCCGGAGTTCCAAACCTCGGTTTACAAGCAATTGAACTCTTCTAGAAAGGTAAGCAATTGAACCAATTTCGAACTCGTTTGAGACAGCCACGAACTCAGGTTGTGTTAATTATGCTCTTATCGCTTCTCGTCGGTATCGGCACCTACTCTTATCTACTCACTTATCAATCAAGAGTAGAGAGTGAGAATTCACTCTCTTCGGTCTACGTCGCAAAGCAAGAAATTCCACAAGGAACCAGTCTTGCCGAAATAAAAGATCAGACTCTCCTAGAAATCCGTCGTCTTCCGCTCAAGGCGCTGCCGATTGATGCACTTACGCCAAACTCAAATCTAGATGTGAACTTAAAAACCCGTGGACCGCTTTCAAGTGGACAGATTTTGGTTGCCAATTACTTCTCTGCTGACACTAATCCTGAAGTCGGACTTGCGATTCCGAAGGGTATGTTGGCAATTGCAATATCCCTCGATGATGTGGCCAGAGTAGGGAATTTCGTAGCGCCGGGAGCACGAGTCGCTGTCTTCTCCACCGCTACCGATAGGTCTGGTAGCGTGCAAACTAAATTTCTATTGAATGAAGCATTAGTTCTAAGTATTGGTTCCCAGACTCTTCAAATGACGAATGGTGCCTTACCTACCGCTTCACCCATTGTCACAGTTGCTCTCTCGCCGAGCGATGCCCAGAAGCTTGTGCTCGCCTCAAAGACAAGCGAACTTACCTTTGCGCTTGCTTATGAGAACAACCCTTATGCGCTCATCGGAAAGAATCTAGATGCATCAAAGCAGATAGAGAGTGGGAACTAAGAATGTATCTAGTCTTCGCCGAGAAAGCCGATGAATACGCCAAAATAAAAGCCACATTGGGAGCAAATACCCAGAGAGTAAATACGCGCCACTCTATTTTTGATAGTTTACAAGCGGACCCTGCAATTCAAATTGTGATAGTCGCACCATCAATAAAAGGTGAATTAGCCTTTGGCATAGCAGAAGATCTTAGAATCCAATTCCCGCATGTAGATCTGATTTTGATTAGATCTCGAATAGATGTTCCAGTTCTAACTGCAGCTCTCGAATCCGGAATTAGGGATGTCGTCGATGCTCAAGATGCCGCAAGTCTTATGAGTGCGGTAAAGCGCTCTGAATCAATAGCGGAGAGACTCAATGAGAGAGGAGAGCAAAGCCAAACTCATCTCCAAAGAGGAAAGACTGTCACGGTCTACTCAGCAAAAGGAGGTTGTGGCAAAACAACTTTAGCGTCGAACCTTGCTGCGGCATTAGCAGATAAACCCTCCACTAGGGTCTGCCTAGTTGACCTCGATCTCCAGTTCGGTGATATCGCAACAACTCTTCGAATCCAACCCAGCAAAACCATTGCGAATGCTAAAGAGATGGGAGATTCAATTGATATCGAGGGATTAGTCAAAGTTCTACTGAATTACGAAGATAAATTCGATGTTCTACTCGCGCCTCTAAATCCATCGGATATCGAAACGTTAAGCGCAAACTTCATTTCACGCATACTCTCTACTCTCCAACGTAACTATGACTTTGTCGTAATAGATACTGCACCTTCGCTGACCGAGGTAATGGTCCAAGTACTGCAAGAAAGTGACCTGGTGCTCTTGGTTACCACACTTGATATGCCCGCAATCAAGAACTTAAGGCTCGCAATCTCCGCTCTTGATGCCTTAGGGCTAGAGAAAACGAGGCGAAGGCTCATACTTAACAAATCAGATTTGAAAGCCGGGCTAGATAAGAGCGACGTAGAAGAGCTAATCGGCGAAGAAATATCTAATGAAATACCTTCTAACATAAAAGTTTCATCCTCTACTAACGATGGTCGATTAATTCTTTATGCCCACCCTAACAACCCGGTAAGTAGGGCAATTTATGAGCTTGCAGAAGATGTCTCTGCCATCGCAGATGAGTTAACAGGAGTTAAAGTCGCATGAAGAATTCAACTTTGCAAAGCGCTATAGGTAGCGGAGCACCTGAAAAATTTGACCTAGAGGAACTCAAAGAGCTTGTTCATAAGAGACTTCTTAATCGACTAGGCGCACAACTCTACTTAGGTGAGCTAGATGCAGCTCAACTTGAAGAGTTAGTGTATGAGTCAATATCAGAGGAGATTGATGCCTCTGACCGGTCAATTTCAACCCTTACGAGAGCGAATCTGGTGCAAGAGGTAGTAGATGAAGTGCTTGGTATTGGCCCGATCCAATCGCTGCTTCGAAATCCCAAAGTGACTGAGATCATGGTTAATCGTTTCGATAGCGTCTATTACGAAGAAGAAGGAAGACTCCACAGGTCAGAGCTCTCATATTCTTCCGAAGAGCACTTACGTAGAACTATTGAGCGCATTGTCGCAAATGTAGGAAGACGGATAGATGAATCTAGTCCTTTAGTAGATGCCCGGTTACTTGATGGAAGTCGAGTAAACGCAGTTGTTCCTCCTATTGCCATCGATGGTGCAACTTTGACAATTAGAAAATTCGCGCATGATCCTTATGGAATTGATGATCTGATTGGGTTTGGAACGCTAACGCAAGAGGCCGCTGATTTTCTTGAGGCATGTACTAAGGCTCGACTAAACATTCTAATATCGGGAGGTACTGGATCGGGCAAGACAACGACATTAAATGTTTTATCATCACTAATCCCAGATGATGAGCGGATCATAACTGTCGAAGATGCAGCAGAATTGCAACTCAATCAACCACATGTTGTACGTCTTGAATCGCGGCCAATCAACATCGAAGGCGAAGGTCTTATCTCGGTGCGTGATCTTGTCCGTAACTCCTTGCGAATGCGTCCCGACAGAATTGTCGTGGGAGAGGTACGCGACGGCGCGGCCTTGGACATGTTGCAAGCTATGAATACTGGTCATGACGGCTCTCTTACAACTTTGCACGCTAACTCCCCTAAAGATGCGCTAATACGCTTGGAGAATCTCGTACTTCTTGCCGGCGTAGATATTCCAATTCGCGCAATTCGAGAACAGATTGCAGAGGCCTTGGACCTTGTTATTCACCAAGCCCGGCTCCGTGATGGAAGTAGAAGAATTATCGCCATCTCTGAGGTCGCAGGCATTGACCAAGAGAGTATTCAATTACAAGAAATATTCAGATTTAATCTCTCTGATAAGAGTTCGAAGGAGTCTGTGGGCTCGCTCGTTGCAACCGGACTTCCTCTTAATCGTCGCGCTAAATTCGAGTTAAGGGATATCGCCCTTCCTTTAGGAAGGTGAAGCGTGCGAATCCTTCGAAGCCTTTTGGCACTTTTACTTTTCACTACTACCCAATTAATCCCCGCAAATGCCTCAGAGGGCTACCTAGTGATTGGGATTGATGTAAGTGGCTCAATGCGTGGTGAAGCGCTCCAATCAACCGTTACAGCCGCAGAGCAGATTGTGGAGAGTCTTGCGAGCGCAAGAACGATTGAGATCTACACCTTTACCCGTTCTCCAAAAAAATTGGATTACCCAAGCTCTCTCTCCTCGGTAGCGAGCGGAGGATATACCGCGCTATTCGATTCAATTTGGAGCTTAACACTTCGAGCAGGTGAGCTAGACGCTCCTTTAATTATCTTGACTGATGGAAAAGATTCAAGGAGTCTGATAACTGCCGATGAACTAGTAGGTCGCTTAGCTAATTACTCAAACAGAATAAACTTTGTTGCATACAGTCCCCTGCCTGAGAATGAAGAAGTTCTTAGAGCTATCGCCACTAAGACCGGCGGAACTGTTTATGGCGTCTCCCAATCAAATCAGCTAATAGATACATTCAAATTGGCAGTAGATGATGTCATAGATCTCGATAATAGATCCTCTAGCCCATTTCTACTTCTCTTATCAACTCTTGTGGTTCTCATAGCTTTTCTATTTATCCGATTGATTATGCAGTGGCGAGAGAAAGAAAGGTTTCTTGATTCATGGAGCGACGTTCTTGAGAATTATAAGTTCAGGTCAGAGCCACTCAACGAACCTGGAGAAAAGAATGAGTCAGCACTCTTAACGCGAATTATTGGAGATACTTCTTTAATATTTCCGCGTATCAAGGGAAAGATTCGGCGCGAAACTCTCGCTCTCTTCTTCATAATCGGCCTAATTGCTCTTCTGCTTTTTCTAGATCTTTCAATACTTGTAGCCATTCCTACTTCTCTGTTGCTTTGTATATTGTTGCTAAGGGCTTGGATCAAAAATGCGGAGTCAAAAGCTAGATTACGGTTCGAAAGCGAACTACCCGCCTCCCTCAGGCACTTAGCCTCAAGTCTCACCGCCGGACTAAGTTTTCTACAGGCGCTCGATAGTTTTTCAAGCGAAGGTAATTCAGAGGTAGCGCTTGAATTTCGTCGAGCCCTTTCAGAGATTCAATTGGGCTCACCCATAGAACGTGCGCTCCATGATGTTGCTGAGCGAATGCAGAGCGAAGATTTAAAGTGGGTTGTATTCGCATTCTCGGTGCAACGAGAAGTCGGCGGCGGCCTTGCGAAGATACTTCAAAGCAGCGCCGAGGCCATAGATGCCCGGGCGAACCTGCGCCAAGAGATAAGAACGCTCTCTGCTGAGGGAAGAATCTCCTCATACATTCTGATCTTGCTCCCCCCAGGCATATTCCTCTTTCTATTTGCAACTAGGAGAGATTTCATTTCATTATTCTGGGAAGAAACTTTCGGGCAGGTGCTGCTCTTAGTTGTGCTTGCCTTAATGGCAACAGCCTGGTTATGGATTAGAAGATTAGTGAACTCCCCCGCATGATATCCCTCGATGAAGTATCACTTGCACTTATTTCACTTTCAATTGCTTCTATATTCTTCTTACTAATTCGTCTAATACTTCTACACTCAAAACGCAAAGCGCGGGCGAAGTCATTCGCATATATCGACGCAAACTCAAAGACTATTGAGGGATTCGCTGAAGATACCTTTCTTACCCCAACTTTTAGTTTCACGGAGCGCTTGCTACTCACTCGATATGGAAAATGGTTACAAAGAACTTCTGTGAGAGCTGGAATATGGGAGCAGAGCGAACTCAAAGCTTTTATGGTTAGAAAAATCCGTCTTGCCCTAGGTGCATTTATCATCACTGCGGCATCGGTCGAATACTTCACTTTGCCAATATCTTTCCTAATATTCACACCATTATTTGCCTTTTTCTTTCCCGATTTACGATTACTAGATAAAGCAAAAACCCGAGTGGCAAACATCGCCCGGGCCTTACCCGAGACTATTGACTTACTGAATATGTGTGTTTCAGCAGGTATTGGCTTTCACTCCGGATTACAAAGAGTCGCCGCGTCGCAAAGTAATCCCTTGAGCCAAGAATTTAGTCGCGTCTTATCTGAAATGAAACTAGGCCAGGGTCGTGGCGCTGCTCTCCTCTCGCTATCAGATCGACTAGGAATAGAGCCATTGGATCAGTTTGTGAATTCAATCCTCCAAGTCGACCGACTCGGAGTTCCGATGAACCGCGTTCTTGAGGAGCAGTCTCGAAGATTGAGAGTTAGTCGACAAGAGAAGGCGCGCGAGCAGGCCCAGAAACTCCCGGTAAAGATCCTTGCGCCAACATTGATTTTCTTAATGCCCGCACTTCTAATAATTGTTCTTGGCCCTGCTGTAGTTTCAGTGATCAAATCTTTTGGATACTAATGACACTAATTGAATTTCTTCCAGTCTTTTTTGCTACCGGATTTGCTATACAACTTTCCCTAATTGACATAAGAGAGATGCGTATTCCTAATCGCATTCTCTTCCCGGCACTGCTCATCTCAACAACTTTGATTCTCGTTGCCGGTTTCATTATGGGCGATCTTTATAGATCCTTAATTGCCTTCGCAGGTGGTTTTCTTTCAATTGCACTCTTTTTCTGCATTCATCTTTTACGCCCAAAAGGTCTTGGGATGGGCGATGTAAAGTTCGCAGGACTTATTGGATTAACCCTCTCTTGGATCTCTTTTCCCTCTGGCCTTATCGGGTTAGGACTAGCTTTCATCTTCTCCTCTATATTCTCGATCTTCATATTTGTAGTTAGGAGAAAGAGCTTTAACAAAGTCCTCCCTTTTGCGCCTTTTATGTTGCTAGGACTTTTCTCCGTGGAGTTGGGGTTATTTATCTAACCTTTCTCTATTTCAAAAGCCCAAAGGTCTAATTCATCTAAGTCGACCGGCTGGAAACCTTTAACTTCTAGCGCCGAAGCAATCTGGGCGCGGTGCTCGGTCGCATGATGTACCGCTTGAGAGAGAATCGTTGATACCCATCTGCTCACCTTTTCGCCTTTGGAATTTACGAAATCAACTTTCGTATCTTCCAGTTTGCAACAGCTTGCCAGCGCTTTATCTATTGCCGCCGCCTGCCGCTTGAGTAATTCAAGATCTCCCTTGACTTTTGGTTCCTGAATCTTCTCACCGGGTATCTCACAATGTTTATTTGTGATTCGATAGAAGTAGAAATCTGCAGCTTCAACGATGTGATGTGCAATCTCACCTACATGCCACTTCTCATTGACGGCAAATGCCCGCAACGCCTCATCAGGGAGTCCCCCGAGATATTCAAGCGTTGCTTGATTTGCCCAGGCCATGTGCGCGAGAAGTCTCTCGATTCCGATTGTCACAATCAAAGCCTAGGTTCTATCACTCTTTCCTCGCAAATCTGAAAAGTGCGCTTGCTGTGACGCTCTGGAAATTACTTCAGTGAAGTATCTGGGCAACAAGCAACCGAGCCAATTTACCTTTGGTATCGAAAGGGGTAATTCAGATGAGAAAAGGCTTTCAAACGTGGAAAGTTATTCTGTCGATTTTTGCATTGACTCTGTCAACTTTAACTTTGACTGTAGTAAATCCGATAACAGCGAGCGCACAGGTAAAGGGTCTCACTCTTGATTTTGCTGCAGCGGAGCCGACAAGTTATAACCATCTGGTTGGCGGAGGGCGCTGGAATTCTGGGATAGTGAATACAGATATTGCTAGATCTCTTGCGGGAGATCAGTTCAAGTGCGGCGATTTAGTCTCTTATCTCTCTAAGTTTGAAATGGACGCATCAAGTTCGATAACTGACATTCAGCCTTTCACAATCACTTCTGAATTCAACTTCGACCTTGATACGACTGGCCAATCGGGAGCGATTCTTGGGGACGTTCTCGCTGTAAGCATCGATCCAAGCGATTCTGCCCAAAGAGGTAATGGAAATAGCGTTGCTACTCTCGTCTCAAAAGTTGCAAGTGGTCCGCTCTTTACAAAAGGATCAGTCCTATCAGCATTTGTTGAGGTAAGTAATCTTGAGCAGAATGAAGTCGTAGTTGTAAGAATGGATGTCAAGATTATTTGTAACCCAAAGCTAAATCCAACCGGTAATCTGCAAGCGATATTTAAAGACGCAAAGCTCACTTTTAAGAATGGATCAACCCCGGTCTCCCCCGCCGAGTCAATCAATCAAGGCGCTAAGACAGTTCCTTTGAAAGAATTAAACAACTTGGCAATCCCGCAACTCTCGCTAGTAAAGACCGTAACTGCCGGAGCTTGTCCTGGTGTTAAGTCGTTAACGGTCCTTCAGAATACGGAAGTTCGGTATTGCTATGCCGTTTTGAACACGGCAAATGGCGGTAGCAATCCGGCTGCGCCCATATATAACGTCTCTGAGATATCAGATGATGGTGGCATTTTCCCCGAATTCAGCGTCCCTCTAACAACCGGCTTGTCGGATCAAGATGGAGATGGTCAAGTAGATGATCTTGCAGCAGGGGCAACCGCAAATGGTGAAGCCCTTAAGACATATAACCCAACTATCGATACAACAGTTCTTAACTCCGCGACAGTTAAAGGTTATGACTCAATCATTAATCCACTTGAGCTAAACGCAACCGATAGCGCAACCCTAATAATTGAGGTGCCAGATGCCGCCCCTTCGATTTCAATCAACAAACTCACCAATGGAAGTGATGGGCCATTTATCCTGCTTGGCGAGCCTGTGGTTTGGAGTTACCAACTTGTAAACACTGGAAACCGCGCACTATCAAATATCTCAGTCGTTGATAATCAAGGCGTGACAGTTCTCTGTCCTCAGAGCACCTTAGCTATAGGGCAGTCCATCACTTGCGATGGAAGTGGTTTAGCGATCAAAGGCCCTTACTCAAATACCGCGACTGTTTCTGCAGTTTTTGAGGCCACAACAGTCACGGCGTCGGACTCCTCCTCCTACTTTGGCGCTGCCCCATCCATGACTTTACTTAAGAAGACAAATGGGCTTGATATCGCAGAAATTCCTGTAGGAGATTCGATTACATGGACTTACTTAGTAACAAATACCGGAAATGTTGCGATAGACGATGTTGTCGTAACCGACAACTTAGTAAGCAACATAATATGCCCGAAAAATACTTTGGCTATTTCAGAGGCCATGACCTGTAGTGCAACGGGCGTTGCCATAAAGGGTTACTACGAGAACATTGGAACGGCGCGAGCTAATTTCCAAGGCACCGTAGTCTCAGCCGAAGATGCAAGTCAGTATTATGGAATTGACGCAAAAATAACTATTCAAAAGACTACAAATGGTCAAGATGGTGGAACCATCATCTATCTAACGCCGATTGAATGGCAATACTTCGTCACAAACATAGGAAATGTGACACTCTCGAACATCGTTGTCACAGACGATAAGGGCCTGACCGTAATTTGTCCCTTTAACTCATTGGTTCAGGGTGACTCGATGACTTGCACTGCCTCAGGTCTTGCCGGAATCGGAAACTACTCCAACATCGGATCGGTCACTGCGAATTACGGAGCTTTACAGGCATCAGCAAGCGACACCAGCGCATACTTTGGCGCCAATCCAATTCTCACACTCAAGAAATTAACAAATGGTGAAGAGGCGCCGTACATTCAAGTCGGAGACTCAGTGAATTGGACCTATCTCGTTAAGAACACTGGAAATGTCACAGTCAGTGGGATTTCAGTTGTAGACGATCAAGGCGTAACGGTTACCTGTCCAAAGACAGTACTTCTTATTACGGAAGAGATGACATGTACTGGTTCCGGAACAGCAACGATTGGTTGGTATAGGAATCTTGGAACAGTTAATGGAACCTTTGAGCAGACAAATGTTTCCGCGCAGGACTCAAGTACCTATTTTGGCTATTCGCTCTCCATTACTTTGGATAAGAGAACTAACGGATCAGATAGCCCAACCATTACCGCAGGTAGCCCGGTTGTATGGACATACCAGGTAAAGAACAACTCAAATGTGACCGTGGATACCTTGACCGTCACTGACAATCAAGGCGTAACAGTTATTTGCCCGAAGACCACTTTGGTGCCAACTGAAGAGATTCAGTGCACTGCGAGTGGAACAGCGATAGCTGGTCCTTACAGCAATATCGGAACTGCGACTGCTTTTTACGGCTCGATGATGGTTCAGGCATCAGATACAAGCACCTATTTCGGCGCTGCCGGATCGATTGATGTTGTAAAGAGTCCTGATACTCAGACCGTGATTGCGGGAGGTATTGCAACTTTCACAATAACCATCACAAATACTGGCAACATACCGCTATCAAATATCGTCGTAACGGACCCGTTGTCACCTGATTGCAATCGTGCTTTTGCTTCGATGCAGGTAGCTGAGGTATTCACATTTACCTGTACAAAAACTCTAGTGCAATCATCTTTCACAAATGTTGTTACGGTGAACGCTTCTACAGGCACTTCGACAATATCCGATTCAGATAGCGCAGAAATTAATGTCGATATCCTCCCAGACATCTCATTAACTAAGACGGCAAACCCAAGCACAGTCCCAGCGACTGGTGGGAACGTTGATTACACGCTACGAATCAGCAATATTGGGCTAGAGACCGTTGTGGTTACTTCTCTCTCTGACACGAAGTTTCCACTTTCTCCTGCATGTAGTGCACTAATTGGACTATCAATTGCTCCCGGAAACTATCGGGAGTGCGTACTAACAGGAGTCTTACCTGCTTCAACTGGGGAAAATTCCTTCACAAACACAGCGACAGCAATTGCTCAAGATCCGGAACTTAACTCCGATACCGCAACCGCAACTGCAACTGTTACGTATGGTTGGTACGGACGGACTCCCGGTTTCTGGAAGAACAATCAGCAATCCTGGGTTAGTGGCTATACACCAAATCAATTCATTCAAGATGTCTTCATAATTCCTTCTGTTTTATTACAGTCAGGCGTTTTGGATATATCTAAGCCAAACGGCAAAGACCGTCTGATTGATGGATTGAGTTATCAAG
>JACCED011657442.1_pt1 | contig 18875 bp, 15 predicted proteins | sample 7455021 | NCBI WGS metagenome assembly JACCED01 (sample SAMN15323456, study PRJNA562643) | freshwater metagenome | isolation source: river surface water | place: USA:Blue River Watershed | collected 2017-08-19 | reverse complement strand
TCTGGGATCGGTGAACAAGACGCCCGTACTGAAAAATAAAGTCAGAAACTGGCTGGTGCAGAAGAATGAGGTGATTGCCTTCTGCCAAGCGCGCGCTGCGGATGGTGGCAGCGGCGCGCTGATGGTATTGCTGAAGGGCTAATCAAACTGCCTCAGCGCCCGTCTCACCGGTCCGGATACGTATGACTTGCTCCACAGCCCGTACGAAGATCTTGCCGTCACCAATTTTTCCGGTGCGCGCGGCTTTGACGATGGCTTCGATGGCATGCTCGACCACGTCTTCACTGACGACTGCTTCGACCTTCACCTTGGGCAGAAAATCCACAACATATTCGGCACCTCGGTAAAGTTCGGTATGGCCTTTCTGGCGGCCAAAGCCCTTGACTTCGGTGACGGTCAAGCCGGTGACACCTACACCAGCGAGTGCTTCACGGACTTCGTCCAGCTTGAATGGTTTGATAATGGCGGTGATCTGCTTCACGAGATACTCCTGTCAGTTAGTCTTTGAATTTTGAAGTAATCGGGTAGCGCCAGTCCCGGCCAAAAGCACGATGGGTCACGCGCGGACCCACGGGTGCCTGCCGGCGCTTGTACTCATTGATCCTGATGAGCCGGGTAATTCGCTCAATGTCTTCTTTACGATAACCCGCCGCCAGCAGTTCTGCAACGCCTTGCCCCTCTTCCATGAACAGCCGCAGAATGCCGTCCAGCACTTCATAGGGCGGCAGTGAGTCCTGATCGGTCTGATTCGGCCTGAGTTCAGCCGACGGCGCGCGCGTCAGTATGCGCTCTGGTATCACGGCAGAGATGCCATTTCGATAATCACAAAGCCGGTAGACCAAGGTCTTTGCGATGTCTTTGATGACCGCATAACCGCCTGCCATGTCGCCGTACAGGGTGCAATAGCCGGTGGCCATCTCGCTCTTGTTGCCTGTCGTGAGCACAATTGCGCCTGTCTTGTTCGACAGCGCCATCAGCAGGGTACCGCGTATGCGTGCCTGAATATTCTCTTCGGTAGCGTCTTCGGGCAGGCCGTCAAACTCGAACGCCAGTGCATTGCGGAAGGCATCAAAACAATCGGTGATGGGTATCTCGTCATAGCGAACGCCAATGCGCGCAACCATGTCGCGTGAATCGATCCAGGAGATATCTGCGGTATACGGTGAAGGCATCATGACCGCACGCACCTTGTCTGCACCAAGGGCATCGACGGCGATCGCCAGCGTGAGCGCAGAATCAACGCCACCTGAGAGACCGATGATGGCACCGGGAAAACCGTTCTTGCCCACGTAATCACGAACACCTGTCACCAATGCGGCATAGACCTGCGCTTCGACTGACAGTGCGGGCGACAGCGGCTGGCTTTGCGGCTCGGCGCCTTCAAATGCAATGATGGCCAGTGCTTCTTCAAACGAAGGCAGCTGTGCGCACATCTCGCCACGAGCATTGAGAACGAAAGAGGCGCCATCGAAGATCAGTTCATCCTGAGCGCCACACAGATTGGCGTAGACCAGCGACAAGCCCTGAAGGCTGACATGCTCGCGCATGACCTCTTGCCGCAGATGCTGCTTGTTCATGTGGTACGGCGATGCATTGGGTACCAGCAAAACCTCGGCACCAGCGGCGCGCGCTTTGGCGGGCATCTCGGGGAACCAGGTGTCCTCGCAAATATTCAACGCAAAACGCGTGCCCTTGACGGAAAAAACGCAGACATCATCGGCCGGGGTGAAATAGCGCTTCTCGTCAAACACAGTGTAGTTGGGCAGTGCCTGTTTGCAGTAGGTGGCGATGATCTTGCCATTGCACAGTACGGATGCAGCGTTGTAATTGGCATCATTGCGCGTCAACGGGTGACCCACGATCACATGCAGATCAGTCAGATTGGCCATGTCGGCTGCCAGCGCCTGCAACGCCAGATCGGATTTTGCGTAGAATGACCGACGTAGCAGCAAGTCCTCAGGCGGATAGCCGACCAGCGACAATTCGGGCGTGAGAACAATGTCTGCACCTTGGGTTGCCGCACGGCGCGCGAAATCAGCGATGCGCTGTGAATTGCCCGCCAGATCTCCGACGGTACTGTTGATTTGTGCGATGGCTACGTTGACTGTCATGGCCGTGAATCAGGCTGCATAGAAAGAATGAGACCCCTGCTTCAATGAAGCCTATCCCGCAAAAGTCGAATTATCGCACGCGTGTGCTTTCCTCTCTGGCGGAGGCTGGACAGCAAGCCTGGGACGCGCTGGTATCTCTGCAGTCGGAGGCGAATCCCTTCCTGTCCTATGCCTTCCTGCATGCCATGCATGAATCCGGTAGCGCCAGCGAAGACACGGGCTGGCAGCCTCAGTATCTGACCTTGTGGGAAGAAGACACCCTCGCGGCCGCGCTGCCGATGTATGCGAAGCTTCACTCCTACGGCGAGTATGTGTTCGACTGGGCATGGGCCGATGCCTACCGGCGCAATGGCCATGAGTACTATCCCAAACTATTGTCCGCCATACCCTTCACACCGGTGACAGGCGCGCGGCTGATGGCGCGCACTGAAGAGGCTCGGATTGCACTGCTGAAGGCTTTGCTGGATGTGCAGCAGGCCAGTGCCTTGTCTTCCACGCATATCCTTTATCCACCCGCTGATCAGGCCCTGCAGCTGGAAACTGCGGGTTTCATGTTGCGCAGCGGGGTGCAGTTCCACTGGCAGAACAAGGGCTACGCGAATTTTGAACAGTTTCTGGATACGCTTGATCAAAAGAAGCGCAAAAACATCCGCGCAGAGCGTCGCAAGGTACGCGATGCCGGCATCATCTTGCGCCAGATTCGTGGTCGTGATGCAAACGAAGAAGACTGGCAATTCTTCAAGCGGTGCTATGACCACACCTACCGGGCACATTACTCCAGCCCTTACCTGAATCTGGATTTTTTTCTGCGCATAGGACAAAGCATGCCGGAAAATATTCTGATGGTGATTGCCGAACGTGAGGGCAAGCCGATTGCCTCGTCCTTGCTGATTCACGATGAAAGACGCTTGTACGGGCGTTACTGGGGCGCGATTGAACAGCATGCTTGCCTGCACTTCGAGACCGCGTACTACCAGCCACTGGAATTCTGCATCAGCGAAAACATTACGTCATTCGAAGGCGGTGCTCAGGGGGAGCACAAGATGGCACGGGGATTCTTGCCCCAAAAGACCTGGTCGGCACACTGGCTGGCCCATCCGGGATTTTCGGATGCGGTCGAGCGCTTTCTTGCTCAGGAAGGTCAAGGTATTGCGTCGTACATGGATGAACTCAATGACCGCAATCCATTCAAAAAATAAGGCGGCCGCTGAACACCGCCCCATCAGGTAATGAGGGCAGCCGGATATACATTACCCGGCTGACCGCAACATCAGAAGTTCGGCTTGCTTGCAGCGCGCTTGTACGCTTCAACGCCATTCATGATCTCAGCCTGCGCGTCGGCAGGACCAAACCAGCCATCGACCTTCACCCATTTACCGGGCTCAAGATCTTTGTAGTGCTCAAAGAAGTGCTGAATCTGTTTCAAACGCAGCACGTTCATGTCTTCGGGCTTTTGCCAGTGGGTATAAATCGGCAATACCGAATCTACCGGTACCGCAAGGACTTTGGCATCGCCGCCGGATTCGTCGGTCATCTTGAGTACGCCTATGGGCCGACAGCGAACGACCACACCAGGAATCAATGGAAACGGTGTGATGACCAGCACATCGACCGGATCACCATCATCGGCAATCGTATGTGGCACATAGCCGTAATTACATGGGTAGTGCATGGACGTTCCCATGAATCGGTCGACGAAAAGTGCGCCGGATTCCTTATCGACTTCGTATTTGATCGGATCGGCATTCATCGGGATTTCAATGATGACGTTGAAATCGTTCGGCAGGTCGCGACCTGACGGGACGTCGTTGAGACTCATGTTTTACCTCGGGGAGTTTGAAAACGAATAACCCGTGATTATAACGGTCCAGGCTTTCCTTCTGCTTACAGATGGCGCGCAGGATTGAGGTCTTTCTCATCCAGTCGCCGGAAAGCCGCTACGGGGCTTGCAGCCTATCGGGAGTTGCCCTTGGCATTGTCCTGCTGCGTGGTGAGTGCGCACTGGCGATAATGAACCGCTGCAGCCTCTGATTGATTCAGAGCTTCATGCATCTGCGCAAGCCGCAAATGCGCTTCCTGCGCAACCCCTCGCTCAGCAGTCCCGGCCATTGCCTGCTCGAGATGGCGCTGCGCTTTGCCCCAGAGTTTTTGCTTGAGGCATAAAGCTCCCAGTACCAGCGACAACTCGGCATCGTTGGGACGCTCGCGAGCCCAGCGTTCGCCATTTTCGATCTGGGCCAGCAGCGTGGCTGATCCTTCGGGCGCTGCACAATTGCGGTAGGCGCGCAGCAGCCGCGCATCCCATTGCACCGCCAGCCCTTTTTCAACGATGTCAGCAGCCTCCTGTTGCCGGCCGATTTTCATGAAAGCGTTTGCAGCCATGGCTGCGATGCCGGGACTCACACGGTCTGCAGCGGGCACCGTCGCCCAGAGCTTTTTGAGGGCTTCAGGATCCTCGGCAGCCATGGGGAGCAGGGCTTCATAGGCCAGGTCGCGCAAACGTCGAGAAAGTGTGGGGTGCAGGGCATCATGCTTGTCCAGCAGACGCACCAGCCGCAATACTTCGGGCCAGTTGCGTGCGCTCTGGTGCACACGCAAGGCAACACGCAGTGCCTGCGCATGCTTGATGCCGTGACTGTTGAGCTCGGAAATCGCTGCCAGCGCATCATCGATTTGGCGATTGTCCTCGGCGAGCAACTCGGCCATCGTCATCAGGCGCGCGGTACGCAAGGTACTGTCCTCGCCTGCGGCGTTGAGCCATTCGTCGCGGCGACGATTTTGCTGCAGACGGTGCGCAGAGCGAGCCCCGATCAGCGCAGCCAAACCAGCGTACTCGGGTGCCAGCGAGGCTCGGGTTGCGGATTTCTCTGCCCGCCCGAATCGACCTTCAAGATAGGCCTTCAAAGCCTCCTGCAACGCACGTCCGGATTCACGCAGCTGACGCGTGGCGCGATATCGCTCGACGCGTGCCGGCATCGCGAGTGTTGTACGCACGGTGCTGATGATGACAAACATCAGGGCAAACAAGGTCACGATGGCGATGACGAAAAAATTCAACGACAAATCTATCCGGTAGGGCGGATAGAAAAAAACAACGTTACCCGGATTAAAACGCGCCAGTACCGCCAGCCCGATAGCCGTGGCAAACAGTGTCAGTATCCAGATAAAGAAACGCATAGTCGATGCGCCCGGGTCAGGGTCTGCTGGACCGCGACTGACGCACGGCATTCAGACTGTGCGACAGCGTCGGCATCTCGATGTTGAGTACGCTCTCCTGCAACCGGCGTATCTGCTCGCGACCGGCCTGCGTCTGGCGCGCACGCGTGTCGAAGTAGCGAACAAGCGCGCGATCGGCTTCGATGAGGTCACTGCGGAAAGCGGCATCATTGCGAGAGAGCAGCGCAATACGGGCGTTCAATAAACGCAGCTTGAGGTTCTCGCGCGCAAAAAAGGCCTCGCCCGGCGAGAGCAGCAGCGCCTCCGGCGAATTGACGACGCGAACCCGTACCAGATCGCGTATGTCGTGCCAGAGATCACTGGTCCAACGATGCCAATAGTCCAACCATGCGCTGCGCCAGTCTTGCGCGGCAGGCGTTGCCACCACGCCCGTTGCGCCGGAAGCCTGCGCCGCCGCAAGGCGTGTCTTGGGTGACGGCGCAACCACAGCGGGTTTTTCATCGGCCAGTAACGGCATGCTGTCTATTTCGGCGACCAAGGTATCGAGACGCAGGGCAATACCGGTCAGATCTACATTGGGAAGGCTTTTAAGATTGTCTATATCTCGGGCAATCGCCCGGCGCACTGCAATGAACTGAGGACGGTCAGCGCGGGACAGGCGGGCATCTGCATTTTGAAGAGCAATCAACGCACCGCGAATATTGCCAGCCAGCTGCAGCTGCTGGCTAGCGGTGGAGAGGACCTGCTCGATCTCCGCCAGCGCCCATTCATCCCGGTTTTTGGCCAGATCCTGGTAGAGCTGTTCCAGCGCCAGCTGCTGGCCCTGCGATTCAATCTGCTTTGCCTCGAGCACGGCCACTTTGCCCTGCAGTACCTTGAGCTCATCATCAACCCGACTGGCGATCAGCTTGGTCTGACTGTTCGTTTGTTCGCCACTCTGGAGTCGCTGCGCGACTTCGCGGCGAAGGTCGGTCACATCCGTGCGCGCATTCCACCATTCCAGCGCCAGCAGCAAAGCGAGCACACCAATCACGGCTTTCAGTCGGAAACCGGGCTGCGTCAGGATACCGGGCAACTGCCAGCCAGAAGAGGATGCTGCCTTGGGGGCGTCCACCTCTGCGGCGGATTCTGCAGGGGGTGTGGGTGATGATCGTACGGCAGACGGGTCCGAAGGGGCGACCGCCGGTTCGGTCGCGCTTGCGTCCGCTGGTGCGCTCGCCGCTGGTTTGTCGGGGTGTTCACTCATGTGCGGGATTGTATCGCGGCACACAGGGCTTCGTCGCCTGATGCTGTGCGTATGAGTCGTTGAAATCCGAGTTCTTCTGCCGTGTACGCAATTCGCTCATGCGGAACGATGAGCGCACTCATCTGCAAAGTTGCCCAAGCTTCGGCACCGGCCACCTCCAGCGTCATTTCTTTCAGGTAGCGCAGCGCTTCTGAACTGGTAATGACCCAGTCACTCCCGCTGTCGAGAAGCTCTATGAGCTGCGACCTGCGCACATCGTTCATCACAGGGGGACAGCGCCGGTATGCAGCCACTTGTTCGACCTCAACACCTGCATCGCGCAGGCGGTCTGCCAGCAATTCGCGACCCGTCTCGGCACGAACAATAAGAACTTTTTTGCCCGCGAGCGCAGGCAGGTCAAGCACTTCCAGCAGCGTCTCGGAATCGGTGCGCTGCAAGTTTGCCGGACTGACGATCGGCGCGCGCTCTGGCGTCATGCCGTGCCGAGCGAGCGCCTGCCGACTACCCTCGCCGACGACAGCCGCGGTCAATCCCGCCGGCCAGTCATGGATATGTTCAAACGCAGCGTCAATCGCGTTCGGGCTCACGAAGGCCACCATGACGTAATCGGATAAGCGCTCCAAAACTCGCTGCAGCTCACGAGTATCAGGCAGCGACTGGATATCCAGCAGTGGAAAGATGCGCGCATCGATCCCCGAGGCTCTAAGCCGCGCCACCAATGGCCCCGCCTGAGCGAGCGGTCGTGTGATGGCCACGGGCCTGTCGGTTTGCAGCATGAAGGCCACCTGCGTAATGAAATATTCAGTGTTGTCGTCGACACTGCAGATCAGGCACTGCTTGCATGCAGTCGCTTGCCTGATCGACAAGCCGCTGTCAGAAGCACTGATCTGATCGATGCTTAATCGTCAGTCTTGCACTCGGCAAGAATGGAACGCGCGTCTTGCGACTCGAGCAGGCTGGCAATCTGCCGACCCAGGGCCTCCGGCGCTGTCGAATCGCCGTTGATTTCGGCGCGTGCAATCCGTTTGCCATCGGGCGTTGCCACCATGGCCCGCAGATGCATGTCGCCACCGTCGACTGTGGCGAAGGCAGCCAGTGGAATCTGGCAACTGCCGCCGAAGGTCAGGGACAAAGTTCTTTCTGCGCGAACCGCGTGTGCGGTGTCGGGATGATTCAGCGGCGCCAGTAGCTGCCTGAGCTCTTCTCTGCCAGCGGGAATTTCGATGGCCATCGCACCCTGACCCGGTGCGGGCAGGCTGTCTTCAGGCTCAATGACGGAGCGTATGCGGGAGGCCATGCCCAATCGCTTTAGCCCCGCCGCCGCAAGAATGATGGCGGCGTATTCGCCCTTGTCGAGCTTGGCCAGACGCGTATCGAGGTTACCGCGCAGCGGGTGAATGACGAGTTTGGGGTAGCGGGCGGCGATCAGCGCCTGACGACGCAGGCTGCTAGTACCGACAATGGCGCCATCCGGCAGATCTGCCAGACGCGCGTAGTCGTTCGAGACAAAAGCATCACGAGGGTCTTCGCGCTCGAGAATGGCTGCGAGCTCGAAACCTTCTGGTAGTTCCATCGGCACGTCTTTGAGAGAATGCACCGCCAGATCAGCCTCACCCTGCTGCATGGCGACCTCCAGCTCTTTGACAAAGAGGCCCTTGCCACCGACCTTGGAGAGGGTGCGGTCTAGGATCTGGTCGCCACGAGTGGTCATGCCCAGAATTTCCACGGTGCTGTGCGGATATAATTCGACCAATCGCGCGCGCACGTGCTCAGCCTGCCACATGGCGAGCCGGCTCTCCCGCGAGGCGATAACCAGTTTTCCGGAAAATGATGCGCTCAATGCAGCCTCTCTGATTTGGGAACAGCGTCGAACCCGTGACCCGTTGCTCACTGCTGAAAGTGCGGCGGATTCTAACATGCGCATCACACCCTACCCATCCACGCGGACCGTTATCTCCCCATGCCTACCCAAAAACTCCCCTCGCGCACGAACCGGACCGCCGACAAGGACGCGCCGCTGAAAGAAGATATCCGGCTGCTGGGTCGACTGCTCGGCGAGGTCATTCGCGAACAGGAAGGTGAAACAGTTTTCGAGATTGTTGAGACGATACGCCAGACGGCCGTGCGGTTCCGCCGTGAATCGGATCCGCAGGCCGGCGCCGATCTTGACCGGCTGCTGAAAAAACTGACACGCGACCAGACCAATGCGGTCGTTCGTGCTTTTTCTTATTTTTCACACCTGGCCAATATCGCCGAAGACCAACATCACAATCGGCGGCGACGCGCTTATTTGCTGGCGGGCTCGGCACCACAGGCGGGCAGCATTGCAGCAACGCTGCACAAGCTCGATACCGCGGGCGTGCCCGGCAAGGCAGTTCAGTCGTTTTTCTCGGATGCGCTGATCTCGCCGGTGCTCACCGCCCACCCCACGGAAGTGCAACGCAAAAGTATTCTGGATGCTGGTCGGGAGGTGGCGCGGCTGCTGGCGGCGCGCGATCTGCCCATGACCGCTGGAGAAAAAAGCCGCAACACAGAGTTGCTGCACGCCGAGGTCGCCAAGCTGTGGCAGACGCGCATGCTGCGCTACTCCAAGCTCACGGTCGATGACGAGATTGAAAATGCACTTTCGTATTACCGGATCACCTTTTTGCGTGAACTGCCGGGCTTGATGGATGACATCGAATCGGAAATCACGACGCAGTACCCGCACAGTCGCCGCCACCCGCTGCCACCTTTTCTGCAGATGGGCAGCTGGATAGGCGGCGATCGTGACGGCAACCCCAATGTGAATGCATCGACCATGACGCGGGCGATGTCGCGTCAATCGACCACGATTCTTGATTTTTACCTGGAAGAGGTACACGCACTGGGTGCCGAGTTATCGATTTCCACGCTGCTGGTCTCGGTGAGTGCTGAACTGCAGGCGATGTCAGATGCCTCACCGGATCAGTCGCCGCACCGTACCGATGAGCCTTACCGCCGCGCGCTCATTACGGTGTACGCACGATTGGCGGCCACGGCGCGCAAACTGGGCGTGCAGAATATTTTGCGCCAGGAAGTTGGTTCGCTGGAGCCCTATGACAATGCGGCCGGTTTCATTGCCGATCTGGACGTGATTGCAGCATCATTGCGAGCCAATCATGGCCTGCCGCTGACCCGTCCGCGACTCGATACCTTGCGACGTGCTGCCGAGATATTCGGATTTCACCTCGCAACGCTGGATATGCGTCAAAGCTCGGATGTGCATGAGCGCGTGCTGTCCGAGCTGTTTCGTGCGGCCGGTGTGGTGGCCGACTATGCTGCTCTCGACGAGGATGAAAAACGTACCTTGCTGCTGGCCGAGCTCGCTCAGCCCCGGCTGCTGTACTCGCCTTACCTCAATTATTCGTATGAAACGAATTCGGAGCTGGGCGTGATTCGGATGGCGAAAACCGTTCGCGAACAATTCGGCCACCGCGCAATCCGCAACTACATCATCTCTCACACCGAAACTGTGTCCGACTTGCTCGAGGTATTCCTGCTGCAAAAAGAAACCGGGCTGCTGCACGTTGGTGACAGCAGTACCGCGGCTGAAGCCGAGCTGATGGTCATCCCCTTGTTTGAAACCATCCCAGATCTGCGCAACGCACCGTTGATCATGGATGGCATGCTTTCGCTTCCTGGAATACGTGCACTGGTCAGTCGCCAAGGTGATTTGCAGGAGGTCATGCTGGGTTATTCGGATTCGAACAAGGACGGCGGCTTCCTGACTTCGAACTGGGAGCTGTACAAAGCCGAAGTGGGACTGGTAAAGGTATTCCGCCAGCATGATGTGAAGCTGCGTCTGTTCCATGGTCGCGGCGGTACCGTGGGGCGTGGTGGCGGCCCAAGTCATGAAGCGATTCTCGCGCAACCGGCAGGGACGGTGAATGGTCAGTTTCGTCTGACGGAGCAAGGCGAGATCATTGCTTCAAAATTTTCCAATCCCGAGATCGGACGCCGGAATCTGGAACTGGTCGTTGCAGCTGTCATGGAGGCGAGCCTGGCGCCAGGAAAAACTGACATCAAACATACCCGGCGACTGGCAGAGTTCGAAGACATCATGGAACAACTCTCGGCACACGCCTATAGCGCCTACCGGCATCTGGTGTATGAAACGCCGGGCTTCACAGATTACTTTTTTGCGGCAACCCCCATTGCGGAGATAGCAGAACTCAATATCGGCTCTCGGCCAGCATCCCGCAAATCGACGCGCCGCATTGAAGATCTGCGCGCCATTCCCTGGGGATTCTCATGGGGACAATGTCGCCTGCTCTTGCCCGGCTGGTATGGATTTGGCAGCGCCGTTCATGCCTGGCTGGGTGACGATAAATCACGCACAAAAAAAATCACGCTACTGCGTGCGATGCTGAAAGAGTGGCCTTTCTTTTCTACCCTGCTGTCGAACATGGATATGGTGTTGGCCAAAACGGATCTCGCCGTTGCGTCGCGTTATGCGAGTCTGGTACCTGACAAAAAACTGCGCAATGCAATCTTCAAACGCATCGTCGCAGAACATGAGCTGGTGACCGAATCTCTGGCGATGATCACCGGATCACGTGAACGTCTGGCAAACAATCCAACATTGGCGCGCTCCATCAAAAACCGCTTTGCTTATCTTGATCCGCTCAATCACTTGCAGGTAGAGCTGATCAAACGTCATCGCAGCTGGAAGGAACAGGACAGGGAACCGGATATTCGCGTGCATCGGGGTATTCATTTGTCCATTAATGGTGTCGCAGCAGGCTTGCGAAATACGGGTTAAAGCCCTTGAGCATAACGAGAGAAGGTCATCCTTACTCTATAATCGCGGCAAGCTGAATGCCACAGAAAAGACTTGTATATGAACGAACAATTTTCAAAAAAGAGCGAGGCCTGGTCCGCACGGTTCTCTGAGCCCGTATCGGATCTGGTCAAGCGCTATACCGCATCGGTGTTCTTTGACCATCGTCTGGCAAGTGTTGATATACAGGGCTCATTGGCGCATGCAGAGATGCTGGCGCACCAGAAAATCATCAGTGCGCAAGATTATGCAGACATACAGCGGGGCATGGCGCAGATACAGTCTGAAATCGCTGATGGCAAGTTTGAATGGCTGCTTGATCTGGAAGATGTGCACCTCAATATCGAAAAACGTCTTACCGAGCTGGTCGGTGATGCGGGCAAGCGCCTGCATACCGGTCGCTCGCGCAATGATCAGGTAGCAACCGACATTCGTCTCTATCTGCGCGCTGCGATTGACGATATCGCGGCCCTTCTGCGTGCGCTGCGCGTGGCATTGGTCGACCTCGCAGAAAAGAATGCCGATACGATTCTGCCGGGCTTCACGCATATGCAGGTCGCGCAGCCGGTGACTTTTGGTCATCACATCCTGGCTTATGTGGAAATGTTCGGCCGCGATGCCGAGCGCATGGCCGACTGCCGCAAACGGGTCAATCGGCTACCTCTCGGTTCGGCCGCACTGGCTGGCACGACCTTTCCCATCGATCGTGAACGCGTCGCAAAAACACTGGGATTTGAAGATGTCTGTCATAACTCGCTCGACGCGGTATCCGATCGTGACTTTGCGATTGAATTCTGCGCTGCCTCGGCGCTGATCATGACGCATATCTCAAGGCTCTCGGAAGAATTGGTGATCTGGATGAGCCCGCGTGTGGGTTTCATTGATATCGCCGACCGTTTCTGTACGGGCTCGTCGATCATGCCGCAGAAAAAAAATCCGGATGTCCCCGAACTGGCGCGCGGGAAAACCGGCCGCGTCAACGGCCATCTGGTGGCCTTGCTGACTCTGATGAAAGCCCAGCCTTTGGCATATAACAAGGACAATCAGGAAGACAAAGAACCGCTATTCGACACGGTTGACACGGTTATCGACACCCTCAGAATTTTTGCAGACATGGCGGGCGGTATCACGGTCAAGCCAGCGCCTATGCGACAGGCAGCACTGCAAGGCTATGCAACAGCCACGGACCTTGCCGATTATTTAGTCAAAAAGGGCTTACCCTTCCGGGACGCGCACGAGGCGGTCGCACATGCCGTACGCGCTTGCGAGCAACGGGGTTGTGATCTGGCTGAGCTCTCGACCGAGGAACTTCGGCAGTTTTCCGAGCTGATAGGACCGGACGTCCACCAGGTTCTGACCCTGGAAGGCTCGGTTGCGGCCCGTGATCACGTGGGCGGAACCGCCCCCGAACAGGTGCGCCTGGCCATCCAGCGGGTTCGCAAGCTGCTGGCCTGAGCCAGTGCGCCAAGAGGAAGCATCCGCGGCTTTTACGGCCCGGATGCTTTTTTTTTATGGCAATGTTGTGATAAAACGTCGTAGCCGCCCACAATTAAACCAATCGATAGAACAATAGGCAAACTGCTGCAGAGCAGCACCGGGGCATAATCAATTATCGGCTAAATTTTCGGTCACGCTTGCCGTCCCCTTTTTTTCAGGTTTTGAAATCTCGGGAGTATGAATGGCAGTGGCGAACCTGGCAGTGAAAAATTAAAATCAAGGAGACACTGATGCAGTTGACAGTCATTGATCAAACACTTCACGAGTGTGCTGCCGGGGATTAAAAATCAGCAGTTCAGACGCGCCGCCCTCACCCGCATCGTTTACGGTGATGACGGAATTACTTCGCTACTGATCCTTAAGTCAATTTTCGCGAAAGAAATAAGACCATGTCATTCCTATTGTCTCTATCGAAATATATCGATGCGCTGAACGAAAGAATCGGCCTCGGCATTAGTTGGGCTCTGCTGCTTGCAGTACTGATCTGCAGCGGTAATGCAATTGTCCGCTATACCTTCAATACCAGTTCCAACGCCTGGCTGGAAATCCAGTGGTATCTGTTCGGAGCGATTTTCCTTCTTGCGGCATCGTACACACTGCGCCGTAACGAGCATGTCCGAATTGATGTCGTCGTGGGGCGCTTTTCAAAGCGCACTCAGGTCTGGATTGATGTCTTTGGATTTCTCTTCTTTCTACTCCCCGCTACGCTGCTCATTCTCTACTTTGCCGTGCCGTTTGCAATGGAGTCGGTGCGCAATCAGGAAGTCTCCAGCAACGCCGGCGGACTGATTGTATGGCCTGCAAAAATTCTTATCCCGATTGGTTTCCTGCTGCTGACGCTGCAGGGTGTCTCCGAGCTGATCAAACGCGTGGGTTTTCTGATGGGTCAAGTCGATGCCAGCGCTTTCGAAAAGCAGAGTACGACGCCTGCAGAAGAAATCGAGGCGATCAAAGCCGCCAATAACCTGAACTGATCTCAATCGAGGCGCCTCATGACTGAATTTCTCATTGCGAACATGGCACCGATCATGTTCGCTGCACTGGTTGTATTCCTGCTCTCGGGTTTTCCCGTGGCTTTTTCACTCGCTGCCAACGGCCTGTTGTTCGGACTGATCGGGATCGAGGTAGGACTTTTGAAGCCCGAGTTGCTGCAGGCGCTGCCCAACCGCCTGTTCGGCATCATGGCCAACGACACCCTTCTTGCCATTCCCTTCTTCACCTTCATGGGTCTGATTCTCGAGCGCTCGGGGATGGCTGAGGACTTGCTTGACACCATAGGCCAGCTATTCGGTCCGCTGCGCGGTGGCGTTGCCTATGCGGTGATTTTCGTTGGCGCTCTTCTGGCAGCAACCACCGGTGTCGTAGCAGCCTCGGTGATCTCCATGGGGCTGATTTCGCTCCCGGTGATGCTGCGCTATGGCTACGACCGCAGGATAGCCTCGGGCGTTATCGCGGCATCAGGCACGCTCGCGCAAATCATTCCACCATCATTGGTCCTGATTGTGATGGCAGACCAGCTTGGACGCTCGGTGGGCGACATGTACCAGGCGGCTTTCCTGCCCGGCTTGTTATTGACGGTGATGTATGCCCTCTATGTGTTGGCGATATCGATGATTCGTCCGAGTGCACTACCCGCCCTGCCGATCGAAGCCCGCAATCTCCGCCAGGATGATGGCAGCAGCGGCATCATTTCACTCTTTGTTGTGATTGCAGCTGGCCTTGCTGCCGGTTGGTTGTTTAACCAGTTTTATTTGGTGACCAAGCCCACCCTCAAAGCAGATGAGGCTATCGTGTACAGCGGCGTTGTGACCGTTTTCCTGACCTACACACTGGCCATACTTAACAGCAAGCTCAAGCTGGGTCTGTTGTCCAAACTGGCAGAGAAAGTCGTGCTGGTACTCGTACCGCCGCTGGCACTGATTTTCCTGGTACTGGGCACTATCTTTGTTGGCATCGCGACGCCAACCGAGGGCGGTGGCATGGGCGCACTCGGCGCCATGATCCTTGCGTTAATGAACCGCCGTCTGACTGGTGATTTGCTGAAGCAGGCGATGAATTCCACCACACGGCTTTCCTGCTTCGTGCTGTTCATCCTGATTGGCTCAAGCGTGTTCTCGCTGGTGTTCCGCGGCGTGAACGGCGATCTTTGGGTAGAACATCTGCTGACTTCGCTTCCCGGCGGCACCGCAGGCTTCCTGATCGTCGTGAACATTCTGTTCTTTGGTCTGGCGTTCTTCCTGGATTTCTTCGAACTGGCCTTCATTCTGGTGCCGCTGGTCGGGCCGGTTGCCGACAAATTGGGTATCGATCTGATCTGGTTTGGCGTGCTGCTGTCGGTCAACATGCAAACCTCGTTCATGCATCCGCCGTTCGGATTTGCACTGTTCTACCTGCGCTCGGTCGCACCCAAAGAAGTCAAAACCAGTGATATCTACTGGGGCGCGGTACCTTTCGTCGGGATTCAGGTGCTGATGGTCGCGTTGATCATCGCCTTCCCTGCGCTGATCTCTGTGGGTACCAAAACGGACATGAAGGAGCAAATCGAATTGAATATCGATATGTCCGGCGACAGTCTCGATGATCTGACCAACACCGAGTTCTCATTCGATGCAGATACCGGCAGCGGTGACATCAAGCTGGATATGGAGCCATCGCCGGCGAAAAAATAAGGCGGATTGAATCAGCGCCTTGCAGAACTCCGGTTTAAAAGCGCACCCTCAGTGGTGCGCTTTTTTATTGCCTTGCTCATGGGGGCGGTTTGGTGGTTTGTCTGCCGCAATAAGATGATCATGCACAGCAATCGATACAGGTGACAATCCACTCCCTTGCAGGGCTAACTATGCAAGATGCTGTTAATAGACATAAAAAATCCCGCCGTAGCGGGATTTTTTATGGCTGGGACTAGGAATAAGCTGGTTTACTTCCGACTGATCAAATAAGCCTGCATCGGCGTCTCGGCAACGGAGTACCAATTGTTCTGATCCTGACGGAAGCGACGCCATGGATCCAACACCTTCTTGAACTTCGGATTTTTTGCCGCTTCCTCTTCGAAAACCTCCATTGCCGCTTTATGGCAGGCATCCATAATCGGCTTGGAGAATGAACGCACTTTCACGCCGTTCTTGATCAACCGGGCCAATGCTGCCGGATTGCGCGCATCGTACATCGCCTGCATCGTCACATGAGCCTCATAGGTCGCCACTTCAAGCGCTGCCTGATAGTCCTTGGGCAGCTTGTCCCACTCTTTCTGGCTTACGTAGAACGACAACTGCGCACTGGCTTCCCACCAACCGGGGGCATAGTAGTACGGAGCGACTTTGTTGAATCCCAGCTTTTCATCATCATAGGGACCGATCCATTCCGCCGCATCGATCGTGCCTTTTTCCAGTGCCGGATAAATGTCGCCACCAGCGATTTGCTGGGGTACCACACCAAGACGTTGCATCACGCGTCCGGCGAATCCACCAACACGCATTTTCAGGCCATTGAGGTCCTGCGGTGAATTGACTTCCTTGCGGAACCAGCCACCCATCTGGCAGCCGGTGTTACCGCCCATGAAATTCACGACACCGTAGTCATGGAAGAACTCCCGCATCAGTTGGCGACCGCCGCCTTGATCCATCCAGGCCGTTTGCTGGCGTGATGTCATCCCAAAAGGAATCGAGGTATCGAATGCGAAAGTCGCATCTTTGCCAAAGTAGTAGTAAGAAGCCGAGTGCCCGATCTCTACCGTACCCGCCTGTACCGCATCCAGCACTTGCAGTGCCGGTACGATTTCACCTCCAGGGAACACACGAATATTGAATTTTCCGTCTGTTAACTGAGCAACGCGCTTTGCCAGAATCTCGGAAGCGCCATAGATGGTGTCGAGCGACTTGGGAAAGCTGGAAGCAAGTCGCCAGTTGATGGTCGGATTAGTCTGCGCGATGGCAGGCGCTGCCACGATACCGGCCGCTGCGCCGGCGGCCGCTTTTTTGATGAAAGCACGACGTGTCATAAGTGTGTCCCCTTCTCCCAGTTTAAAAATAAAGCGCCAGCCCGCTGATCGGGATTATTGCGGGCTCGCAGCTTCGCTGTTAAAACAATGGCAATTCTAGGAGGGGGACTTCAAAGACAGCAATAGGGAGATCAGTGCAATTACGCATCTGTTGTTTGCACGCACTATCTGAAACATTTCTGCACAATTAATAAAAATTTCCTAGCGCCACCGTGAATAAAAACACGAGGAAAGAGATGTCGTAAAACTGCATCACTCCATGGAAAAAATTGCAGAAAAATCAGGCGCAGCAGCTTTGCCCGATGTTTCCGAGGAGCATGACTACAGAGAAAATATCGCGCGCGCTTTTGCGACCAATCAGTTTGGTCGAAAGCAAACGATGGGCGAGAATCGTTTGCAGGCAGGAAAAAATGGAGGACTCAAAAGCGCATCTCGTCAGGCCGCCGGGGAGACGCGCCGTCGAAGACGGCAAGGCTGGATAGAAAACGTCTGGCGCAGTAGTGGGCATGCAAGCCACGGTCCGCGCCAGACGAACACGGGAGAAATCAGGTTGGGCACGTCAGGAGAGTTTTCAACCGCCCGCGATCGTCATGGTGCTGATCAGGATGGAGCCGGTCTTCTTGGTGCCGCGAACCAGAACATCATCGCCGATAGCGACGATGTCTTTGAACATATCTCTGAGATTACCCGCAATCGTAATTTCCTCGACAGGGTATTGGATCACGCCTCGCTCCACCCAATAGCCTGATGCACCACGCGAGTAATCACCCGTGACGTAATTGACGCCATGGCCCATCAGCTCGGTCACCAGCAAACCGGTATCGAGCTTTCTGAGCATTGCGTTGAAATCATCACCCGCGCGCGTGGTCGAGGACACAATCTGCAAATTGTGTGATCCGCCGGCATTACCCGTTGTTTGCATGCCGAGTTTGCGTGCCGAATACGTTGACAGGAAATATCCCTGCACGACGCCATTGCTGACCACGTCTCGGCGATGTGTACACACACCCTCTTCGTCGAAAGGCGAAGATCCGACAGCACCCGGCACATGTGGATCCTCAATGATCTGGATGTCCGGGCCAAAAACGGCCGTACCCAGAGAGTCCGTCAGAAAAGTGGATTTTCGGTACAAGGAGCCGCCAGAAACAGCCTGCACAAACGATCCCAACAACCCGGCTGCCAGCGGCGCCTCAAACAACACCGGGCATTTGCGCGTGTCGAGCTTGCGCGCACTCAGGCGCGACAGCGCGCGCTCAGCGGCATAGCGTCCAATCGCCTCAGGCTGCGCCAGCTTGGTCGGATTGCGATCGGATGAGTACCAGTCATCACGCTGCATATTGTTGCCCTTGCCAGCGATAGGCGATACCGAGAGCGAATGACGCGAATACGGATACCCCCCCATAAAACCGCGCGTGTTGGCCATCACGAAATGCGACTGCTGCGCATACGTGTTGGCTCCCTCACTGTTGGTAATCCGCTTGTCGACGGCAAAAGCCGCTGCCTCGGCACGCTGCGCCAGCGCAACAGCCTGCTCGGCAGTCAATGCCCAGGGATGAAAAAGCTGGAGGTCACGCGGCTGCATCTCCAGAAATTCTGCTTCAGGCAAGCCAGCGCAATCATCTTCGGCGGTGAAGCGCGCGATGTTATAGGCGGCTTCAACCGTGTCCTTCAGCGACCGCGCGGAAAAATCCGAGGTGCTCGCGTTACCACGGCGAATGGCACGATCACGACCAAGATACACGGTCACACCGATACCCTTGTCCTTGTTTTGCTCGATGGTTTCGATCTGCCCCTTGCGCACCGTGACAGACAAACCCTGGCCTTCGCTGATCTCGACGGCAGCGTCCGAGGCACCTTTATCTTTGGCAAAGCGCAGCACATCCTGCGCGATCTCTTTGAGTTGATCCTGGCTATGGCTAAAAAATGATTGGGTCATGGGGCGTTTTCTGGATGTCAGGGTCAAAGCAGGTATCATAGCAGCCGTTCAAGAATGCCATAGGCCGTCCATCATGCCCAACGCCAACCGGGGCGCAGTCGGATTCCAAT
>JACCED010834765.1_pt1 | contig 18875 bp, 19 predicted proteins | sample 7455021 | NCBI WGS metagenome assembly JACCED01 (sample SAMN15323456, study PRJNA562643) | freshwater metagenome | isolation source: river surface water | place: USA:Blue River Watershed | collected 2017-08-19 | reverse complement strand
GTGCTCCCCGAATTGGACTCGAACCAATAACCTGCCGGTTAACAGCCGGCTGCTCTGCCGATTGAGCTATCGGGGACTGCGCCGCGCAAACTCTAGGCTAAATCTCCCCGACCGCCAAATCACGAAGACCTCGCCGTTCCTTCTCGAGGCTCATTAACTCCTGGAAGATCTCGTTATAACTGCTCTCTTCCTCGATCGGGTTAATGCGTTGTAGCTTCGATTTGATCTCTGCGATGGTGCGACCCAAAGCTAACTCACGCAATCTCGCAATGACGCTCTCGACATATCGCTCGGTCGTCTCTTTGCTCGTGCGAATAGGTTCACTTGAAAGTTCTGCGACGAATGAATGTAACTCCGGCGCATCGTCCGGAGAGAGCGATATGGGTTCAAGATCTCGCTGTCCATCAATGAAGATGCGAAGTCTCTGGTATGCCGGATGAGTGAAGGCATTGGCTTCGATCTTTCGCCATTCTCGAGTGTAGGCAGGTAGTTGCAATCTGATCTTGAGAACTTCACGCTCCAGAGAAAGTCGTGGATCCTCTGGATCAGGACGCCAACTCTGACTTCGCTGTTCTGTTGGCGCGGATGAGACTTTAGAGCCTGATGATTTCACCGCAGAAGTCACTTGATCCACTTCCATACCAATCCAGCGGGCGAGCGATCGCGCGTACTCTGGACGCAATGAAGTGTCGCGAATCTTGGCGATCATCGGGGCAGTCTGCGCAAGTGCGGCTACACGTCCCTCTGGAAGATTGAGATCGAACTCTTTCAACTTTGAGCGAATCGCGAATTCAAAGAGCGGAATCCGACGAGCAATGAGGTCTCGTACTGCTGCATCACCATCAGCTTGCCGTAATTCACATGGATCCATACCACGCGGTTCCACAGCGACGAATGTCTGCGCCACGAACTTTTGATCACTATCAAAGGCCTTAAGTGCGGCTTTCTGTCCTGCTGCATCACCATCAAAGGTGAAGATCACCTCGCCTCTAAATGCATCGTCATCCATCAAGAGTCTTCGAAGGATTCGGATGTGATCATCGCCGAAAGCGGTGCCACATGTCGCCACTGCGCTTTCGATTCCCGCCAAATGAGCAGCCATCACATCGGTATATCCCTCAACGATCACCGCTCTACGAGTCTTTGCGATTTCCTTCTTTGCGACATCGATTCCGTAGAGCAGTTGGCTCTTCTTATAGATCGGAGTCTCAGGGGTGTTGAGATACTTCGGCCCAGAATCTTGCTCATCGCTGGCTAGTTTGCGGGCACCGAAACCGACGACCTCTCCCCCGAGGTCTTTTATTGGCCAGATCAACCTATTTCGGAATCGATCGATCGGTCCTCGCTGCCCATCCTTGGTCAGTCCTGTAGTCGAGAGTTCGCGATCTGTAAAGCCTTGTTGGATCAGATGTTTGCGTAAGCCGTCCCATTCATCAGGAGCAAAGCCGACGCCAAATCGCATCGCGGCATCACGATCGAATCCGCGCTTGCGTAAGAAGTCACGAGCGTGCTCTGCAGTGGGTTGCGAAAGATTCTCTTGATAGAACTTTGCAGCTGCGGCATTGGCCGCGATAAGGCGTGCTCGTTCGCCTTGCGGGGCACCGCCAGAGCGCCCCTCGTCATAGGTCAGCTGATAGCCCAAACGATCAGCCAACTTTTCGATGACCTCTGTGAAGCTTAGATGTTCCATCTTCATTAAGAAGGTGATGACATCGCCACTCTCTTGACACCCGAAGCAGTGGTAGAAGCCTCGCGCGGGAGTGACGTGGAATGAGGGCGACTTCTCGTCGTGAAATGGACAGAGTCCCTTTCGTTGACCACCACCGGCGCTCTTGAGTTGGACGTAGTCACCGATCACATCTTCGATCCGCGTTTGCTCTCGAACATGAGAGACGTCGGTGTCACGAATCCGGCCAGCCATGGACTAATCCTCGACCTTCGGTTGCTTGATTCCCAGACGACTTGCCATCTTGTAGGCGCCAAGATCAGTAAAAGACGCTACTTGATCGATGACGACTCGTAATCGAGCACGATCATCGCCTGCGTTCTGCCACTCTTCAAGGAAGAAGGTCTCAAGTGTCTGTGGTGCTCCCTGATAGATGCGCTCAGTCAATTCCTTCAAGAAACTTCTTTGCCCCGCATAATGTTCACGTGAACTCTCGGCATTGATGATGAAAAGGCTGGAAATTGATTTGAGGAATGCCACTTCTATCCTTGAAGCACGTGGAATCACGAGATCAGCGTTGTAACGCGTCAATGGACCCGTTCCAAACCTCGCACGGGTCTCAGATTCTGCCGCCTTGGCGAAACGCCCGATCAACTCCGAGGTCAAGTTCTTAAGTCTCGAGAGATCCCCATGGGAGAGGTCGAATTGAATCGGCCAGTGGGCCAGTGAACTCAACGATCTCTGTGCTGCCTCAATCTCATCACTGCTTGCATCAGCTATGAAATGTTCTCGAAGGTGTGTAGCAATCTCTGCACTTCTGACTGAGATATCCGCGGCGATGATCTTGCCGGTGACGATTCCATCTTCGAGGTCATGCACCGAGTATGCGATGTCGTCAGACCAGTCCATGATCTGCGCCTCAAGGGAGGTCTTCTCTTTGGCGATGCCAGACCTTACCCACTCGAAGATCTGAAGATCGTCGTCGTAAACGCCGAATTTTCCACTTCCATCTGGTTTAGGCCAGGGGTACTTCGTCGCAGCATCAAGCGATGCGCGCGTGAGATTAAGACCAATCGATCGTCCATTCTGATCGCGGGTCTTACTCTCCAATCTGGTCAGAATTCGAAAACTTTGTGCGTTTCCCTCGAACCCTCCCGCAGATTCTGCGATCTCATCCAAAGCTTTCTCACCATTATGACCAAAAGGAGGATGCCCAAGATCGTGCGCAAGACAGGCCGTATCCATGAGATCAGGATCGGCACCGAGTGCAATCCCTATCTCACGTCCTACTTGCGCACACTCAAGCGAATGTGAAAGTCGGGTCCTTGGAAAGTCGTCGGCCCACGGAACCGCTACTTGTGTCTTCGCAGCCAACCTTCGAAGGGCGAATGAGTGGATGATGCGGGCGCGATCGCGCGTGAATTCACTTCTTTCTGGACGCTTCGATGGTTCACCGACGAAGCGCTCTATATCCGTGGCGCTATAACCCTCAATCATGATCACCACACTGTATCGAGATATGACTCATGGCAGCAGTCCATCGATTCTTTCTTCATCAACCATGATTCCACGACGTCCTAATGTCACGTAGGCGAGGTAGGCCCCAGCTTCTCGAACCAGGTATCTGATCGATGAATTATCGATATTGGCGAGCCCTGATGCAGTGGGTAAGCACTCTGCTGAAATCCCTTGATCCTTAGCCATCGTCATCGCCCGTAGACAGTGATAGGGATCCGTCGCGATCAAGGCTGATTCCAGATCGAGTCCTTCCATCGCTGCGGTGTAGGCCAAGGTACTCGAGTAAGTATCCCGTCCTTGAGTGATTGCGATGATGCGTGACCTTGGCACACCTTTCGAGACTAACCACGCCTTGCCGCTCTCTGCCTCCGTCGTTCGATCCCCGGGAGCTCCATCACCGACTGTCATGATCGCTGGTGCAAGATTCGATTGATAGCCACGAAGTGCGGTCTTCAATCGTGCTTTGAGAACGGGCCCTGGTCTTCCATCGAATTGTGCGGCGCCAAGGACCACGATGACTTCGCTGGAATGTGAAGCGATATCGAATGATTCTTGCGAGAGGTCATACTCATTCGCGAGATCGCGCCCGGTCCACCATGTCTTACCGAAGAAATAGAGCGGAATGACAAGAGCAAGGATGAGAATGAAGATTGCTAAGCGAAAGAAGATACGTATCAAGAACATCTCATCCGCCTGATCCGCCATCATCACTGGAGACAGAGACGAGATCAGATTCACGAACTTCTAGCGCATCATCTAGCCAACCTTGCGGAAGCGAGACGGATCGAGCATGAGAGCGACGACCCCTGGGAGCATCACCTATCGCTTCTGGATAGGGCTGATCCACGAGTTGGTCGAGAAGTGATCGCAGTTCAGCAAGCGATGAGACCATTCCGAATTGGGGGCGTAATCCACCTTCAACGCGAAAGCCCTTGAGATACCAAGCCATGTGTTTCCTCAGGTCTCGGCAGGCACGAAACTCATCCTCGAAGTACTCGGTGAGCAACTGAGCATGTCGCCAGATCACTTCACTCACCTCTGCCAATGTTGGAAGAGGTCGAGCCTCTCCTCCTGTGAACGCTCGCACGAGATCTGCAAAGAGCCATGGCCTTCCGAGGCATCCGCGCCCAACAACGACGCCAGCGCATCCGGTTTCACGAACCATTCGGATTCCATCTTCACCTGACCAGATATCGCCGTTTCCAAGTACTGGTACTCCGTAGGGGCGCAAATGTTCGACCAACTCTTTGATCTTCGACCAATCCGCTTCGCCGTCGTAATACTGCGCTGCAGTACGCGCATGAAGAGCCACCCACGCAACTCCGGCTTCCGCCGCGATCTCCCCAGCGGTTAAGAATGTTTGATGTTGATCATCGATTCCAACACGCATCTTGATCGTGACCGGGATTCCATACGGTCGGGCAGCTTTCACAGCCGATGAGACGATATCTTCGAAGAGTCTTCGCTTATAGGGCAAAGCAGCGCCGCCACCTTTGCGCGTCACCTTCGGAACCGGACAACCAAAATTGAGATCGATGTGATCAGCAAGATCCTCACGTCCGAGCATTTCAACTGCTTTGGCAAGTGAATCAGCTTCGGTGGCATAGAGCTGGATTGAGCGAGGCGATTCATCTTTTCCCGGAACGATCATTCTCATCGTCTCTTCGTTTCGTTCGATGAGAGCACGAGCAGTCACCATCTCAGAGACGAAGAGTCCCGCGCCTTGTTCTCGACATAGCGTCCTGAATGCGGAGTTCGTAATACCCGCCATCGGCGCAAGGACAACCGGCGGATCGATCGTCACTTTCCCTTCAGGAAAGCGCCCGTTCTCGATCCGTAACGTCAGTGGCGAGGTAGAAGGAATCAACAGCCGAGAAGTTTCGGAGCTAGCCATGCCTCTACCTGGTCGATTCCAACCCGCTCCTGGCTCATGCTGTCTCGATCACGGATCGTAACTGCGTGGTCCTCTAGAGACTCGAAATCAATCGTTACGCAATATGGTGTTCCGATCTCATCTTGTCGTCGATACCGTCGTCCGATTGCGCCCGCATCATCGAATTCAACATTCCAATTCTTTCGAAGTGATGCGGCGAGATCGCGTGCCTTGGGTGAGAGGTCTGCATTCCTTGAGAGAGGAAGGACAGCGACTTTAACCGGCGCCAAGCGCGGATCAAGGCGCATCACGGCACGCTTCTCCATCTCTCCCTTTGCATTCGGTGCCTCATCCTCGCTAAAGGCATCCATCATGAATGTCAGCGTTCCACGATCCACTCCCGCTGCAGGTTCGATGACGTAAGGAGTCCAGCGCTCTCCCTTATCTTGATCGAAATACGAGAGATCCTTACCGCTTCTTGCGCTATGTGCCTTGAGATCGAAGTCAGTGCGGTTAGCGATTCCCTCGAGCTCGCCCCATTCGGTCCCTTGGAACTCGAACTTGTACTCGATATCGACTGTGCGCTTTGAGTAGTGCGAGAGTTTCTCTTTCGGATGTTCGTAGAGACGAAGTCGCTCTGGATTGATACCGAGATCGATATACCAAGCCAGTCGAGTATCGATCCAATACTGATGCCACTCTTCATCCGTGCCTGGAGCTACGAAGAATTCCATCTCCATCTGCTCGAATTCACGTGTTCTAAAGATGAAGTTTCCTGGCGTAATTTCGTTTCTAAATGATTTACCTATCTGGCCGATTCCAAAAGGCGGCTTCTTGCGAGCTGTCGTCATCACATTCTCAAAGTTAATGAAGATTCCCTGCGCTGTTTCGGGACGCATATATGCAAGTCCGCTTTCATCTTCCACTGCGCCTAAATAGGTTTTAAGAAGTCCGGAGAATTGGCGAGGTGGCGTGAACTTGCCTTTGGTTCCGCAATGTGGGCAACCGAGATCCTCTATCCCTGCAGGCTTCCTGCCATGCTTTGCTTCGAAGGCTTCTTCTAGATGATCGGCGCGAAAACGCTTGTGGCATGCGGTGCACTCAGTCAAGGGATCGGTGAAGGTTTCAACGTGGCCGGAAGCTTCCCAAACTTCTCGCGCGAGGATCACGCAGGAGTCAATGCCGATGACATCTTCGCGACCCGTAACCATCGAACGCCACCATTGACGTTTGACGTTGTTCTTCAGTTCAACACCTAGCGGACCGTAATCCCACGAGGCACGAAGCCCGCCGTAGATTTCAGATGATGGAAAGACGAAGCCTCTCCGCTTTGCAAGAGAGACGATTGTGTCGAGACGATCGGCCATGTGTTTTCTCCGTCCGGCTGGCTGTCGGAAGGGCCATGCTCTTCACTTTGGCCCACTTCCCAAGATGGAAAGGTGTGAGAATTTTACTTGCGTGAGTGATGCTTACTCATCGGATTCGACATACCCTCCTGGCTCATCAATAGCTTGAGCAAGAATGGGCACCGCAACCATTTTGACCTGATAGTTAGAGAGAGCTCTGCGATAGGAACCGATATTTCGCCACTCGGTGATCAGCGCGATCAACTCAGGTTCATCGGTATTTCGGCCATATCGCCCTGAGATATAGCCATCACAGGCAGCGAGCGCGCCATGCGCAGAATGAAGTTGGCCCATAAATGCCTCGGAGTCCTCTACGGCCACTCGAAATCGGGCTATGGCGAACACGGGAGAAGGTTAGACCGTGAGAGTTATGAAAATGGAAATCATTCTCATTATGGGGTATGGTCTCCCTATGAATATCGCTCTTGGACTCGCCGCTCTCACTGCCGGCGCAACCGCTCTAGGTGGCCTCCTCGCTCTCAAATCGAAAGATCGTCTCCATCTCGTGTTGGGATTATCTGCCGGTCTCTTGCTGGGTCTTGTTGCCTTTGAACTACTCCCCGAAGCGTTCTCTCACGATGCTGGTGAGTTTCTCAATGTTCCGATCACTGCCATCGCCTTAATTGGTGGTTTCTTGACACTCCACCTCTTTGAGAAATTTTCCGGTGGCCATGAGCCCGTTGAGTCGGAATACGGATCTGAACACCGCCATGCCGGAAGTGTCGCCGGAACGCTGGGTGCACTCGCAATGGCCGGTCATGTCCTCATTGATGGAATCGCCCTCGGTGTCGCCTTCCAAGTCTCCAATGAATTAGGAATTGCCGTATTTGTTGCCATCCTGGTTCATGCCTTTAGTGATGGGCTCAACACCGTCTCACTTCTGATCAAGAGTGGAAACTGGACTAAGCGAGCCATTGCCCTACTCGGTGTTGATGCTCTTGCTCGAATTGGTGGCGCTGCACTTGGATCAACTTTGGTCCTTAATGAAGATTACATCGCCATCTATCTTGCTCTCTTCGCAGGAATCTTGATCTATCTCTCTACCTCGCACATCCTGCCTGAGGCTCATTCACACCATTCATCACGATGGACATTAGTCACAACAGTGGTTGGCGTTTTGATCATGTGGGGACTCGTAAGCCAGATCCATAGCTCCGACATTCATGCCCATGATCATGCCCAGGATCAGGAACTACATGAGAGTGACTCTCTCGATCACTTCGATGATAAACACGAGGAAGAAGACCACTCCCACGAGTAAATAGTTAGCGAATAGCCTCAGCAATGCGCTTACTCTGAGCCTCCGAGTGCTCATTGGATAACGGGATGAAGATTTGTCCTATCAGCCAACGTAGCGTCAGAGCAGTACCGGCGGAATCCGACGCCACTGCAGCCGCAAGCCCCTGATAGATCTTCGACCAGATCTCGCCATCGTGCTTAGCCAGGATCTGAGCGATAAGACCGGAATCCTTTATCAGCGCCTTTTGTAGAGCGCCGTGATTGGAAATTTCACGCGAGATGATCGCAAGACGATTCGCAACTTCTCTTTCTCGCATCGCCAATTGCATGATTCGCTCTAGCTCCATTTCAACCACAGCGAGGAAGACTTCATTCTTGTCCCGAAAGTGATTGTAAAGAGAGGCACGAGAGACTCGAGCGCGATCAGCGATCTCGATCATGTTGGTCTGCGCGAGGCCCTTCTCCTCGATCAAGGAGAGCGCTGTGGTCAGCAGGGCATTGCGAGTCTTGCGATGGAGAGAATGCTGATATTGGTAGGTAGCAGAAGTCGAGGTGGGTTCCATGGTGATTAAGCCGCGTTGGTATCGAGAACTGTGAGCGTTGGGGTCTCGACTCGAACGATCGAGTTCTGCACTGTTGCGATGACATCGGCAAGGGAGAGTTCGAGAGCGCTGCAGATCGCATTAAGCAGCTCCGATGATGCCTCTTTCTGACCTCGCTCGACCTCGGAGAGATACCCCAATGAGATCTTTGCCTGAGCAGCCACATCGCGGAGAGTTCGTCCTTGATCGACGCGAGCATCACGAAGGGCAGAGCCGATATGAGTGCGTAGCAACTCCATAGCCCACCCTCCCCTCTTGAGTGCTCTTCTCGGCAACCGAGATGACTTTACGAACGTGCCCTAAGGATACGGCCGAGCAGGGTAAGTGCGCCTTCGACCGCGCCGCTTCGAACCTGTTCTCGGCCAATATCATCTAGCGCCAAACGCTCTGTGGCCTCTTCTGGCCCAGAAATCGCGATCCAGACAGTCCCTGCCTCTATCCCATGATGGGGCCCAGGCCCCGCTACTCCCGTGGTGGCGATAGACCAGGTCGATCCGACCTTGGCTCGAACCGCTCGAGCCATCGCAATGGCAATCTCCTCGGAGACGACGCCATAAAGATCAATCATCTCGCGCGAGATACCTAAAAGTGCAATTTTCGACTCCGTCGAATAGGTGACCAGCCCGCCTAAGAAAGTCTGAGAAGAACCAGGGATATCGGTGATCGACTTGGCGATACCGCCACCGGTTATCGACTCTGCGACTGAGAGGCTTTCACTCTTTCTATGAAGAAGTTCAAGAATCTCTTTTGCGATCATCGACGTCGCTCGAAGGCCGCGCGGAAGTATGCGAATCCAGAGTAGATCGTCAGTGCAATTGCAACGCCAAGCAAGATATTCCGAGGCCAGTTCAGAATCTCCGGAAGTGGAAGGATGAAGAACCCGACCGAGAAATTCTGGGTCAACGTCTTGAGTTTGCCGACCTTATTTGCGGGTATGACACCATCCTTAAGAAGTGAGATGCGAAGCAGGGTCACTGCGACTTCTCGACCCAAGATCACAACGCTCACCCAGATAGGAAGCACACCTAAGAAATTGAGCGAGATCAAAGCTGTAGCTATCAGTGCCTTATCTGCAATGGGATCCCAAAATTCGCCGAAATCGGTGATCTGATTACTCGAGCGCGCGAGGCGGCCATCGATCACATCAGTCATCGCAACCAGAAAAAAGAGGAACCAAGCGAGGATTCGAAGTCGATCATTCTCTCCTCCCTCAGCAAGGAGTGCCCAAGCGCAAAACGGTAACGCGAGGATTCGAACGATGGTCAATACGTTTGGAAGATTGAAGATGACGCGGCGAGCGATTTCATCCCTTTCGGCGGATCTTTCGCTCATCAAGGAGTACTCGCTATCGGACGCGCGACGAGATCTGCTCCGTCACTGGCGATGAACACGCACTCAAGATACTGCCCCACTTCAAAGGCGTCGCTAGAAATATCGCGAGAGACTTCCAGATACGTCACACCATCTACCTCAGGTCCTTGGTGGGCCGCTCTTCCCTCGATGAGATCGCCTTCGATGCGCTCGATGAGAATCTTGCCCACTTCCCCAATTCGAGCCTCGGCTCGCTGATTGACCACTTCCTCTGCGAGAGAGCTAGCGATACGGAACCGCTCCTCGATCAGCGCTGGATCGACTTTGTCGCTGTGCTTTTCTGCCTCTGTTCCATCTTCATCACTGTAGGGAAAAACTCCGATGGCATCAAGACGAGAAGCTGAGATGAAGTCCAATAGCTCCTGGAACTCGCCTTCGCTTTCGCCTGGAAAACCGACGATGAAGTTCGATCGGATACCCGCCTCAGGTGCTAGAGCTCGGACCTGAGTCAGTAAATGGAGAAACTTCTCGCTATCTCCAAATCTACGCATACGCCGAAGGAGCGTTCCGCTAGCGTGTTGAAACGAGATGTCGAAATACGGAACGACCTTCTCTGTTGCCATCATCGCCTGCAGAAGTGATGGGCGAATCTCCGCGGGCTGTAAATACGAGAGTCGAATTCGCTCGATCCCTTCGATTACAGCAAGGTCAGGCAGGAGCCGTTCAAGTAACCGTAAGTCCCCGAGATCCTTTCCGTAAGAGGTGGTGTTCTCGCTGACGAGAAAGATCTCGCTCACTCCCTCATTGGCCAACCATTGGGCTTCGCCAAGGATCTCATCTGGAGTTCTAGAAAGGAATGAGCCTCGAAAACTTGGAATGGCACAGAATGAACATCGCCGATCGCAACCAGATGCGATCTTTAGGGAAGCCAATGGAGCGTTATCGAGGCGACGACGGAAAAGGCGTGCACCCTGTCCATTCTTGGAAACATGATCGTTCTCGATCTCACGACGTTTCGCTGGAGCGATGGGAAGGAGCGTGCGCCGATCCTTGGGAGTGTGAACTGGTAGCGATTCACCCGAGAGAATGCGACCCAATCGTTCCGAGATGTCACGGTATGAATCGAAACCTAGGATCCCATCGGCTTCTGGAAGGGCTTTCGCAAGTTCATCGCCATATCGCTCTGCCATACACCCGACAGCAACGACAGCCCGAACTTGACCATCAGATTTGAGTTGATGGGCTTGCAAAAGCGTGTCAATGGAGTCTTTTTTGGCGCTCTCGATGAAGCCACAGGTATTGATGAGGGCGATATCTGCGCCGGCAGCGTCATCGGTGAGGATCCAACCTTCTGCTGCAAGACGACCAGCAAGTTCCTCGGAATCGACATCGTTACGAGCGCAACCTAATGTCACGAGCGAGACAGTGCGTTGATTGCCGCGTGCTTTATCGTGATCTAAGGCGGACACCCGCCCTATTTAACCAGTTACTTAACCAGCAGAGTTGGTATCTGGAGAGAATTGAAGGCGAGTTACCTCACCAATCTTGCCGGAAGTCCCTAAATCTTGGCCGTTGTAGGTGATTGCGATGGCCCCAGCATTCCCGATGATCAGCTGGATCAATTGATTATCAAAGAACTCTTGACTTTGACCTTCACGAATCTTGCCTTCAAATTTAGTTGCACCATCTGCGCCGCTGACTTTGACCCATGAGAGGGAATCAATTCCAGTAAGTTTGATCGACACTCCCTTGGAGGCTGATGCCACTGCAGGAGCCTCGTCCTTATTTCCCAGAACATCTTCTGCTACCGAGACGATTGAATTCCTAGAATCTGATGAAAAGATCCCGGGAACGACTTGGAAGCCTGCGACCGCTACGACGACGATCGATGCAACCATGCCAAAAACTTTCCAGGATGGCTTCGACTCTTCGACACTCGCAGTGACATTTGTCTCCGCTAGCAGTGCCTGCATGGTTGTCTCTTCTTGAACGACGAGAGCATCGAACTCGCTCATCAACTGCGCGACGTCCATGCCGTAGAGACGTGCAAGGGTGCGGATATGTCCTTTGGCGTAAGTATTTCCACCAGAAGTTTCGTAACGATTGTTTTCGATATCCTGAATGATTCTTTCTCGGACACGCATGCGTTCTGAGACATCGTGAAGCGAGAACCCGCGCTCTATGCGAGCTGCCTTGAGTTGTTCACCGATGGACATGCGATTGTGCTTTCTAAGAAATCGTGCAGGGGAAGGAATTACTAGGAGAACGGTAAGGCATTGAAGACGCTCACGACAAGGTCAATTCTCTCAAACGAGCGGCTAGCGGAGTGAGAAATGGGGTGAATCTAGCCTCGCAACACCTCGATGACACTCGGCAGTTCCTCAGGCTTGACCAAAACGACTCGTGCTTTCGAACCTTCTGATGGACCGACTATTCCTCTGCTCTCCATCAAATCCATCAACCTGCCGGCCTTTGCAAATCCGATACGCAGTTTGCGTTGCAGCATCGACGTAGAACCAAACTGCGTTCCGACTACCAGCTCAACAGCAGCCAAGAGATCCTCGAGATCGTCACCGATCTCTTCATCGACCACCTTCTTCGATTGCGCGACCGCCAATACATCATCCCGATATGAAGGTGATTTCTCCCCTTTGACGTGCGAAACGACAGCCTCGATCTCTCGCTCAGAGACATACGCACCTTGAATTCGAATCGGCTTACTTGCTCCCATTGGCAGGAAGAGACCATCGCCTTGTCCGACCAACTTCTCAGCTCCTGGTGTATCCAAGATGACTCGAGAGTCAGCCAAACTTGACGTCGCAAAGGAAAGGCGTGAAGGCACATTCGCTTTGATGAGTCCTGTGACGATATCGACGCTAGGTCTTTGGGTTGCGATGACGAGGTGGATGCCAGCGGCACGTGCCAGCTGGGTTATTCGGACGATCGAATCTTCAACATCTTTTGCAGCGACCATCATCAAATCTGCCAACTCATCTACGATGACAAGAAGATATGGGTACGGCTCGAGTGGACGTTCTGCTCCGTCCTTCGCTGCCAGCTTTCCACTACGAACTGCCTTATTGAAATCATCGATATGGCGGAAACCATAGTTAGAGAGATCGTCATATCGAATATCCATCTCTCGAACCACCCATGAGAGCGAATCAGCTGCTTTCTTAGGGTTGGTGATGATCGGCGTGATCAGGTGCGGGATTCCCTCATATGAATTGAGTTCGACTCGTTTGGGATCGATCAGAATCATTCGGACTTCATTGGGAGTTGCTCGCATCAGAATCGAGGTGACCAAGGAATTGATCATCGATGACTTTCCAGCTCCGGTCGCTCCTGCAACGAGAAGATGAGGCATTTTCGCGAGGTTTGCACAGATGAAATTGCCCTCTACATCTTTGCCTAGCGCCACCAACATCGGATGATGATCATTACCAGCCACCGACGAACGCAGGACATCGCCGAGCGCGACGATCTCGCGATCCGAGTTCGGAATCTCAATTCCGACAGCTGACTTTCCAGGAATCGGCGAAAGGATGCGTACATCGGGACTCGCAACCGCATATGCGATGTTCTTGGCAAGAGCCGTGATTGCCTCGACCTTGACGCCTTGACCTAGCTCGATCTCATAGCGAGTCACAGTTGGCCCTCGCATAAAGCCGGTCACTTCGCAATCGATACCAAACTGCGTGAAGACTTCACGTAGCGAGGCGACGACCTCGTCATTGGCTTTGCTCTTGGACTTGCTAGGAGGACCTTGCCTCAAGATATCGGGGCTCGGTAATTGGTAGTCATCTTCTGGAGTGAGCACTAGTTGAACAGGTCGACTTTTCTCGTGGGGCGCTGGCTCGGGGATAAAGCTCTCTGGAACTTCGACCTCTTGCGTGAACTCTTCATCAAAGCTCTCTTCGTCGATCTCTTCATCATCTTCGAAGTCATCTGCTAAATCTTGAACCAGGGGCGTCTCGAATGGGGGCGTATCGCTGATCTCGAAATCTTCAGACTTTCCACGCGCCTCTTGGACTTTATCTTTCGTACCCAAGACAAAACCTTTGATCCAACCCCAGACTTTAGAGACAGGAGTTCCGGTGATGATCAAGATGGCAAAGAAAAATATGAGGATCATGATCGGATAAGCAAGGATTGGCGTAACCAATGAGATGACTGGAGTTGCCACCAGATGGCCAATCCATCCCCCACCATCTTGAATCGCACTCTTACCGGTACCGATGGAGCCATTGATCAAATGCATAAGGCTCGTCGAGGAGATCACCAGCAAGAATGAACCGAAAACCACGCGCGGATTAATCTTCTCCCCTGCCGCAGTCTTAAAGAGCGTGATCGAGAAATAAGCGAAAACTAGAGGCGTGAAGACTGCGATCCGTCCGAAGAGGCCAAAGAAGAAGTCATGGAGCAGACGACCAAACGCATTGTCTAGTTGCCACCATGTTGTTGCCATCGCAAGGAGTGTGACGATGAAGAGCAGGAGCGCGAAGCCATCTCTTTGATGCGCTACATCCATATCCTTTGCAGAGCGCGAGATGACGCGAATAGCACTCCCCAGAGTCTTCGCGATCGCGCGCCAGATTGCCCGAAGACCATTGCCGATTGCGGGTAGCGCGCCACTCTTCTTGCTGCTTTTCTTACTACTTTTCTTAGCCATCGCGGGTTACCCTAAATCAGGACAATATGGACGAGGACAAGGCGCGCCGTCAGACCTCGATCACAACGGGGACGATCATCGGTCGCCTTCGATGTTCTGCGCCGACCCAATTACCAACAGTCTTTCGAACCACCTGAGAAAGTTGATGCGTTCCATTCATTCCTTCATGGACGGCCTTACCAAGCGCCGCTTCGATACGTCCAGTCACTTCGTTGAAGAGAGCTTGATCCTCAGTAAAGCCACGCGCATGGATATCTGGCCCGGCGACGATACGACCATTCTGAGAATCGATGACGACGATGACCGAGATGAATCCCTCTTCACCGAGGATTCTTCGATCCTTGAGTGAAGCTTCCGTTATCTCGCCAATCGTTTGTCCATCAACATAGACATAACCACAAGGAAGTGCGCCGGTTACCTTCGCTTTCCCATCGATGAGGTCGACGACAACGCCATTCTCGATCACCATCGCTTTCTTGTACTCGACGCCACACTTGATGGCGAGATCAGCATTCGATCTCATATGTCGCCACTCGCCATGCACTGGCACGACATGACGAGGCTTGACGATGTTGTAGCAATACATCAACTCTCCAGCTGCAGAATGGCCGGAGACATGGACTAAAGCATTGCCTTTATGTACGACTTTTGCGCCAAAGCGAGTCAACTCATTGATGACGCGGTAGACAGAGTTCTCATTGCCGGGAATTAACGAGGATGCGAAGATGACGGTATCTCCTTGGCCGACTTTGATCTGATGATCGCCATTTGCCATCCGAGAGAGCGCTGCGAGCGGCTCCCCTTGTGAACCAGTACAGATGAGAACCACGTTTTCACCGTGTTCCTCCAGTTCTCGCTCATCGATCAAGGTGTTCGGAGGAATATGTAAGAAACCTAGGTCGTCGGCGATTCCCATGTTCTTGACCATGGAACGACCGATGAAGACAACTTTGCGGCCATGAGTTGCGGCGATATCGATTACCTGTTGGATGCGATGGACATGTGAGGCGAAGGAAGCGACGATGACGCGCTTCGAGGTACCTGAAATGACGCGATCGAGAACCGGCATGATCTCTCGCTCTGAGGTAGTGAATCCCGGTATGTCAGCATTGGTGGAATCCGTGAAGAAGATATCTACACCTTCATCTCCCAATCGAGCGAAGGTTTGTAAGTCAGTCGTGCGACCGTCGAGTGGAAGTTGATCCATCTTGAAATCTCCGGTGTGGAGGATCAATCCGGCTGGAGTTCTCACTGCAACGGCTAAGGCATCAGGAATCGAGTGATTGACCGCAACGTATTCAAGATCAAAGACTCCGACTTTCTCACGCATTCCCTCTTTAACGATCCGCAGGTTGGCCTTAATTCTTCGCTCTTTCAACTTCGATTCAGCGAATGCGATGGTTAACTTAGATCCAATCACTTCGATATCACTGCGCTCCTTGAGAAAGTAAGGAAGCGCTCCGATGTGATCCTCATGGCCGTGCGTTAGAAAGATTGCTCTCACATCGCCAAGACGGTGCCTAATCGCGGACCAATCCGGCAAGATGAGGTCGATTCCGGGTTGATTCTCTTCGGGGAAGAGGACGCCGCAATCGATGATCAGGAGCTCACCCTTGTATTCCAAAGCGGCCATATTTCGACCTACTTCGCCAAGGCCGCCAAATGCGATAAATCGCAATCCACCATCTGCGAGTTTCGGTGGAACGCCGAGATTGGGGTGCGGATGATTCATACGTTAAGGAAGTCCCTTAAAGAGAGAGTCCGCCGGCGCGCAGATCTTCGCGAAGTGTTGCGATCTGTTCCGGGGTTGCATCAACGAGCGGAAGTCGAACCTTCCATCCCGGCCCTCCTGGAAGACCAAGAAGTGAGAGTGCGGCTTTGGTAAGGATCGCACCCTGCGTGCGGAATGTTCCGGTGTAGATAGGCAAGAGTTGATGATGGATCTCCTGTGCTTTTCTGATATCTCCGGCAAACCAAGCATCGATCAAGGTACGGAGTCGATCACCAACGGTGTGGCCACAGACCGAAACCACACCAACTCCGCCGATGGAGAGGAACATCAAATTCAAGATGTCATCTCCCGAGTAGACCGGTATTCCGCTTCGCTGAATCACCCACGAAGTGGAAGCAAGGTCCCCCTTTGCATCTTTAAGCGCAACGATCTTTGGATTCTCGGCAAGACGAACGATGGTCTCAGTTTCAATCGCTACACCAGTTCTTCCCGGAATGTCATAGAGCATGACCGGAAGATCGGTAGCGCCTGCCATCGCAGTGAAGTGAGCGAAGATTCCTGCCTGTGGCGGCTTGTTGTAATAAGGAGTGACGACCAAGAGTCCATCTGCTCCGGCCTTCGCAGCCATCTGAGCTTGTTCAATCGAATGCGATGTCTCATTGTTTCCTGCACCTGCAACGATTTTGAGTCGACCGCCCGTCGCGGCTTTCACTCGTTTGATGATCTCTATCTTTTCATCATCGCTGGTGGTCGGAGCCTCACCCGTAGTTCCGTTGACGACGATTCCATCGTGTCCACTTTTTTCTAGATGGAGAGCGAGTTTCTCAACTCCCTCCCAATCGATAGAAAGGTCAGATTTGAAGGGCGTCACCATCGCGGTCAGAAGCCGACCGAAGGGAGGAGTGATATCGAAGGGTGCGCTCACGGTCAGAAGGCTACTACTCGAGGTCTAGGGAGCTACTCGGCCAGACTTCTCAAATGCTTGATATGTCAATGGCATGAGCGTGGCAAAGTGAGCTTCCATCTTCTCTGCGACCATCTCTATCTCACGCTGTGGATAGCTAGGAAAGTGCGATCCTTCCCGCGCAGTTCGAAGTGAGAGGAAATTCATCAGAGCTCTGGCATTCATCGTGACATACATCGAGGAGTAGAGGCCGACCGGAAGAACCGCTCGCGCAACTTCACGCGCTATCCCCGCGGAGAGCATCTCTTGGTAATTCTTATAGGCCTGAACGTAACCTTCCTTCATCGCTTTGACGACAACCTCATACTGCTCGGCTGTTCCATCGATGAATTCATATGCGCCAGTCTTTCCAATCTGCACCAACTTGCGATCCTTATTGGGTACATAGAAGACAGGGCGAAGCTCTCGATATCGACCGCTCTCTTCATTGTAAGAGGCGATGCGATGACGCATGAATTCACGAAACACGAAGATCGGTGCTGAGATGAAGAAAGTCATAGAGGTGTGCTCAAAAGGTGAACCATGCCGTTCGCGAGCTAAGTAATTGATAAGCCCTGCCGACCTTGAAGGGTCAGAGTTGATCTCCTCTAATGAGTTCTCGCCTGCCGTGGAGACACGTGCGGCCCAGATTACGTCGGCGTCGTTGGCACTTGCTTTGACGAGTTCGACCGTTACGTCGTCTCGAAAAACGATTTCATGTTCTGATTCGCTCACGGCGCGAAGATACCTAACGCACCAACGAGAGCGGCTGTAGGGCAGAATCTCCGCGTGTCCTCAAAGGTCTTCCGCGCTTCGATGGCGGTTGCGATTCCAGTCGGACTCTATGGCTCGGCCTTTGGTGCGGCATCAATCAGTGCGGGGCTTGATATTTGGCAGACGATCGCGCTCTCATCGCTGCTCTTTTCGGGTGCATCACAATTCGCCATCGCAGGCGTAATTAGTGGTGGCGGAAGTGTGATCGCATCGATTCTGGCCGGAGTCTTACTTGGTCTTCGTAACGGCTTCTACGCGCTTCGCATGGCGCCACTCTTACAGACCTCTGGAATCAAACGGCTGATTGCGGCGCACGTGACGATAGATGAAGCCACTGCCGTCGCTCTCGCCCAAAATCAGAATGATCTAACGGAGGTTAAGAAGGGGTTTTGGTACACCGGTCTTGGTGTCTTTATCTTCTGGAACATCTTCACCGTGATTGGAGCGCTCAGCGCATCCCTTCTCGAAGATCCATCGAAGTGGGGTCTAGATAGCGCGGTACCTGCTGCATTTTTGGCTCTACTCTGGCCACAACTTACATCTAAGAGACTTCGCATCATTGCGATCATTGCTATGACAAGCGCGCTCCTCCTCTCGCCAGTGTTGCCTGCAGGGGTGCCGGTGATCTCTGTCGTTCTCATTGCACTTATTGCTGGATGGCGCGAATGACGACGACGGGAATTTGGATGGTCATTGGCGTTTCCAGCACAGCGATGCTCCTCATGCGGCTCTTCGGTTATCTCCTGCCACCTGAGATGATCAGCCGTCCTCGCATCTTGCGGATTACCGCGTTGATTCCTGTGGTGCTACTTGCTGCTTTAGTCAGTGTTCAAACCTTGACCGTTGACGGCTCGATAACGCTAGATCATAGAGTTGCTGGCTTGATCGCAGGCGCTATTGCGCTCTATTTCAAACGAAGTTTCTTAACTGTTATGGCTTCCGCAGGGCTCGTCGGTGCCATGGTCTACAACTTCCTCTAGATGATTCCGAGAGTTTTGAGTTTGGCCTCTAGATCCTTATCGGAGGGCTCTGTGAGATGAGTTCCATCCTTGAAAACAATAACGGGAATCGATCGTTGGCCCCCGTTGATCTCAATGACTCTCTCAGAGGCGCTTTGATCCGCTTCGACATCGATCAAT
>JACCED011943670.1_pt1 | contig 18881 bp, 14 predicted proteins | sample 7455021 | NCBI WGS metagenome assembly JACCED01 (sample SAMN15323456, study PRJNA562643) | freshwater metagenome | isolation source: river surface water | place: USA:Blue River Watershed | collected 2017-08-19 | reverse complement strand
TCGTGAAATATGGAATGTAAATCGTAATGGAAAACATACAGAAGTTATTTTTGATACAAATCCAGGAATACCTGAATTAATGGAAATTGAATCTGAAAGCAAATCAGAATTAGATAAAATTACATCTGAATTAGGATTTAATTTAAATTCTATTAAACCTGTTAATAATTTAAATACATATGAATCATTATTTGGAATAAAAATAGCAAAAGACGTCGATTTAACTTTTAAAAATATGAAGAAAGTCTTAACCGTTACTAAAAATAAAAAAGAATTTAAAACCCTTGCTAAAATTCAATTAGATAATTATAAAAAAATAATTAATAAAAAATAATTTATCTTTTTAAATTAATTATTATTAATATCATTATAAATATTAATAATGATATTATATAGTACTTCCATTACTTTATCATCAAAATTAAAAATATTACATTTAGTACGAATTAAACTATAATCTTTATTAATTTTATAAACATTTTTCATATTGTTATATTCGATAATAAATTCATTTTGATCAGATCCAAAATTAGTATTAATTTTTAAAATATATTTTTTATATTTCATCTTAATTTCAGAATCATTTTGAATTAGAACAATCGTATTATCACTTTTAATAATACGATTAATAATAGCAATTAAATCATTTGCTTTTTCACTCATTTCGGTATAAATTATATGTTTTTATTTAGGAATTGATTATGATATTAATTTTCAATTTTTAATATGAACTACAATATTAATTAAACATTCTAATAAATCTTCTCTGGTATTATAATCAAAGTTAAATATTTCTTTTTTTATTGTTATAATTGAATAATCTGAATTTACTTTGTAAATATCTTCACTATTTTTATATACTATTTTTCCCATATTTTTCATTATATCTTTATCTATAATTAATTTATAATTATTATGTTCAATAATAAGTTGATCTTTTAATAATTTATATTTAATATTATTCGTATCTAATAAATCTACTATTTTTTTAGTTATTTCCAACTTTCTTTTATCTTCATCTGATAATTTTATTTCTTCTTGTATTAATTTTTTTCCTGATTCAATTTGTTCTTCTCTTTTTATTTCTTGTTTAATTAACTCTTTTATTTCACTATCCATAATCTATATTTATATTATTATTTTAAATAATTCTGGGTATTCTAAATAAACAATCCTTTATTTTAGTTTCTTGCAATTTATCTTTATTAGGTTCATGTATATATATATATTTTTTAAAATTAAAGAATATTTCTCTAGCAATTAAATGCAAATTATCTATAATTGGTTCAAATAATGCTGCATTTGCTTGTACATAGGGATCTTCTTTTATATTTTTATCCCAATATAAATCATTTAAATTATGATCTAAATAAAAATAATATTGACGGTTTTCTCTTACATAACCTTTAATAATTATTGATCTTCTTCTTTTTCTCCCACCACCAGCTGCTGCACCACCTGCGTCTCCTTCTTCTTCATCTACTGCTCCTTCTTCATCAGCTTCTTCTGCGTCAGCTGCTTCTGCGTCAGCTGCTTCTGCGTCAGCTGCTTCTGCGCCAGCTCCTTCTTCTCCAGCTCCTTCTGCTCCAGCTCCTTCTGCTCCAGCTCCTTCTGCTCCAGCTCCTTCTGCTCCAGCTATTGATTGACTTACTGTTAAATGACAAATAGAAGATTTAATTTCACTTGCTATTATAGTCAAATGTAAATCAGGGGTTCTATTAGATTCAATTATAAAATATAAATCATTTTTATCAATACCTGAAGTAACAAATAATTCACCTGCAATTATTTTTGGAATTGCTTGACCTGCTATTGGTACTAAAGATGGTAAAATAGAATCACCAACTGGTAATTCATTATTAATAATTGGATCAAATAAATGATTAAAAAATCTTAATATATTTGGATTTATTTCAATACCTCCTGCTCCTCCACCTCCCCCTTCCCTTATTAATTTACTTTTTAATTTTTGAATACTCGATTCTTTATTTTCTTCAGCTCCTGCTCCATCTGGTAGTTTTGCTTTTTTTTTCATGCCTGCAACTGCATTTGCTGGATCAGCTGGATCATCTGGATCTACTGCTCCTACTGCTGCTACTGGTGCTGGTGATCTATAATCAGGCACAAATATTGAATTAATCGCATCATTATGATTATATGGAAAATAATTATCAGAATATTTAATACTTGGTATCATTAGATTGTTATTTAAATTAACTTTATATACTAACCAGTTTCTAATTAAATGTAAAAAATTTTTATCATCGGTTGATAAAACTCTAACTGGTTCACCTGCTGGGTTAAATATAACTATAGAATCATTTGGTAATGAATCTGGATATAATTGTGCAAATAAACCAATAATAGTACATAATTTACTTAATATTTGAAATATAGTTATCATTAAAAAATTTCCACGAATAGGTTTTAATACATTTCTTCTTACAGCTTCATACAAAATTTTATTATCAAAAGCCTTTTCATCTATATTTTTAGCTACTCCAGTATCACTAAAATTTAAATATGTATATAAGTAACCATGTACAGCCTTAACTTTATCAGAAAAATTAGGAATATTTGCATCTATATTAAAATTATTTATTATTTGATTTATTTCACCTTCATATCTTTGAAGTTTTGCTAAGAATTCACCATTTGATATTCTAACATTTATCCATTCAATTAAATAATATTCAATAATAACAAATATTTTTTCTAATTCCGTATGAATTTTTTTAAAAAAAATTTGAAAATATTTATCTTTACGTCTAATAAAATTTTCTTTGTCATTATTAAAAAAATCAATATAGATAGCTGTATTAGGATCTTCTCTACATATACTTGTAATAAATGATGTAATTAATCCTTTTATTTCTTCTTTAGTATATATAATATTTGTAATTTCTTTTAAATTTTTTCTATTTGGAAATGGCCACCCACCTAATAAATTATTGTAGTAATTATTTTTTTTTAAATACTTTACATATTTTTTATAATAATTATTTTCCATACTTATAAATATAATATAAATAAAAATTGAAAAATAATTTATTATTAATCATTATTAATATTTAATTATTTTTTAGCCATATTTACAATGGCTTTTACTAAAGAAGAATTTATTGATTTCAAACTATCATTTTATGATAGAAATAGATTAAACCCCTATAACATTGATCATTATTATAATCTCATTAAACCTCATCACGATAAAATGATTGCTATGAAACGTAAATATCATGAATCTAATGTAAAATATTTGAGTGAAGATCTTGCGTTTCTAAAGGAGCGCAAAGAAAAATATGAAAGTATGTATGCAGCATATACTAACGAATATTTTGATGGAAAGACTATTACAGATGAATATACTATGAGTAGAGAAAAAAGTTATTGTGAATACTTAATTAAATATAAAAAGTATGATCTACCTAATGATGATTCTCCATATTCTAAATGGGTAAATCGGTGGTATAGACCACGCGTTTCTGAAGAAAAATATTCATTTGAAAATGAAAAAGAAGCAATTAAATATGCTGAAGGAATTATTGATGAACGTCAAGATAGACTAGATAAAGAAAGTAAGATGTTAGAATTGTGGCAACAGCAAATTGATAAATTTGTTGATGATCAAATTAAAATTAATAAGACTAAATTTACAGAGGTTATTACTGAAATTACAGTATATCATCCTAAATTTGTAAAACTTAATCAGATTCATAAACAAACTAAGATTAACAAAGATAATCTTTTGATTAACTTAAAAGATTATCTTTCTACATATTCCAATAAAACTGATTGGGATCATTTTAATATTACTCCATCACCTGAAAATATCGCAAAATGGAAATCAGAAGTAGATACAGTAAAATCTAAATATGATGAAATTAAATCAACTGTAATGAAATTCAAAGAATGGAAACATCAAGCAATCCAATTTCATTTGAAACATTGTAATGATCATGTAAATTGTTGTGAATCATTTCATCCTAGTTTCCATGAATGTCATCCTGAATGTAACTTGATAGAGTTTTATTAAAAATTATTTTATTCTGAAATATAACCAGATTCAATTTCATTAATTATTTTAATTTCATTATGTAATTTTTCTATTATTTCTTTCTTTTGATTTAATTCATTTATTAAATTATTCATTTCCTTTATTATCTTTTTTTCTCTATTCCTTCTTTTCTTTTTTATCTCTTTTTTATCCTTTTTATTATATTTCATTCTCATTATTAATTCTTTATTAAAGTTATTCATTTTCTTTACTTTTTCACTTTCTGTTTCACTTTCATATATACTTGTTGTTTCACTTGATATCTTACTTGATGTTTTACTTGTTTTCTTACTTGATACTTTACTTATTTTACTAGATGTCTTACTTGATTTACTTGATGCTTTACTTGATAACTTGCTTTGACTATCTGAGTCATAATAATATGAACCAGTTCTATTTAAAGTAGATAAATCATCAAAACCTTCATTATTTTCATCATATTGATAAATATTTTCTATAACATCAAATTTTTTTTTTGGTAATTTAGAAGTATCATAATGATAATCTTTTAATATATCTATAATAGTATTATAATAATAACTATTATTAGGAAATAGATTATTATTTAATAAATTTTCAAATATATTAATCATTATATCTTTAAAACTTGTTATTTCAATATATTCTTCAACATCTGATGTAATTAGATAATCAGTTTCATTTTTTAAATCAATCATTTTATCAATAAAATTATTATTATTACAATCAATTAGTAATATATTATTTGATTTTGATATCTCATTTAATTCATTAAGCGATGATAAACTTATATCAATATCACCATCATGTCTAATAACATCATGTAAAATATCTTTTATTGAAGTAATAATAGATTTAACTAAATTATCAATGTTATTATTGAATGAATAATCAACGCATTTTAATTCTGAAAATTCAGGTACATTATAATGATAATTATCAAAATTTTTTGATAAAAATGTTAATTTAGGTGTTATTCTTAATTTTTTAATAATAAATTCTATTTTCTCTTTTTCTGATAATTTATCAAATAATTCTGATATTGAATTAAAATTTGAATTTAATGAATATAAATTACTAATTTTTTCAGATGTTGGATATTTTTTATTTAATATACTAATCTTAATATAATCACTGTTAATTAATAAATAATTATATATTTTATCATTAATATTTTCTGGTATATCAATTTTATTAATTAATTCTTCGAATGATTCATTAGTTGAATTAAATATTATATTAAATAAATTATCATCAGAAAATATAATATCTTTAAAATGAGTTGCTTTATGAAATTCAATAAAGAATTCATTATTATATTTTATATAAGTAATCAATCTTTCCAAATTCAAATTAAATTTATAATTAGAATCATAAAATGAATATATATATTTAGCAAATTTAACTTTTTTATGTTTTATACATTCATATAAAATTCTATCATTGTGTTGATGTATATTTTCCTTATAATTTAATTTTTCTAATTCATTAATAAATTCTATAAAGTTAATATTATAAGGATCATTTGAATCTTCTAATTTTCTTATTTTTTTGGCGAAATTAAATAATGGATTACTCATTTTATTATTTTATTTTAAAAAACTTTTAAGTTTAAAATAAAATTTTCATTTTTAAACGCTGGGAATAAATTCCCAATTTAAATAATCACAAATTTTTTTCCAAGTTGCATCAACTTCTTGTAATTTTTCACGGTTTTTGAGTAAAGGAAAATAAATAAGATATTCGTCAAGTTCTAAAAGTTCAAAGAATTTATGCATTAAGTAGTTATAATTTAAACAAGATTTTCTGTTTTTAGGTTTAAATAATTCAAAGGGTTCTTGAATTTCTTCAAACATCATATCTATTTTATGTTCTGCTTCACGTGAAATAGTAATTGGTAATTTAGAAGTTAAGAAACAAATAATATGTGTAATATGTTCATAATATTTGTTGTGACCAAGTTTTTTAAGAATATCCCTCATTACTTTATGATTAATATCATCATTAGATAATCTTAATTTTTTAATTTCTGCTTTAATTTCTTCATAAATTTCAGGAGGAATATCAATAGTTTCTTTTGCTTGGAATTGATTAATTCTTTCATTAAGATGGTTTTTTCTTTTGTATGCAGTATAATTTTTACTTGTTTGAACTGGTTCTTTATAATTTGGCTTATCTGTATCTAATAAAATATCATTTGATCTTCCACAGGAAGTACATACAATAAGACCATCATGTTGATGAACAGTCATTTCAGTTTTACATTCAGGACATTCAAGAATGGCATTATGTGATAATTTATTAGTAGTTTGATTTGTAATTTTTAGATAGTCATTTAAAAGAGTTGCTTTGTTTGAATTAGGAGTTTCATCATAATAATTAACTAAAATATCTACAGTATTATAAAAATAGTCTAATTCATTATTATGTGATGAAATTTCATTAATGTTTTTTTCAAAAATTTCTATTTTTTCTTGATATAATTTTTTTTTAGAATCATTGTCAAGTGAAAGGGGGGTAGCTTCAAGTTTTTCTATTTCATTTTTGAATTTTTCTATTTTTTGTTTTAATTTATCAACTGATGTATATGTTTTATTAAAATTTGTCATCATTTTTTGATGACACATATCAACAGTATCTTGAATATTCGCTTGTTTTTTTCTATTTTTATTATTAACAAAAGAGGAGTATTTGGTTGTTTTTTCCTTAAATGTAGACATGAAATATAAAAGAAAAAATTTTTAAGTCAAAAAAATATTTAAAACACGTTAAAATAATTTAGTAATAAATTTTTTATAGATAAAAATATATATAATGTCAACTATTACTAACATTACAGAAAGTGCTATTGATGAACAATCTAATGATCCTCAAGAAGCAAAAAGTAAGAAAAATAATTATATATTAAAGTTTTTTTTATTTATATTTGAATATTCAATACCTATTGCAGCAATTGGTGCTATGTTTTTTACTGCAACACAATTATTAAGTTTTGACCCATCTTCAATTTTAGTAAATAAGAATTTTTCATTTGTAATTAATATAATAATAGGAATAAGTGGATTCATTACATTAATGTTATGGTCATTTGCACAATTATTAAAGAGTTTAATAAAAGCATATGTTACACCTTACATACCTTCCCAATAAAATATATAATTATTAAAAAAAATTTAGAAAACTATAGTATAACATGTCATTTAATAATTTTACAATACCAACAGTAGACTATAAGCTTCCCGGTATATCATATACAGTAGATCAAGCAATTAATGAAAATAATACAGATTTAAAAACAACAGAACAAAAACAAGCAGTTAAATCAAATTGGTTTTTAAAATTTTTATTATATTTATTTGAATTTTGCATTCCTATTGCTGGTGTTGGTTCAATAATGTATGCATTAACACAATTAATGAGCATTGATCCATCATCTATATTAGTAAATAAGAATGTATCATTTGTAGTTAATGTATTAATAGGTATATGTGGTTTAGTCACTGTTCTTGCTGCAATGGGTCCTGATGCAATTAAGACTACATTTAATTCATATTTATTACCATATATAAAACCATCATAAAAACTCATTTAAATGGTGAAAATAAGATTTATTTTAATAAAAAAGGTATTATTAAAATAAATAATAAATTAAAAATAATTTTTAAAAAAAAGTGATGGTCGAAAAAAATATTTAGTTTTGAATTAATTTTAATTATTTTTTACTTATTTTTTTAATAATTTTATTAATTTTTGACATTTTAAGGTTATTTTTGCAAAAAATATTTTCTAGAATATAAGTATATACTTAAAATGGGTGGTGGTTTAGTTCAACTCGTAGCTTATGGCGCTCAAGATGTTTACCTAAACTAGTTGGGTAGAAAAGCGGTCAGCCAATGAGAACGTATATATTCTCATTGGGAAAATCTGTTAGTGATATATACTTAGATAGTTCCCACCACTATCTAATCACAACCGCTAGTAAATAAATTTATAAGAATAATTAAAATAGAATTTATTTGCAACACTTTCAAATTCAGGCGAAATCTTTAGAGCCTTTTGTACTAAGTTAAATAGGAAACTATTTAATGGCCAAGAATAGCAAACTTGGGTAGAGCCATTCGGCTCTATCGTTAATATTATAAATATTAACGGTACAGTAACAAGCAAAAGGATTAGACAAGCACTGAGCCAAGTCCTACGGATCGTTATGCAAGATCTATGGATGCAGTCCAGAGACCAGATGTAAGTGGGTCTGAGAAGTCTAGCAAACTTCGATGAAGGCTTAAGGTATGGTCCGGTCCCTATAGAGATATAGGGAGTAACCGTACAGGTAACCCTCAAATTACCTTTTTCAAGGTCAACTTCTGTTTTTAACGGCCTTAAAAAGTAACTCTTTAAAAAGAGTTGCTAGTATTAGAATATATTTCTAATGCAACATCATCAAATTGCGGGAACAGCTTAAAGACGTATAAATTGAAATTAAAAACACATATAAACTTTTACAAACTTTTAAAATAAAATGAATAAAACATGTATTACATGTAAACAAGAAAAAAATATAAATTTATATTCTAATGATTCATCTAGAAAAGATGGTAAAAGACCAGAATGTAAAGTTTGTAAAAGTTTAAGAGATAAACTATATAAATTAGCTAACAAAGACAAAGTAAAAGAAAGAGAAAAAAAATATTATCAGGAACACAAAGATGAAATTAAAGAAAAAACAAAATTATGGTATGAAGAAAATAAAGAAAAAGCAAAAGAAACAAGAGCATTATATTATCAAAATAATAAACAAAAAATGGATAATGCTAAAAAAATATGGTACGAAAAAAACAAAGAAAAAATGAAGTTATGGGTAAATGAATATATGAAAAATCGATATCAAACAAATTTTGATTATCGAATTAAAACCATAATGAATAAAAGAATAAGAGATTATATTAGATCAAAAACTCAACCAACCTTAGAATTTTTGGGATGTTCAATTGACGATTTTAAAAAATGGATTGAATATCAATTTGATAAAAATATGAGTTGGGATAATATGGGAACATATTGGAGTTTTGATCATGTCGTACCTTGTGCATCTTTTGATTTTTCTAAAGAAGAAGATATTTTAGAATGTTATAATTGGACAAACCTTCGACCATTAAAAGCAACTGATAATAGTTCAAAAGGATCAAAAATTGAAGAAGATTTAATAGACAATCATAAATTGTTGTTAGCTAAATATATAGAAGAAAAATTATAATTTCATTGCGTACCAAGTTAAGATAGAAATATCCTAATGGCCTAGAATAGGCAACTAGGGTATGGTAAAAAGCGCACGTATGTGTTAAACAAAAGAATTATTTTATATAGTTTAACTAAATAGCCAATCCGCAGCCAAGTCCTAATGATCGTCAAGGTAAGATCAATGGATGCAGTTCAGAGACTAAATGTTGGTGGGCTTGAGAGATTCTAACCAAATTTCAATGACAGCTTAAGATATAGTCCACCCCCTTAGGAAACTTTGGGGATCTAGTGCGTTTACAGAAGACACACAAACTTTGCCAGTGAATCAATCGAACAAACATTCACTGGTTCTCCCAGCTTCGGCAACCGTGTACAAGTACAATTAACCCGTAACGCCGACGTTGTAACCAAGATGTACCTCCGTGCAGTACTCGGTGCAGGCGCAACCGACTCTGAAACAGGTGCAAAATGGGCATGGGTCTCCAACGTAGGCCATGCCTTAATCAACAACGTCTACCTCGAAATAGGTGGCACACAAATCGACAAACAATACGGTGACTGGATGAACATCTGGTACGAATTAACCCACAAGGTTGGCCAAGAACGTGGCTACAACCGCATGGTAGGTAACGTACCCGAATTAACAGACCTCGCCCACTCACACGATGAATATTCCCTCAACATCCCTCTCCAATTCTTCCACTGCAGACACGATGGATTAGGCTTACCCTTAATCGCTCTCCAATACCACGAAGTACGTATCACATTCGAATTCAACCAACTCGACAGCTTAGTAGTTCGTGAATACCAATCTGGTGGTGCAATCTCTTGGACAACCAAGCCTACCCTCAGTGCCTCTCTCTGGGTAGACTATGTTTACCTCGACCAAGAAGAACGCAAACGCTTCGCCCAAGCGACACACGAATACCTCATCGAACAAGTACAATTCCCCTCTACTGAATCCGTCAACTCTGTATCCACACGTACTCGTTTAAGCTTCAACCACCCATGCAAATTCCTTGCGTGGGTCGTTCGCTTAGGCCGCTACACATCTGGCAACCGCTTCTTAGCCTACCACGCCACAGATGCGGCTGCTTTACGCTTACAAGCAACAAAACGCTTCATCCTCGCCTATGCTGAAATCGTATCTGGTGAAATGACAGTAACCAATGACAACATTGTAGCTGTCGGTGGCTTAAGCTCTGCATATGATGATTACTTCACCAATGCACATGCGATCTGCGTAGACCCCACAGTATTAGATGAAGACAACATCACAATCACAGGTGATTTACTCCCCTTAAACGTCTGCTCTTTAACCGCGGATGACTTCGAAACTGCGGCTGCGGCAACTCGTAACTCTGGTGCAGGCAACCGTGGCGCCGCAGCATATGACGTTGTAGTCTACCAATGGGACAACTACGGTCTCCAAATCGACAGAAGTGAAAACCCTGTCCGCACTGGCTTACTCCAACTCAACGGCCACGATAGATTCAACGAACGTGACGGTGACTACTTCAACTACGTACAACCTTACCAATGCTTCAGCAACACCCCTAACGATGGTGTAAACGTATACAGCTTCGCGCTCACCCCTGAAGAACACCAACCTTCTGGCACATGCAACTTCTCCCGTATCGACAATGCAACATTAGCCTTAACATTAGGCCGCGCGGGTGAAACAAGCAGCTCATTCAAGAACAGCTACCTCAACACTGACTCTGACCTCAACATCTATGCATTTAACTACAATGTGCTCAGAGTCATGTCTGGAATGGCTGGATTAGCATTTTTGTCATTGATAATAATGACGCTAGTGCAGAAAAGTATCACGCAAATAGTATTAGAGCTCTACTATTTGAAAAAGCGTTTGAGATCTCTATTAACAGGTTCGATTATGACCATAAACCATAATCGAACCTGTTAAAAATCCAGATACTAGTATTACTAAGGAAAAGAATTAAATTATATAATATTAGTAGTGCAACATTTCCAAATTGTTCGGGAAACCCCTAAAGCCAATATTACTAAGGATAATATCGAAAGATATATCTGGCCAAGATTAAAAACTTGGGTCTGATACTGTATAAGTATCTAAAGTAAAAATATATTGGATAGTGATATATATTCACAAATGGGCAATCCGCAGCCAAGATCCTAAAGTCGACATACAGAGATAATTAGTCATGACAATGGATAAGGTTCAACGACTAGATGGTAATGGGTCCTAGAGATTTGACAAATCTCAATGATGGGCTTAAGGTATAGTCTACTCCCGATTAGGTTTTTAAAAAACCTATGAGAAATACACCGAAAGGTGGGGTAGCAAGGACAGCAACTAAACACAAAACATTATTCTTATATTTATTTTTATTATCTTTTAAATAAATTGAAAAATTAATTTATTTAAGATTTATAACAAAAAGTATCCAATTAAAGTCATATTATGGATTTTCGACAAGTTCCAATAGAATTCACAAAAGGTCATAAAATTTATTCATCAAAATGCGGTAAGATTAAAATAGAAGATAAAATTGTTAAGACTAATAAATTAAATTGCAATAAGAATGGATATTATCAAACATTTTGTTACAAAGGTAATACATTTTATGTACATCATATGGTTTACTATGCACATTCAAATAAATCAATAAATGAATTAAATAATGGTCGTATTATATTTAAGAATATTACAGATGATATGGTAGATGATGAAAAAATATATAAATGTAGATATGAAGATTTGTTATTTGAAGAATTTAAAAATGATAATATAGAAATAAATGATTACTTAATCAAAAATATTGAAGATATTAATAAAAATAATGAAGATACACCAAATGAAAATGATGATTATTATCTTGAAGATAATAATGATAATCAAATAAATATTATTAATATTAAGGAAGAAGAAGATAATCATCCATTATATGGAAAATTTAAATATGGTAAATGGTATAATGTAATAGGTCATATAAATAATACATCAATTATTTTTGAAGATTATAAACTAATGATAATTAATGATACTAAAAATGGATGTATAATAAAAAATAAAAATAATAAATTAATACAAAAAACAACTAGAAATGGATATGATCCTACATATCATTTAATACAAAATAAAAATAATTATTATACTAAACAAAGTCATATTATATTAAATACAGTATTTCCAAATATTAAGACAGATGAAACTGTCGATCATATTGATAATAATCCAAAAAATAATCATATTAATAATTTACAATGGTTATCACTTAGTGATAATACAAGCAAAGGTCAAAAGAAAACAATATTAATTAAGAAAAATAAAAATATAATTGATAGATTTGAAATGTTAAATCCAAATGGAAGTGTTAGGAAAAAATTTAAAAGAATTTGTGATATTACAAATTTTGTAATAAAATTATACAAATTAAAATCATTTTATAAAACAGTATATGAACATATCAGAAATGCTATTAAAAATGATGGAATTAGTTATGTTCATAAATATAGAAAAATTAATGAAGATATTTATAATGCTGAAATTAATATTAAAAATATATTAGATAACTATTATACTATTATTGACGATATTAATACTATAATGAATGATAATGAATATATTGAAGAATGGAAACAATTAAATATTAATGAATATAGTAAAAAATATTTAATTTCAAATAAAGGACGTATAAAAAGAAATGGTATTATTTGTCAACCATATAGAAGTTTACGACATGGATTATATTCAACATTAGCAATTCAAATTGATAATAATACATATAAAAAATATTATGTTCATCGCCTTGTATGGATGGCTCACAAAGGGAATATATCTGATAATTATATAGTAAAACATAAATACACTAATAGAATTACAGATGATGGCATTCATTTTTATGAACGTAATTGGTTATGCGATTTAGAACTAGGTACTAAATCTGAAAATAATTTTGAATATCATTTTGAAAAAAGAGAAAAATTAATTAATAAATCTTAATCACTAATTACTCTTAATACGTTATAGTTAGATGCATAAACTTTATTTATTAAAATTGAAAACAATATAAACTATTAATTTTATATAATTTATAAATAAAAATGACTGAAGAATATATTAAAAAAGCGCGCATTATTCATAGAAATAAATATAATTATGATAAAACAATATATGTTAATGCAAAAACAAAAGTAACTATAACATGTCCAATAGAAGGACATGGAGATTTTGAAAAACAAGCAGAAAGTCATATTAGTAAAACTCAACCACGTGGTTGTCCAGAATGTGGGAAATTAAAAAATAAAAAGGCTGATTCATTTGTAGATAGAGCCAAAGAAATTCATGGAGATAAATATGATTATAGTTTAGTTAAATATACAAAAAATAATGAAAAAGTTATAATTATTTGTAAACATCATGGAGAATTCTTACAAACACCAAATAATCATCTTGAAAATCATGGATGTCCTGATTGTGTTACTAATAGATTCGAAAGAATTGATTATTTAGATAAATTAGAAGAAATTCATGGTGATTATTATGATTATGATTATGCAGAATTTAAAACACAACGTGATGATATTAAAATAAAATGTCCAGTTCATGGATTTTTTGAACAGAAATTAGCAAATCATTTAAAAGGTAGTGGGTGTAAAAGTTGCGGGAAGAAAAATATGAGTAATAAAAACAAACTTACAAATGAAGAATTTATTGAAAAAGCAAATAAATTTCATAATAATAAATTTAATTATGATGATATAAAATATGAAAATTGTCATAGACATATTAAGATTAGATGTATTAAACATAATTATACTTTTGAACAATCACCTAGAAACCATTTAAGATTTAAAATATGTTGTAAATTTTGCGTAAGTGATAATAGATTAAATAATGAAGAAAATGATAATGAAAATACAGACGAAGAATTAGATAATAAAGAACAAAATCAGAATGAATATGTATAATGCATTCAGTTGTAACGTTATGTCGCTAAATAATCGACCAAGTTAATTTATAATAAATTATTATGATTTTAATAATAATTTATCATATTTATTTATTGATTTTATTATGAATATGATTATAAAAATATATTTATGATATAAACTATAACGTATTGCGGGTGATAAATTAATAGTATATATTTATTTAAAATTAAATTCTACCATTGCGTAAATCATCTAATATTTTTTCTAATCTAGAAATTGGCAAAGTAGGTATACCTATTGGTCTTATTTTATTTCTTAACTTATATTGTCCTTCAATTGCTCCAATCAATTCTTGTCTCTTTTTATATTCTTCTTCATTGAATTTTAATTTTGATTTTTTAACTTCATCATTATTAAATATTTCTTTTACTGTTTTATCAAATGTTTCTTCATCACAATCTTCTAATTTTTTAATAGTTTTTTCATTATTTTTATTTATTTTTAATATTTTTTTACAATATATATATCGATTAAAATTATTAATTGAATCAATTACATGTTTATGTTTATTCAAATAAAAATTATATAATTCACCATCACATACATATTTAGTTTCAAATGTATTGTCATTTATAAACATACTCCATTTATTTGGATATACATAATAATGTGTTGCGTATAAATTATTTTTATAATAAACAATTTTATCTTTACAAAGATTATTTATTACTTGCTTAATTTTAAAAGCATTTTTTAATTTATTTTTTGGATAATATAATTCTTTATCCATTGTAATTTTATAAAATTGTATAAAATCATTAATTCTTGCAATATCTGAATTTTGTTGTGATGTTAATTCATTATTATATACTTTATTTAATAATTGTTTCTTTTTACTAATAATATATTTTTCACTATCATTTATAATAGTATATATAATATTTGTTAAATCATGATATATTGATAATTTATTATAAATAGTATTATAACTGTTAAGTTGATTTATTTCTAGAAATGTTTCTGTAATATCTACATTTAATCTAGTATTTTCAAAATTACTACTATCTCTTTTTAATGAAAATGAAAAATTTATATGTTTAGTTTTTTTAATAATATCATTTATAATCTTATCATAATCTTCTTTTAATTTATTTAATATACTTAAATTAGTTTCATATAGTAGTTCAAAATTATTATTATCCATTAATATTTTAACTTTAATATCAGTATCAATATTATTTAAACATTCATCAAGTCTTTTTAAACAATCATCAAAATATTCTTCTTGTATTTTGCAATATTTTTCAGTAATTGTTTTATATTCATTTTCTATTTTTTCACACCATGTATTAAATTTTTTCATTACATTATCGTTAATATTATTACCATTAATATTATTTTTTGCATAAATTGGATAATTACATCCATTTTTTGTCTTTAAATTTCCATAATTTAATGGTGTAACTATATCCATATATCTACCATTATATAGATTTATATTTAATAAATTATATCCCTGATCATAATTTGATTTAATAGCATTTTCAATAGGTGTATATATTTCTTTTTTTAATTCATTAAATTTTTCTAATTTAAGATTATCATTAACCATACTAAATCGTGTATTAAATTCTTTTATAATATTATCGCACATTTTTTGTCGTGGAACAATTTTTTCATCATATTGTTTTTGTGTATGATCAATAGTTATTTCCGAGAATAATTCTGGTTTATTTTTCCGTAATTCACTAATATATTCTGATAATTCTAGTTTAGTCAATAATTGATATGTATCTAATTTATGAAAATCTATTTTTTTATTAGAATTAATTATTTTGATATACTCATTTATATCATGATACCATTCATTAAATGATATTTTACTTGGTTCAGTATAAATTATAGTATTGATAATATTAATAAAATCATCAAAACCATTTTCTGGACTATTAAATAATCCGTAGAAATCAGTTTTGGCTAATAATTTTAATTCAGATCTATCTAACGGATTTGTATTATATGCTGTTATATCTTTAAAAAGTCTTTTCATATTAATAATAATATTTTTTGATTGATCTTCATGTTCAACTAATAATTTATCTAAATTTTCTTGAGCAGTACCTGATAATGTAAAATCAGAAATACGAAAAATTAACTTTGGCTTACAATTTCTTTTATCTAATTGTTCAAAATCTATATATGTTAGGAAAGACGATAACGGTGCAAATGATTCTAATACACTTTTATTTAACATTTTTGGTTGTGTAAAAATAATAATATCTGACATTAAATAAGTAATTAATAGTAATTTTGGATCATTTGCTGAATTACCTACTTTTAATCCTTGTACATCACAAAATAATATATTTAATTCAGGAATGAAAACACAATCAATTCCTTGTGTACAATGATCTAAAGTAGAACTTGTACGAAAAATATTATTATTAGAATTAGTATATTTTGAAATTATACAATTTAATAAAGTAGATTTGCCCATACGAGCATCTCCTAAAATACTAATAATTTTAATATTTGAATTATTAGTATTTATTTTATTTAATTCTAATTTATCATTATCAATATTAATTAATTTTTCTGATATATATTTAGTTTTATCAATAATAATTTTATTATTAATATGTCCATCTTTTTCTTCATATGGTTTATCTGTATCAATTTGCCATTCATCATCTACTATAAATTTATAATAATAAATACCCTGTTGTAATTTCTTTTTTAATTTCCAAATATTATCTTCTAATGTCATTTTATCTTTTTTCCAATTATTAAATGTTCCTGATAAATATACATTTTTACCTACCATATTCAAAGTAAAAATAATTTCTGTCATTTTTAAATTATATTAAGTTAATAATATTAATATATTTATTAATAAAAGAAATCAATTTTTTATGCAATATTAATATAAATACATTGATTTTCAGTATTTATAAAAATTCTATTAAATCCTAATCCACCATAAGTATACCCTATATTACTGTAGTCAACTGGATAATATAAATTTTGACAATTAATATTTTCATTATATATATTTATACTACCAGATGTATATGGACTAGGTGATTTTAATTCTAAAAATATATTATATAACATTTTATTTTCTATTTTTAAATAATTTCCTATCATATTCTTTGAAATAAAACTATCAGTTAATATTTTATTTAATTCTTGTAAAATTATTGTTCTTGTACCCCACTTACCATCTTGTAATTGTTTATATCTATTTATTTTATTTCTTATATTATTTGGATCATTATTTATAATTATATTTAAATTATAAATCTCTTTTTTTAATTCTTTCAAATTAATATCTTTTTCTGTTTGTTTGCTTAATTCAAATATTTTATTAAAAGTTACAAATGGATTGTCTATATCTAATTCAACTAATAATATATTACCTTTACAATTAATATCAATTGTAATTTTTGGATCATCTTTTTTTGTAGCAGTTTTAAATAGATTAAATAAGTTTTCATAGTTAACTTTATCATTATTATGAATTTTTGAATCTATATCTAAATCATATATTTCAAATGTTGTTAAATTTAGTAATTTAATATATAATGAATCAGTATTTAATGATAATGATACATTATAACCTTCGTAATCTTGTGTATATGTTGTCATTTTTATTTTAAATATAATTTATTAAATTTAATTATAAATATATTCAATTTTTAAAACCAACTCACAGTTTTATTATATATCTTCTTTAATTCATCACTATGATTACCAAAACATATTTTACAAACTTGTCTAAAACCTTTTGCAAATAAAGGATTATATTCTGATCTTCCACAATGTACACATGGTAATTCTTGTTTCCATCCATTTTCACTTCCAACTTTTTTATTTAATTTTGGAATATTATATACCCACTTCTCTATTTTTTCTTCATACTTATTTTTTAATTCATCGTTTTTATTTATGAAACAATCATAACATAAACATATATAATTGTTATTACATATCATTTTTGAATAAAATACACTTTTATTACAATTACCAATACATTCAATATCATCAATATATTCACATGTAGGTATATTTCTTAACCATTTTAATGATTTATTATATAATTCATCGTATTTATTAATTATAGTTTCATTAATATTTTTTCTAAATTTCCTATCTTTTGTATATTCCTTAAAAAAATTACATGGTTCACTCTGTACATCTAAATTATAATTAGATTTTTCATTATTTTCAAACCAATCTATTAATTCTTCCCAAAAGTTCTTTTTTGGACATCTAAAATATAGATAATTATTTTTTTCGTTTTTCTTAATATCACATGGTAAACCACATTTACATAATGGTAAATCTTTTAAATATTCATTTGTAGGACATTTATAATTTACATCAAATTTTGTATATTTTCCTCCTCTATAATTTTCAAAGTTATCAATATCATTAATCATTAAACATTCTACAATATCATTCTCACATTTTAAATGATTCGTAATAATAATTTCTTTATCTTTATCTTCATCATATTCATAATTAAATTCATTAAAAGTATATAATAACCAATTATCATATTCTTTGTCATTTAATGCTTCATTGACATTATTATTATAATTAAAAAAATTTTCTATTATTGGTGTTTTATATATTGCTAATAATGATTCTGGTTCCCATGTACTAGTATTTTCTCCACCATTAC
>JACCED012277514.1_pt1 | contig 18907 bp, 10 predicted proteins | sample 7455021 | NCBI WGS metagenome assembly JACCED01 (sample SAMN15323456, study PRJNA562643) | freshwater metagenome | isolation source: river surface water | place: USA:Blue River Watershed | collected 2017-08-19 | reverse complement strand
GCCAACACTTTTAAAATACTCCACCTGGGCGCGCATTTCATCCTGTATCTCATAAATAATTTGTTGCACCATATCTTTAGGTGCTAAATATAAATTCGCTGGAAAGATGGCGGCATTTTGCATGCGTTCAATTCTTTTTCCAGTTTCTATTTCAATGGTTTCAATTTCTTCAATCTCATCACCAAAAAAAGTAATTCTATATCCATAATCTACATAGGGTAGTCTAATATCAACGGTGTCTCCATTAACTCTGAAGCCGCCCCTATCAAAGTCGGTAACCGTTCGGTGATACAATGAATTTACAAGCGCGTGTAAGAATGCCTGTCTCGCCATTTTTTGTCCAACCTGAATTCTTATAATTCCATTTTCCAGCTCTGTAGGATTACCCATACCATAAATACAACTTACGCTCGCAACAATAATAATATCACGACGACCGCTTAATAGTTGAGCTGTAGCCTGAAGCCTTAGTTTGTCTAGCTCTTCATTAATACTTAAATCTTTTTCAATGTAAACGCCCGATGTTGGTAAATACGCTTCGGGTTGGTAATAATCATAATAAGAAACAAAATATCCAACGGCGTTGTCGGGAAAAAATTGTTTGAATTCGCCGTATAGCTGTGCTACTAAGGTTTTATTGTGCGTTAACACAAGTGTAGGGCGCTGAATATTTTGTATCAGATTCGCAATGGTAAACGTTTTACCACTTCCTGTCACCCCTAAAAGTGTTTGATAGCGATCTCCATTTAAAACCCCCTCGGTCAACTGAGCAATTGCGCTAGGTTGATCTCCCGAGGGGGTATAAACAGATTGTAACTTAAATGGCATACTCAAAGGTACGTCCTATCCTATAATTGTTCTAAATAAACAGCAAGACGTTCTAATGATTTTGAAACCTCCATCATTTGTTCGTTTACCTCTATCCAATTTTTTTGCTCTATCGCCTCTCTTATACCCGGAACCGTTTTAACACCATAGCCTGTGTAAAATCCTGGAGCATAAAGGCTATGTTTAAACCATGGTCTTCTTGGTAATCCATTTGGTGTTAACAATTGTTGTTCCGCTGAATAAATTTTAGCATTGATGGCTGCGATTTTTTTAGGGTCTGCTGTTTTCTTTGCTGCTTCAACACCCGCTGCTGCCTTTTCTAAATGAGATAAGGCATTTAATACAGGTGAAAAATCAATGTAAGGAACAGAAGGCAATAATTTAGGTGTCGTTAATTTTTCGGTAGGATCTGCAGCATAGACATAAGCCTTGTTATTGATTAACTCATTTTCAACATTTGCTTTTTCGCGCATTTGATCAACGTTGTTTATTAGCTCACCAATATATCCTTTAACCGTTTTTTGTAATTCGGTAAAATCAAATTGTAATGCGTCAGCATCAGCAAGCCTTAACACTGCCCTTCCTGTTGTTTGAGCAAGCGTTACACCATATTGAAAAGTTGGATCCTTGAATCTTTTATACATGTCATATGAATCATATATCGAATGATATTCGCCACCACCATCTTCGCCACCGTATCCAATATTTAAAGAGGGAATACCAAGGTGTTGAATAAAGGACGAATAATCTGATCCAGATCCCATTGCGCCTAATGGATATGTTGAAGCATTAAATGCTTCTTTCTTTTCAGCAACGGAAGAAGCTTCGGCTGCCCTTGCCGCTTTTGATCTTTCAAAAACAGTCACACCTGTTTGTGGGTCTATAACCGACTTGCTAATTTCTGTGATCAAGGGAGCGAAAGCGTGTGAACCCTCGGCACCTAAAAATCCTCTTCCGTTTCCATCAGAATTAATATAAGCAACCGCTTTTGATTGTAATTCGGAAGCATGATTTTCAACCCACTCTGTTGAACCCATTAAACCCGGCTCCTCTGCATCCCAAGCACAATAAACAAGGGTTCTTTTTGGTTTCCATCCTTGTTTTAATAAAGCGCCAATAGCAATTGCCTCTTCTAATTCGGCCGCCATTCCACTTACGGGGTCTGCTGCTCCATTTACCCAAGCGTCGTGGTGATTTCCCCTTATAACCCACTGATCTGGAAACTCACTTCCTTTAATAGTTGCAATTACATTATAACCTGGTCTTATTTTCCAATCAAACGCTAGTTTTAAATGTACCATTGATTTACTTGGACCAATATGATACGTAAATGGTAGTCCGCCACCCCAATTTCTTGGTGCTACCGGACCCCCCATGTCTTTCAATAGTGGTGCAGCGTCTCCAAAGCTAATGGGCAGTACTGGTATTTTTAATAAATTTTTTGCATCGTTGTGATCAACCCTTGTGGCGCCCTCAATGGAGGCTCCGTTTGGAGTGGTGGGGTCTCCAGGATAAATCACCATGTCCATAATTGAACCCCTTTGAACAGTTTGATCATTTTTATAAGCACCAATTGGATACGCGTCACCCGCACCATAACCATCATCGGCAGGATCTGAATAAATTAAACATCCTATTGCTCCGTGTTCTTGTGCAACTTTTGGTTTTATTCCTCTCCAGCTGCGACCATATTTAGCAATAACAATTTTTCCTTTCACATCAATGCCATACTTGGCCAATGTTTCATAGTCTTCGGGTAAACCATAATTAACAAAAACCAAATTAGCCGTAACGTCACCATCAGCACTCCAACAATTGTAAGTTGGAAGTTGATCCGCTTGATTGCTTGTTGCATCTTCTTTTAACGGCGTTTCTTTTAGTTTTGCTTTATAATTTGTAGCACCCGACATTTCTAGCGTTCGTGTAATAGGTGTTGGAAACATTAATTGATAAGTTTCAATTTTTGTTTCCCAGCCCGCCGCTTTAAAAACTTTTGCAATTTCATCGGTTACAAATTTTCCACCAACCGAACCAACATGGTGTGGAACAGATGAAAGTAGTTTAATGTTTTCTCCAACCCTGATGGCACTTAATTGTGCATCAAAAAACTTTTCGTTTTTAATTTCATGCTCACTGGATTTAAAGCCCAATAAATTTGATTGGGCTTTTAAATTTATAATGGTAAGACTGAATAAAGAAAGAATGATTAATTTTTTTTTCATGTGTATGCTTAATTAAATTTGTCTGCTTAAATAATGAGTGTAGTTGGGTAATTCATATTCATATTCCTCTTGCATGAAGCGAGAAGTCATTAAAAAATCAGCGGTTGTTCTATCGCAGGCCATGGGTAGATTCCACGCTACAGCTAGTCTTAATAATGCTTTTACGTCGCTGTCGTGTGGCTGTGCTTCCATTGGATCGAAAAAGAAAAATACAACATCAATGTCGCCTGTGGCAATCATCGCGCCTATTTGTTGGTCTCCTCCCAGGGGCCCGCTTAATAATTTAACAACGGGTTGATCAAGCGCCTCTTCTACTAGTTTTCCGGTGGTACCGGTTGCCACTAATGAATGTTTTGACAATTCAATTTTGTTATGAATGGCCCACTCAATGAGGTCTCTTTTTTTATTATCATGTGCAATTAAGGCAATTTTTTTTCGGCGCTCTAGTTTGCGGAAATTTTTTTTCATTTTACTTTTTTTAACGCTTTTTAAATTGTGTCGATGGTGAATTTGCTTAGCAATGGAACACATAACAAGATACCAAATATTATTGTTAATGGTAAACCAAAAAGGTAAAGCACAAAAAATATTAAAAATAAAAACAGGGGATATGTAAAAAATAATAGGCTGAATAAAACAGAATCATAAAAAACAGTTCCCTTTGTTTTTTGATGTGCCATGTTGTGAATTATTTTATAATATAAATAATGAAAATAATAAAGCGGTGTTTTATAAATTTTTGTTTGCTGTATGGGTGGGAAAATATTAACAGAAAGCATATCAAACACAGCTTTGTTAAAGTCTATTTTATCCTTTGCGTTTGTAAGGGGTGTATCATACTTAAATTCACTAATACTTAAATTCACTTTTTTACCAATACCCCTAAATTGATTGTAGGCAATACCTGCAACATGAATTTGATGATAAACATTTTGTTCATTTAGTTTTTCAACAATTCTTGCCGTTCCTTTTTTGAATGGATGAAGGTTATGGGTATTTGTGCAGTTGCCCTCTATAAATATTAAAACCGCTTCTCCTTTTTTGATTAATCTTACCGATTCTGTAAACGCATATTCATTTAAATGTAAAAACTGTTTTCCTTCTCTTAATCTATAAACAGGTATCATTTTTAACAAGCCTAATAAAAAACGATGGTGTTTTTTAGTAAACGCATCGCCCCTTGCTAAAAAATTCAAAGGTCTTTTATATTGTGCCGCGATAATTATTGCATCTAAAAAAGAATTTGGATGATTTGCAATAATAAGTAGCGGGTTTTTGTTTTTTAATAAGTGTTTATTTCTAACATTTATATCACTACAAAACAACCATAGCGCCGCTCTAATTAATTGTTTTAAAATATAAATCAAGTTTTTTTTATAAATATAAAAAAACCGCACCATAAATGATGCGGTTTGTAACTACTAACCTTTAAAAAACAAGATAAATATTATTTATTTGCAGCCTCTTCAACTTTTGCTGCAATTTTTGCTCTGATTTTCGCTTCTATTTCATTTGCCATTTCTGGATTATCATGTAAAATTGTTTTTACTGAATCTCGTCCTTGGCCTAATTTATTTCCTTCATAACTAAACCAGGATCCACTTTTATTGATTATTTCTAATTCAACACCCATATCAATAATTTCTCCAATTTTACTAATACCTTCTCCAAAAATAATTTCAAACTCTGCGGCTCTAAAAGGAGGAGCTACTTTATTTTTTACCACTTTTACTTTAACCCTGTTTCCTATTGCTTCATCACCATCTTTAATTTGTGCCATTCTTCTTATATCTAAACGAACTGATGCATAAAACTTTAATGCATTACCACCAGTTGTTGTTTCTGGATTTCCAAACATCACACCAATTTTTTCACGTAATTGGTTAATGAAAATACAAACGGTGCCTGTTTTATTTATTGTAGCCGTTAATTTTCTTAATGCTTGAGACATTAAACGAGCGTGTAATCCCATTTTAGAATCGCCCATTTCGCCTTCTAACTCACTCTTAGGAACCAAGGCTGCAACTGAGTCAATCACCACTACATCAATTGCACCTGATAAAATTAAACGGTCTGCAATTTCTAATGCTTGTTCTCCATAATCTGGTTGTGATACTAATAAGTTATCAACATCAACACCTAACCTTTTTGCGTAGGCGCTGTCAAATGCGTGTTCAGCATCAATAATTGCACACATTCCACCTTTTTTCTGTGCTTCTGCAATTACGTGTATTGCAACTGTTGTTTTACCAGATGATTCTGGACCGTATATTTCAATGATTCTTCCTTTTGGTAATCCACCAATTCCTAAAGCAGTATCCAAACCAATAGATCCGGTAGAGATAACTTCTTGAGGTTCTTGACTTCTTTCATTCATCATCATCACACTTCCTTTACCATAATCTTTATCGATTTTATCGATCGTTAATTTTAAGGCTTTTAATTTTTCAGCATTTGCAGTACTCATGGTTAATCGTTTTATGTTTTCTTTGAATATTTATGTGAAGATAGGGATAATTTGTTAATAAACTAAATTATTTAGTATTTTTTTACTAATTAGATTAGTTATACATATTTATTCATCTTTTATTTTTTATAATTAATTGAAAATCAAATAATTAGTATTTTAGTAATAAATTTAGTATTTTTTAGTTTTGCTAAATATAGTATTAATACGTTTGTATTTATTTTGCAAAAATTGAATAAAATGCTTGTTTTGATCACTGGAATAAAAGTAGGGTATTTTAAGATGGCGACCCAAATTTGTCATAAAATTGAATTGTTAATTTCTATTGTAGTATTAAACTATAATACATTTATAAATAAACCCTAATACTATTACTAGTGTTGATATCTTAATATCTTAATTATACACATTCGATATTTATACCACATTTAGTTAGTCATAAATTTAGATGGTTCTAGAATGCAAGTATATAAGTCATATGATGAATTTTTTAATAAACATTTAATAATTAGTTTCTCTATTTCTTTTACAATACACATTTTTTACACTGTTAATTAACGAGCATAATTCAACCATTTTTTTCCTAATCTTTGAAATACTTTATAAAAGGTCATAAGTTATTATATAGTTATTAAGATTTTTTTTGGCTTTTTAAGGGGATATCCACGAAATTTTTATTTATCCACGTTATTGTTGTGTATTTTTTATCTATAAAAACAGGCTAAAATACTACCTATACTAAGGTTTAGTTAAAAGAAACCTTTATTTTTGCCTTCCTAATAACTATATTATATATGTCAATTATTCAGAACATTAGAGAAAGAGGTGCTTGGATTATATTTGGAATCATTGCAATTGCTTTGGTTGCCTTTTTATTACAGGACGGTATTGGACGCAAAAATGGAAGTAGTGATATTACAACGTTGGGTAAGGTAAATGGTGAAGAAATCAATAAAATAGATTTTGACGAAAAAGTAGACTTACAAGTTCAACAATATGCTTCCCAGGGAGTTCGAAGAGAACAAATGATTGGTTATTTATGGGAACAAGAAATTTCTAGATTATTATTTAAATCAGAAGCTGAAAAATTAGGCATAACAGTTGGAACTAAAGAATTATCAGACGTGCTTTTTGGAAATGAATCTCCATTTAGACAAGAGTTTACTGATAAGAACACTGGCGAGTTTAAAGTGAATGATGCTAAAAATGCAATTGCACAAATAAAAAAGGGTAAGAATAAAGATCAAATAAATCAAATTGAAAAAATTTATATTGAACCATCTTTAGAAAATAGAATTAGAAATAAATATCAAGCGCTTGTTGTTAGAGGCGTGCAAATCCCAAAATGGTTGGCCGATAAACAATATGCAGAACAAAATAGTATTGCATCAATAAAAATTGTTGGTGTTTCTTATAATACCATTTCAGATAGTTCAATTAAAGTAAGCAATGATGAAATTGCCACATACTTAAAAGAAAATCAAGCTGCTTATCAAGTTGAAGAAACGTCTAGAAATATTGGATACATAGGTTTTAGTGCTGCTCCAACTGCACAAGACTCTTTAAATGCAAAAAATGAAATTAATGCATTAAAAGATGCCTTCAAAGCAACAACCGACGAAGTAGCGTATTTAAATAAAGTGGGTACTGAAATTCCATCTTATAATAGTTATATTAGTAAAAAGACTTTACAAATTCCAGAAAAAGATTCTGTTTTAAGCATCGGTGTGGGTAATGTATATGGACCATACGTTGATGGTAGAAATTATACAATTGCAAAATTATTAGGCGTTAAACAATGGTCAGATAGTTCAAGTGTTAGACACATTTTAATTGCAACTAATAACCCGCAAAATGGTCAACAAGTTAGAGACGATAGCGCAGCAAAGAAAACAATTGATAGCGTTAGTGCAGCTATTAAGGGCGGTGCTTCATTTGAAGCATTGTGTGCACAATATTCTGATGATGGCGGAAGTAAAGCAAATGGTGGAAACCTTGGAATGTTTGCTCAAGCGCAAATGGTTCCTGCATTTAAGGATTTTGCTTTTGATAATCCCGTGGGAACTAAGGGTGTAATTAAAACCGAATTCGGTTATCACTATGTTGAAATTTTAAAACAAACAGCAAAGGGGCCTGCGTATAAAATATCTTATTTATCTAAGCCAATCAACCCAAGCAACGAAACAATTAATGCAGCCGCGACAGCAGCCGCTCAATTTGTTGCAAATAGCAAGGATGTAAAATCATTTAATGAAAACGCGGTGAAACAAAACAAACAAGTTTTACCAGCAGCAGGAATTAAAGCAAATGATTTTGATATACAAGGTATTGGTGAAACAAGACAAATGGTACGTTGGGTGTTTGAAAAAGAGGTTAATACCGTTTCAGAGCCTTTTGAAATCGGAGATAATTATATAGTTGCAGTGATAACAAGCGAAGAAAAACAAGGTTTGGCAAGTGTTGAAGCTGCAAGACCAAGGGTAGAAGGAATAATTCGCGATCAAAAGAAAGCTGAAAAAATTAAATTAACATTAAAGGGTAACTCAATTGATGCGATTGCTTCTAATGTAAAAGCATTGGTTCAAACTGCTGACAGCTTAAGCTTTGCAAATAGCATTGTAGCTGGTATTGGTAATGAGCCTAAAATAATTGGCGCCGCTTTTAATAAGTCATTAGTAAATAAAACAAGTACACCGATTGCAGGTAATACGGGTGTTTTTGTTATATCTGTGAATAATCAAGGTGCTATGCAAGCCATGGTAGATTTTAATTTATATAAGGAAGAGCTTTTAAATAGAACAAGAAGTTCTATTTTCAGATCAAACGCTTCGCTTAAAAAAATTGCTAAAATCGAGGACAACAGATTTAAACTATATTAATATTTATGTCGGATAACATTATAAATAAAGTAACCGACAGTGGCATAATTACAATTGATTTAACCACATTATTACCCAATAATGAAATAGTGCTTTTTGATATTAAGCCATACTTGTTTATGGAATTAATATTAAAAGAAAAAGATTTCAGGGCATCGCTTCAAACCATTGATTGGTCTACCTACCAAAACAAATTCGTGGGTATATATTGCTCGACAGATGCAATTATTCCTATGTGGGCAAACATGTTGATTGTTTCTAATTTACAACCATTTGCATCAGGTGTTTATTTTGGCGACGAAAACAAGGTGAGAGAACAATTGATGCTAGAAAAAATTATTCAAATTAATGCAAACGATTATAGCAATCAGCGCGTTGTTATAAAAGGATGTGGAGAAACACCTATCGGAGAAAGTGCATATATCGCCATCACACAAAAACTAAGACCAACGGTAAAAAGCATCATGTTTGGGGAGCCTTGTAGCACCGTGCCGGTATATAAACGAAAAGACTAAGTTTTATTAGTGTGCTTCTAACCAGTTTTTACCTACACCAATTTCTGCTTCTACTGGAACACCATTAGGTAAAACCATGGCGGTGGTCATACAGCTTAGAATTAATACCTTAAGTGCACTAAGCTCTGATTCAACAGCATCAAAAACCAATTCATCGTGAACTTGTAAAATCATTTTTGATTCCCATGTTTTCTTTTTCATTTCACGGTGCACGCTAATCATGGCTAATTTTATCATATCTGCAGCCGAGCCTTGAATCGGAGAGTTAATGGCGTTTCGTTCCGCAAAACCACGTACCGTAAAATTTGAACTATTAATATCTCTTAACCAGCGTTTTCGTCCCATAAGGGTTTCAACAAATCCCAATTCTTTTGCATTGTTAATTTGTTGATCCATATATTTTTGAATATTTGGAAACTCCTTTTTATAGTTGTCAATAATTTCTTTAGCCTCCGTTCTAGAAATTCCTAAATTTTCAGCTAAACCAAAAGCGCCCTGTCCATATATGATTCCAAAGTTGACACTCTTTGCCTTGTAACGCATTTCTTTTGTAACAGCCGCTTCCTCAATCCCATAAACCTTTGCCGCTGTTGCAGTATGTATATCTTTTCCTTGCTTAAACGCTTCGCACATATTGGGATCACCACTAATTGCGGCAACAATACGTAATTCAATTTGAGAATAATCGGCACTTACTAATATTCTACTTGGATCTCTTGGAACAAATGCTTTTCTGATTTCTCTTCCCCTCTCAGAACGAATAGGAATGTTTTGTAAATTCGGATTGGTACTACTAAGTCTACCCGTAACAGCAACCGCTTGCGCATAATTGGTGTGTATTCTTCCTGTTTTAGGATTAATTAAAGCAGGTATTGCATCAACATAAGTTGAGTTTAATTTCGTGGGCTCTCTAAAATTTAAAATATCATCTACAATTTTATGTTTAGCAGCCATTTTAGATAACACATCTTCCCCTGTAGCGTATTGACCTGTTTTTGTTTTTTTTGCTTTCGGATCTAGTTTTAATATATCAAATAATACCTCACCCAATTGTTTAGGCGATGCTAAATTAAACCTGACGCCGGCTTGTTCAAAAACACTTTCTTCTGCTAACTTGGCGTCTTTTTCTAAGACCTTACTATAATCACTTAAAAAATCGGTATCTACTTTCACACCCTCAAATTCCATATCAACCAATACACGAACAAGCGGATTTTCTACTTCCTCGAAAACCTTGCTAACGGCTCTTTTTTCTATCAAGGGCGCAAAACAGTTTTTAAGTTGTAAAGTAATGTCTGCATCTTCTGCTGCATATTCTGTAATTTGATCCAGCGCAACATCGCGCATCGTTCCTTGATTCTTTCCTTTCTTACCAATGAGTGTTTCTATAGATACCGGCTCGTAACCCAAAAATTGAGCACTTAGTAAATCCATGCTTCTCCTGCCTTCCGGCTCAATAACATAATGAGCAAGCATCGTATCAAATGTCTTTCCCTTCAACTCAATACCATACCATTTTAAAACCAAAAAGTCATATTTTAAATTTTGTCCAATCCAAGTAATGTTGTCTTGCTCAAACAAGGGCTTACATAAATTTAAAATATAGTTCGCTCCGTCTTTCCCGTCAGCATCATTAGCAACAGGGATATAATAACCCTCGTGTTCTTTTACAGAAAAACTAAGACCAACCAATTGAACATTATTAGCATCTACGCCTGTTGTTTCGGTGTCAATACAAATTTCCTTTTCTTTTATTAGTTTGTTGACTAAATTATTTATAGCCGCATCACCAACAATAGATTCATATTTATGATCGGTGTTGTTTATGTTTTTATTGACTATTAATGTTGGCAACTCGTCCTGTTCTTCGGCGTTTTCATTTGTATCTTGTTCTGTGTCTTCATCATTTGGCGCTAGCACAGACTGAGTTCCACCATCGCTATCTAATACTATTGTTTTAGTTTTAATTAATTTTTCTTTTGGAGCTTTCACTTCGTTTCCAAACAAATCAACCTGTTTTTCCTTTGCCGCTTCTGATACAACCTCAAACTCACTTCCTAAAATACGCTTACCTAGTGTTTTAAATTCTAATAAATTAAATATTTCAGTTAATGCCGGAACATTTTTTTCTGATAATTTAAAATCCTCTTCATGAAACTGTACGGGCACATTGGTAATGATGGTTGCAAGCTTTTTGCTCATTATGGCTGACTCCATTCCGGCTCGAACCTTTTCTCCCATTGCCCCCTTTATTTTATCTGCATTCGCAAGCACACCCTCGAGTGTATCATACTCCTTTAATAATTTAGCAGCCGTTTTTTCACCCACACCAGGAATACCAGGAATATTATCGGCGGCGTCTCCCATTAGACCCAACATGTCTATAACCTGATCAACGCGCGCGATATCCCATTTTGCTTTAATTTTTTCAGCATCTAATATCTCGCGTTCATTACCAAAAGCGGGCGGCTTCCACATATATACATTTGGTTTCACTAACAATTGACCATAATCCTTGTCCGGCGTAACCATATAAACCTCATATCCCAAATCCGCAGCTTGCCAAGCTAATGTGCCAATCACATCGTCCGCCTCATAACCATCACACTCAACCACAGGAATATTAAAGCCCTCAATAATTGCTTTAATATGAGGTAAAGAGCTTAATAAATCTTCTGGTGCTTCTTCGCGATTTGCTTTATAATCTGTAAAATCAGTATGTCGCTCGGTGGGAGCGTGTGTATCAAAACATACCGCGATATGTGAAGGATTTTCTTTTTTAATTATTTCAAGGAGGGTGTTTGTAAATCCAAATTGTGCATTGGTATTTATACCCGTGCTAGTAATTCTAGGCGTCCGAATGAGTGCATAATATGCACGATATATAAGCGCTAATGCGTCAAGTAAATATAGCTTTTTAGACATAGTGCTAAGGTAATAAAAAAAACATCCCCAACGCTGTTGCGAAGGGGATGTATATTAAATCTAATGTATTATTAAACAGGTTGATTAAAAGTTTAACTACTTTATTTTGTATTTAAATTTATAACGCTCATAAAGTTGTTTTTGTTTATTGTCTAATGAAACGTCTCTTCCTTGAATAAAGGCTTTTGTAATTTGATTTCCGCGCATATCTAAAATATCACCATCACTAACCACCATGTTGGCATCTTTACCAATTTCAATAGAACCCGTAACATTATCAATTCCTAATATTTTTGCACTGTTTAGGGTAATGGTGCTTAATGCTTCCTCCTTTGTTAGTCCATAGGTTGCAGCGGTACCAGCATTAAAGCTTAGGTTTCTTTGTTTGGTATTTTCACTCATATCGCTAATAGACACCAAAACACCGGCTTTTGTTAATTGCGCTGGTAATTTGTATGGTTGATCTACATCATCATCCTCCGTATTTGGAAGCGCGTGTTGTGCACCAAGAATTACAGGAATATTATTTGCTGCCAAAATGGATGCAATTTGAAAACTTTCGGTACCACCTACGATAACTACTTTAAATCCAAATTCTTTTGCAATATCAATTGCAATTAATATTTGTTTTACTTCGTCGGCGCGTACAAATAATTTTTGTTTTCCTTCAAATAAACCGCGTGTTGCTTCAAATTTTAAGTTGTTTGATGCGTGGTTTTTTTCTTGTAAGTATGCCTTTGCTTCTGTGAAGAATTTTTTAATTGTTTCTATTTTTTTAAAAGCCTCTTTCACGGGGTCTCCTACTTGGGTTGGACGTACAAAACCACGACCGCGTTGACGTACAACAAATGAAGGAAGCTCGATGAACTGACCAATGTCTGATTTATAGGCAGCATCCTCATAGTTCCATGCGTCAAGTTGAACAACACTAGATTGTCCGTCTATTAGCTCACCCTCGGGCGCAATATGTGCTAGTAAAATTCCGTTTGCTTTTAATACATTAATGATTTTAGAATCAGTGTTGTAAGAAACAAGGGATCTTATGCTTGCGTTGTTTTCACCTATTTCAACAAGGTCATTGCTTCCTCGAACACCACTTCCAACCTCTTTTAAGCCTAAATAAGAATTTGATAAAATTAATCCTGGATAAACCTGTTTTCCAGTACCATCTACGATAGTAGCATTAGCAGGCGCTGCAATACCAGCACCCACCTGCGTAATTTTACCTTTTTCAAATACTACTGTTGCGTCATTTAAAACAGTACCGTTTCCAACATGAACTGTTGCATGTACTATTGCAGTAGTGCCCTGTTGAGGACCTGCAGGATAAATTGTTTCCTGTGCACTTGTTACTTTACATAACAATGCAAGAGACAATATAAATAAAGTTGAATATTTCTTTTGCATGTATTAGTTTTTTTCGTTTTCGTAAATAGTTGCCACTTCATCGCGATCATCGTGATCATCGTGATCGGCACATTGTAAGTTTGTTTGTAAGCTAGCCATTGCCGGTCTTGTTGGAGCACCAGCTCTTTTATCTCCTAGCATTTTTTGTATCAAACGTGCTTTTTCGGCAGCTACCGCTTTTCTTGCCTCAGCATCTTTTTCACGATCAAAATAAATTACCCCATCAATAATAGTGTATAAAGATTTTGCATAAATGCTTAGTGGATTGTCTGACCACAAAACAAGGTCGGCATCCTTTCCGGCTTTAATGCTACCTACTTTATCATCAACGTGTAAAGCTTTTGCAGGATTAATGGTAACCATATTAAATGCATCTTGTTCAGACACACCACCATATTTTACCACTTTACCCGCTTCCTGATTTAAACGTCTAGCCATTTCAGCATCATCTGAATTTATGCAAACATTTAATCCTACTTTTTGCATGATGGCTGCATTATAAGCGATCGCGTCTTGTACCTCAGTTTTATACATAAACCAGTCAGAAAATGTTGAAGCTGTTGCACCGTGCTCTTTCATTTTATCTGCCACCTTATAACCATCTAATATATGTGTGAAAGTATTTACTTTAAAGCCATACTTTTCAGCGACACGCATCATATAAGTTATTTCGGTTTGAACATAGGAATGACAAGTTATAAAACGCTTCTTGTTCATAATTTCTACAAGTGCATCAAGCTCCAAATCTCTTCTGGTGTTCGGATTGGCCTTCATTGCTTTTTGATAATCAGTCGCGCGGTCAAAGGCATCATTTAGTACTTCCTCAACACCCATTCTTGTATCTGGGAAACGATTGTTGTTTGTGGAGGTTGTTCTTTTTACATTTTCACCAAGCGCGAATTTTATAAATGGATCAGCTCCTGCAAATTTTAAACCTTCGTCCGTTGCTCCCCAACGCAGTTTCATTAATTGTGTTTGACCACCAATGGTGTTTGCTGAACCGTGTAAAATGTGAGAGGTTGTAACACCACCACTAAGTTGACGGTATATATTAATGTCTTCTGGGTTCATATTGTCACCAATACGAACTTCACTAGTAACGGATTGACCGCCCTCATTAATAGAAAGCGCTGCAATATGTGAGTGTTCATCAATGATACCAGCACTTAAATGTTTTCCAGTTCCGTCAATTACTTTTGCACTTGCATCGGTAAGGTTTTTACCAACTTTTGCAATTTTACCACCCTTAACCAACACATCGGTATTTTCTAAAACGCCTTCTTTTTCGCTAGTCCAAACAGTGGCATTTTTAATTAAGAGTGTTTCTTGACTAGGAATGGTTTCATTTCCAAATCCTAAAAATGGATAGGTAACTTTTGCCAATGCTTTTGTTGAATCAGCATCTTTTTTCTTTTCAGCACCTGCAGCAAGTTGACCAACAAGTGTTGCAGTCCAAGTTGTTTTGTTTCCTTGAGCATCCGTCCCAACACCATTCCAGTTTCCACCAACTATCACACCGCCCAATCTAATTTGTTCGGCACCTCTTCCTTTTTTAGAAGGGAAGCTTAATTTTATAAATGATTCGTTTACCGATAATTTTGCTGTTAAAGTGTCTGCATTAATTATAGATGCGGATAAATCTTTTTTCACTTCTAAATTATAATCTGTATTTACTGTACCGTTGCTAATGGTTAACTTATATTCTCCAGAAAGATTAGTCCACTCACCTCCAGTCACAACATATTTTTTTCCTTGTACCCAGTTTTCAATAATTTTTGCAGTACTTGAAAATATGGGTTCGGTGGTAATTATAAAGTTCGCCCACTTTCCCGTTTCAACCGAGCCCACTTGATCATAAACACCGATTTGCGTAGCCGGTGTTTTTGTAAGTGCGTCAAGTGCTTTTGCTTCGGATAATCCGGCGCTTATTGCTTTTCTTAAATTGGCAAAAAATGTTTTTGAATCTTTCATTTCCGAAACACTAATGCTAAAAGGAATGTTTGCTTTTTCGAAAGCTGCAGGATTAGTTGGTGCTAATTCCCAATGTTTCATATCTGCTAAAGAAACAAACCTTGCATCATTAGGATCTTCAACATCCATCGCAACTGGAAAATCAATACCCAAAATAAAAGAAGCTTTAGTTTTTGCTAACTCCTCAATTCTTTGGTAGCCATTGTCGCCGCCCTTTAAAATATATTGAACGCCAAATTCTGTACCTATTCTGTTTGCCCTTAGCGTTGACCACTTGTCATCTGCCGCAAATATTTGTGGCAATGATTGTGATGCGTTAAATGCATCTAAGGAAAGATTGGTTCCTTCTGAAGCTGGTTTTGTTTGATACCATTTAGCATCTAAATATGTTTGACGTAGCAGTGATATGCTACCCATTAAACTACTTGGATAAGATTGTGTTGAAGAGCCTTTATCAAATGAATAAACCGCAGCTGCTTTAGTTTTTATTAACGCCATGTGCGAGTCGTGTGTTGCAAGCGTAACCACCGCGCCCGTTCCACGAGCAATACCATCTTTCACATGAGTAAACACGGTACCAAATCCATTCGCTCTATAAACGCTTGCGCTTGTTTCATCAGGTGCAAAAATTTCAAATGCATTTGTTTCGGGTTTAATGGCTTGGTTCCAATTGTACGCCCCCGGTTTGTTAGAAACAAATTGTGCAGGTGCTCCATAATTAAACGCGCCCGCTGGTCTAGTGTTTGTGCCCATACCATAATTAGTATAAGCGTCAACAAATGACGGATAAATAAATTTACCACTACAATCAACAACTACGGCATCGGCAGGAACAGCTACGGTAGATCCGACTGCAATAATTTTACCCTGTTTAATAAGAAGGGTTCCCTTTTCAATTTTAGTATTAGCATTTTGCACAATGGTTGCGTTTGTAAATGCATACAAACCCGAACGAATGTCCCTTATTCCGTTTATTGGAAAGGTTTCCTGTGCTTTTGACATAACACTTACACTAAGTAGCGTTAGCCATAAAAAAATCCTCTTCATGCGCGACAGTATTTAATAATGATAGAATATTCTAAAGCTACTAAAATACTTGAATGCAAAAAAGCGCAATGCTCACTTTTTGATGGATGGTTGGGCGCTTTTGATTATCTGCCCATATAAACCATTAATATTTGAACATCGCTAGGGTTAACACCGCTTATACGACTTGCTTGTCCAATTGTAATGGGTCTAATTTTTTTGAATTTTTGTAGCGCCTCAATTGAAAGGGCGGCCACTTTATCGTAATCGAAATTTTCTGGAATAATATGATTTTCTAAGGAAGCCATTCTATCTACTATTTCTTTTTCCTTTTCTATATAACGCTCATACTTTATTTGAATTTCAGTTTGTTCTAAAAACTCGGTTTCTTTATCAACTAGTTTTTCTTTTAATTCAGCACTATTTTCTACTATTTGTTGCAAGCTAAGATTCGGCCTTAGCAATAGTTTTGAGACTTTTTGTTTTTCGTTTAATGCTGCAGAATCTACAGAAGTTAAAAATGAATTGATTTCATCTGGCTCAACAGAATGGCTACTAAGAATGTTTTTAATTTCTAATACCTCTTTATTTTTTAGATCAACACGACGCATTCTTTCTTCTTTGGCCAACCCAAGTTTATAACTAATTTCTGTTAATCTAATGTCAGCATTATCTTGTCTTAACAGTGTTCTAAATTCTGCTCGAGAGGTAAACATTCGATAAGGTTCGTTAGTTCCCTTTCCAATAAGGTCGTCTATTAACACTCCAATATACGCGTCACTGCGATGTAATATAAAAGGAGCTTGGTGTGTAATTTTTAAGTGAGCATTCATTCCGGCCATGATACCCTGACAAGCCGCTTCCTCATATCCTGTTGTTCCGTTGATTTGACCTGCGAAATATAGGTTTTCAATGGCCTTGGTTTCAAGCGTATATTTTAATTGAGTTGGTTGAAAGAAATCATATTCAATCGCATAGCCGGGTCTAAACATTCTAGCATTAGCAAAACCAGGTACTCTACGAAGCGCTTCGTATTGAACTTCTTCTGGTAAACTTGTACTAAAACCGTTCACATATATTTCAACGGTATTCCAACCCTCTGGTTCTACAAATAGCTGATGGCGCTCTCTGTCTGCAAATCGATTGATTTTATCTTCAATACTTGGACAGTATCTTGGACCAACTCCTTCAATACGACCTGCGTACATAGGACTGCGATCAAACCCTGTTTTTAAAATATCGTGAACAATAGTATCGGTATAGGTAATCCAACAAGATCTTTGTTGCTCGGGCTTGACCCTTGGTGTATCTAAAAACGAAAATCCAACTACTTCCTCGTCGCCTTTTTGCTCTTCCATTTTTGAATAATCCAAGCTTCTGCCGTCTACCCTAGGAGGGGTTCCAGTTTTTAATCTATCCGATTCCATTCCAAATGAAACCAACTGCTCGGTAATACCTGTCGCCGCTTTTTCAGCAACACGACCACCGCCTATTTGTTTTTCCCCAATATGCATGATACCATTTAAAAAAGTACCACTGGTAATCACTACCGCATCTGATTCAATCAAATGACCCAAGCTTGTTTTAACCCCACAAGCTTTTCCATTTTTTATAATTAACTCATTCACCGAGTCCTGGTAAAAATCCACATTAGGGGTTTGCTCCAACAACTCCCTCCACTTGGACGCAAATAAATGTCTGTCGTTTTGGGTCCTTGGACTCCACATGGCCGGCCCCTTACTTTTATTCAACATTCTAAATTGAATCGTACTTAAATCAGATACAATTCCACTATAACCACCAAGCGCATCTATTTCTCTCACAATCTGCCCCTTAGCAATTCCTCCCATGGCAGGATTACAACTCATTTGAGCAATGGTCTGCATATTCATGGTCACAAGTAAAACCTTGCTGCCCATATTGGCGGCCGCAGCGGCTGCCTCACAACCGGCATGACCGGCTCCTACTACTATGACATTGTATTTTGGAAACATAAGGTTGCAAAGATAAGATGGGATTCATTAAGAAAGTGTTCCACGTGGAACACTTTCTTAATGAATAAATATTTTAATCACTCGCCCTGCGAGTTCTCGTGGAACACTTTCTTAATTAGTAAATATTTTAATCACCAAGTACTTCGTTCAATAAAACGTTCCACATGGAACATTTTATTGAATCTTCCGCTTTCATCAGAAGCGCTGCTTCTTTTCGTGGAACACTTCTTTAAACACACTACCCAATCAGTTTCGAATATGCTTTCAACCATTTGTCCTCCATGGACCTCATTAGTTTGGCGTCGGCAGGTTTCTTGTCCTTGTATCCACAAAAATGGAGGGCGCCATGAAAAATGACCCTTAATAATTCATTGCCCTGCGTGGTTTTCATTGTTTTGGCATTCTCTTTCACGCGGTCCACACTTATATATATGTCACCAATTAATTGTCCAGGAATTTCTGATAAGTCAAAGCTGATGATATCTGTATAATAATCGTGGTTCAAAAATTGCTTATTTATACCCAGTAAATACTTATCAGAGCAAAAAACATACTGAAGACACTCAATCGCTAGTCCCTCTTTCTTCAATTGCTTTTCAATAAAAGCCTTAAGCGCCACTCGATTACCAAGGGCCATTGTTTTGTCGGCTTTGTTAAAGAAGATGCTGCTACT
>JACCED010747589.1_pt1 | contig 18912 bp, 19 predicted proteins | sample 7455021 | NCBI WGS metagenome assembly JACCED01 (sample SAMN15323456, study PRJNA562643) | freshwater metagenome | isolation source: river surface water | place: USA:Blue River Watershed | collected 2017-08-19 | reverse complement strand
GGTAAGCCATTGTCCCTGTCACGCCCTCGGGTACCACCACCAGAGCGTCGGCCGGCTTGAGGAAAAAGAAGGGCGGCTCACGTCCGGTGAAGCCCATTTCCTTGGCGTGCTCTGCGTAGTTGCGGCCCACGCAGTAGATTCGCCGCACGGGAAAAACGGCCTGGCTGCCCAGGACGGGAATCGTGACTTCAGCAGCGGGGGTGATGGCGTAATCGGTCATATCACTGAGCATCGATAAGAAGTTGCAGATCATGGGTCACATCGGCGGCGGCCATTTCATGGGGCACGGTCAGACGGAGTCGCCCCTGCCGATCGATGACAAAGCTGTTGGTCGTGTGATCAATCGTATAGACCAGTGCAGAATTCGGGAGTGCGGTCTTCTGCCAGTAGATCTTGTATTGACGTGCCACCTTGCGGGTTTCTTCCGGGCTGCCGGTCAGGGCAATAAAGCGCGGGTCAAAGGCATCCATATAATTTTTCAATGCTTCGGGTGTATCCCGCTCAGGATCGAGCGAGACGAACAACACGGCCACGTCGTTTGCGCGTGGGCCCAGCTGGCGCATCACTTCAGCCTGACGGGCCAGGTGGGTGGGGCAGATGTCCGGACAGTGCGTGAAGCCGAAGAAGAGGCTGACGACCTTGCCCTTAAAATCGCTCAACGACTTCGGCTGGCCGAATTGATCGGTCAGCGTGAAGTTGGCGGCCATCGGCGCATCAGGGAAAGGCTTCGCCTTGAAGGGCAGCGGTTTATCACCACAAGCCAGCAGGGCTACAGCGCTGGCCAGCAGGAGTGCACGTCGAAATAGGGTGATCATAAGCGAGCAGATTTCTGGTGATCCGTGACTTTGATGGCAATCAGGCCGGCCGCAGCAGCCAGTAGGAGCAGAAAGCTGCCCCAGTCCTGTTGGCCCATCTGCCAGAGCATCAGGGCCAGTAACACGAGAATGAGTGTGGTCAGAAAATCGGGGCGTTTCATCAGCGTTGTTTGCGATGCAGCATCGAAATGTGTGGTTGATGATGCCAGTTTAATAGTAAAGTGCTCCACAGGTTCGCGCTTTCGCTGCGAGCCCATGAAAACAGGGGTAACCCCGCAGCAACGGATAGGAGATACAAGCATGAGCAGCCCGATGATCCTCAAGGTGAATTCCCTCGAAAAGAACGCCGGTTTCCACCTGCCGACCAGCCAGGCCGATATCGTGACCCCGGATTCGCCGGCGATTGAAGTCATGACCGACCTGAAGCAGATTGTTGCCGCGACCGTCGGCGCCGATGTACTGCTCAGTCATGCCAACCACCTGATGATCTCACGAGGCGTGCGCTCGCTGATCGTGACCGATGCCAAAGGCAATGTCGTGGGTCTGCTGACGGCGACTGATGTGCTGGGTGAAAAGCCCATGCAGTGTGTGCAACGTCAGGGCATCAAGCACGAAGAAATTGCCGTCAAGGACGTGATGACCAAGCAGGAAGATATTGAGGTGCTGACGCTGAAGCAGGTGATGCAGGCCAAAGTGATCGACATCATCGAAACACTGAAGGTGCATAACCGTAACCATGCGCTGGTCGTTGATGTGGATCCGCTGACGGATCGCCAGATGGTGCGCGGTATTTTCTCGGCATCGCAGATCGCCCGTCAGCTGGGTGTTGCCACACAGATCCACTCGGTCGCCAAGACCTTTGCCCAGATCGAGGCCGTACTCGCCAGCTAAGCCAGTCTGGCTTGATGCCATCAGGGCCACGGGAGACCGTGGCCTTTTTATTTGGGGATGCGCTAGTTGTTCAGAAACTGCAGGGGCGGCTCGCAGTTGTCGCAGGTCTCTTCCAGTTCGTAGCCCATGGCGCAATCGAAGGTGCTGCCCGGCGTCGCATCGTCGGGAATCCGGACAACCTGAACCTTGACCACGCCCTCGCGCACCATGTCCAGGTACTTCGCCGCACTGTGCGTCAGGTCAATCACCCGTGACCGGTGCTTCGGGTGCATCCGGTCGTTAACCTTGACCACCACACAGAGGTTGGTGTCGGGCCGTTTGACCGCAACGAGGGTGCCCAGCGGAAAGAGGTTGCTCGCAGCAGTAAACAGCTTATGGTTGAAGATGTCGCCGCTGGCCGTCTTGCGCCCCTGGAAGCGCGGGCTATAGAAGGTGGCATTGCCGCGCAATCCCTTCGATGTCATCGTGGCCGGCGCGGTATCGTCGCGCGTGGGTAGGCTGATCTTGCCCCGCTTCGGATCGGCACCCAGGCTCTGGCTGGATTTGCTCCGGGGCTCCCGGAGCGATTTCCCTGCAGTCGCCGAGGGGGTCGCTTCAACGGCATCGGCGGATTCGCTGGCGGCCTCGCTCTCGGCGGCCCGGGCCGGGGCGCTAAACGATCCCCACGCCAGACACAAGGCGACCAGGGTGCTGCACAGTCTTCCGCGGGTCCTAAGCGACATCCGGTACCTGATTGCTGTGGAAACGGTTACATTATCCACATTTCCGATTTCGGGCCCGTGACGCCGGACAGACGTATGATCCTAAGACGACTCCTGCAAGCTGCACTACTGACCTTTAGCAGCCTGGCGCTTTGCCAGACGGGCCTTCAGGGTTTTGACCGCAACTATCCCGATACACCGGCCGGCGATAACCCGCGCGGCTTTACACCGCAAGTCATGCCCGTGGTACGACCGGCGCCGCCTCCGCCCGCCGCAGCTAGCAAAGCCACCGAGGCCTCCGATCCGTTTACCGCCCCGGACCCGATGCTGGACGGATCCGCAGACGATGACGACGATGAGGATGGCGCATCCACAGAGTGATCGGGAAGCCATCGGATAGTCATTGAGGCCATCCGAAGGCTATTCGCCGGGGAAGCGGAAGTAGACGGTACGCAATTTGCCGCGCGTCACCGCCAGTGACTGTTCGATCCGGTCACCGTTCTTCTGGCCGATGACGGTATAAGTCCCCGTGGGGAGGTTGGTCAGCAGAACCGGACCCTCAGTCGTGGTCAGGAGTACGCCCTTGCCTTGCGCATCAAGAATGGTGATCTGGATATCGCTCAGGTAGGCGCCAGACTGTCCTACCAGAAAGAGCTTGAGATCAAATTGATTTTCGATGGCAGTCAGTGCGGCCATCGAGTCGTCACCTACGCCGCCGGAGACAAAGGCCGTCCCATTGGCATGCTGAACCTGGTTGGGCTGGGCAAAAACGGGTGCACCCAATGCGAGGCAAGAGGCGGCGGCGAACGCAATAACGATTGAGCGCATGAGAAACTCCGATCAAAAGACGCTACCAGACTAGAACGAAGCACGAATGCTGTCCAGCGCCGCGAAACTATTTTTCGGGATGTCTGCCCTCGCTGTCATCCGTCCGGGTGCCCGCGCGTTATCGGCAACAGGCGTTGTGACTTTTAAGAAGGAGTGCGCCATGACATTGAAACTAAGAACCGGCCTTGCGGCCGTTGCCCTGACCCTTGTCACGCTGGCTAGCCAACCCGTGCTGGCGGATGGTGGCTGGCACCACCGGGGTCATCATGGGTATCGGCAACCTGGCAACTGGCTACCATTTGCACTGGGTGCCGTTGTAGGGGGTGTGGCGATCGGTGCGATGATGCAACCGCCGCCCGTCGTGGCGCCGCCGGCATATTACCCGCCGCCCCCCGTTGTCGTCAGGCCGCACGCCGTGATGCCGGCACCGGTCTATGCAGTGCCCATGCCGCCCCCGGTGTATTACACGTACTGAATCGGGCGCGATCAGCCGCCTGAGGCCAGCTTCTGGAGCGTCTGGTAGTCGACCTTGCCTGTGCGTAACACGGGCAGTTCGGGCAAGGTCACAACCTCGCGCGGCAGCCAGGTATTCGGGATCCGTTCGTCATTGAAATGCGCCCGGATTGCCGCGGCTGTCAGAGCCGGATCACTGGTGTACAGGCGGATGAGCGGCTTGCCTTCATCCTGGTTTTCAATCGCGATCGCGGCGTGATGGCATTCGGGTGAAAGTTTGGCGACTTCGTCTTCGATGAAGCCCAGCGAGATCATTTCGCCAGCAATTTTGGTGAAACGCTTTTTACGGCCCTTGATGACCAGGTAGCCATCGGCGTCGACTGTCACGATATCCCCGGTGTCGTACCAGCCGTCGTCGAGAGAAGAGCGATCATCGAGCAGGTCGTGCAGGTAGGACTTCATCAGATTTGGACCGCGCACATGCAGGACCCCACCTTCGTCGATGCCCTCGTGCGGCTCGATGCGGTATTCGATATGCGGTAGTAGGCGGCCGACGGTGCCATGCCGCATGGCGGTAGGCACATTGACGGCAATCACCGGGCCGGCCTCGGTGGCGCCGTAGCCCTCGAGCATGGTGACGCCCAATGCTTCGTATAGTTCACGGGTGCGCGGCTTGAGGCGTTCCGCCCCGGCGACCACAAAACGTAATGACGCCAGATCTTCCGGGTTAGCCGCTTTGTACAGCTGATTGAGGAAGGTATCGGTCGACAGCATCACGGTGGGCTTCCACCGGCGGATCAGCTGCAGATTTTCCTTGTGCCGCAGGGGGGAGAGACCGATGACCGTACGCATGCCGTTCATCAGCGGCAGCAGCACGCCCGCCGTTAGGCCAAAGGCATGGAACTGCGGCAGTGCGCTGAACATGACTTCGTGCTTGCCAATCGGGAATGCATGCAGAATCTGATCGACGTTGGAAAGCAGATTCCGGTGGGTTAGCACCACCGCCTTGGGGTCGGCCTCGCTACCCGACGTAAACAGGATGACGGCGGCATCATCGGGGTTGCTGCGTTCGGTGCGTAAGCGCTTCAGTCGTACGCGAAGCAGGCCGCTGAGCTTGGCAATACGACCAATACGTTGGGCCACGTCTTCGAGAAAGACGGTACGTATACCGTGCGCTGACAGCAGCTCCGGTAGATCGGCCAGATCGCATTTGTCGAGAAACTGGCGGGAAGTAAGCAACACATCGATATGTGCCCGCTCGCAACAACGGATCAACGTCGGCAGGGGAAAAGTGTAGTTGAGGATCGCGGCTGTCTTGTGAGCAAACATGCAGGCAAATAAACTCACCACCCCGGTCACGCTGTTCGGCAACAGGCACCCGACATGATGACGGTGTGTCAGGCCTTCGATCTGCCGCGCAAGAACGGCACAGCCGATAATCAGGCGATCAAAACTCAGCGATTTTCCCAGTTCATCAATGACGATCGGCTGCTTGCCGGGATGCGCGGCGGCGGCCATCAGTAATCGCTTGGGAATCGTATTATTGGCGGGCATGGGCGCTTCCCTGAGAATCATGTTCGATAGGTATCAGTTTGCCATGCGCCGGAAAAAAGATCGCCATCCGGATGCAGATGCCCTGTGCTGCTTCATGCGCATAGAGCGTGGCATAGCGTTCAAGCTGGGGCCGGTAACTTTCGGCCTTCTCGGTTAGTTGTGCCTCCAGCGCCGCCTCAGTAACGTGGGGTTCGGTACGCAGCGTCTTGTAGTCGATGATCCAGCGGATGTTGTTTTCGATGAAGGTCCGGTCGATCACATGCCTGCGAATAGCCGGGGTGTCGCCGTCCTCAGGCGACGCCGTATCGGTTGCGATAGCGCTTGAAGGATGCGCACTGCTGAGCGGGACTTCGCAGCCCGCCTCGGTGTGTGGCCCCAGGATCCACCGGCTTTGCGGGTCGGTGAGGGCGCGTTGCAGCGTATCGTGCACGGTCGCCGCGGCCTCGTCGGCCTGTTCCGCCGGGTGCCCGAGTTGCCTGAAGGTTTCGATGAAACGCGGTTGCAGCGTCTGAAGGCGTTCTGGTACCCACACATCCAGGCCATCTCGTGCAATGGCTTCAAGATACTGGTGGACCAGCGACCCGATATCCATATCCAGCGTGCTGCTGAAATACGCCGCTTCGGTCTCGGTGATGTCCTCAGGGATTGATTCGGGTGCCGGATCGACCCGGCACGGCGACACAACCCGGACCAGCCCCGGAACAAAGCGCGCCGGATCGATGTTGCTGGCCGGGGGCGCCGGGGGGGCAGGTACGGCGGCCGCTGCTACAAAGTCATTCACCAAGCGCGGCCAGAGGGGTGCAAGTAACGAGGTGCCCGCTGGCGGCTTGAGCCCGTTCTCCGAATCTTCCTTGGGGTCACGTCGGGCCATGCCCAAAAGATGCAGCCGGCGTATCGCCCGCGTGGCGGCGACATAAAGCACCCGTCGATCCTCGTTCTGGGCGCGGGTGCGTTCAAGCCCCCGCAACAGGCTGTAGGGTGTGGCTGTTCCCTCCGGATCACCTTGCGCGGGGGCCGGCGCAACGACCAGATGTTCCTGCCCGTCCTCATCAAGAATGAGCGTATCCCAGAGCAGGAGGGGGTGTTCATCATGCGGCGGAATTCTGTGTAGTCCGGGCAGAATTACCGTATCGAATTGCAGGCCTTTGGATTTGTGGATGGTCATTAGCTGAACGCGATCGCTGGCCTCCCGGGTGTCAGCCGCGGCGTACAGTTTGCCCAGAGCTGCGTCGAGCCGGTCAAGTTCCAGGCCGCCATGCGTATCCAGCGTATCGAGTAACCGGAAGTAGGCCTCGACATCCGCCACGTCGCTTGCCTGATGCAGGCAGGCTGTACCGCCCAGCGCGTGCCAGACCCCTTCGACCCAGCGGCGGGGCCGTTGCAGCCCGCGGTTGGCATAGGCAATCCGGAGCACCTCACGAAGCGCGCTAAGTCGGGTCCGACCATCCTCACTCAGTCGAGCCATGCGCGCATCATCCTGCATCAGTGACCAGAGCGATTGCACATGATCATCTGCCGCCAGATGATGCAGGTCAGGTAGCGTCAGCCCACACCAGGGCGCCCGCAGAATGGCCAGCCAGTGCACCCGGTCGCCCGGCGTATGCAGGGCCCGGGTGAGCGAGACCAGATCCTGAACCGACTGCCGTCCGGCCAGCGGATCGATTTCAACGGCACGAAACGGAATATCCGGTGCATGACGTTGGAGCTGCAACACCAGTGCATCCAGATGCGGCCGCGCCCGCACCAGCACGGCCACCGTGCCTTCCGGGTTTTCTGATTGCGCTGTGCGGATCAGATCAACGATGGTTGCGGCTTCCTGTTCATCGGCCTGCGACTTCGGTGCAGCATCGCCGCTTTCCGTATCGACATCGTCGGCCACCCTGCCGGCAATAACCGGATGGATCATCACGCCGGCGTCGGCCACATTGGGCTTGCTGGCCACGCAGGACTCATAACGGACAGCGCCGCGGATGATGTCATCTTCGGTCGCAAATACCTGTGCGAAGGTGGTGTTAATCCAGTCGATGACCGCCGGGTACGACCGGTTGTTGCGATAAAGCTGTAGCGAGATGGGCTGGATCTTGCCCAGCCCGCGCTGGCGCACGCGGAGGAACAGCCCCACATCGGCTTTACGGAATCGGTAGATGGATTGCATCGGGTCACCGACCAGAAAGATCGACCGATCGGGTTCCCCTTCCCAGCCCTGGGTGAGATGCGTTAACAGCGCAACCTGCAGTGGGCTGGTGTCCTGAAACTCATCCACCAGCAGATGCTTCAAACGGTAATCCAGGCGTTCGTGCACGCCATGGGCGGTCGCCTCGCCCTCGAGTGCCTGCACCGACTTCAGGGCGATCTCGCCGAAGTCCACCACTTTTTCCTGATTGAACACCAGCCACAGTTGCGCGTAGGCCAGTTCGAGCAGATGAGCGAGGCTGGCAACCAGATCGGCCGCCGTCGAATCCAGCCCGGGGTCGGGCAGCTCGCGGATGGCCGCCAGAGTTTTGTCATCACCGGTCGCTGTCAGATCGGCAATGGTATCGAGCAAGACCTGGCGTTGCGTCTGATGTTTGGGGCCGGCGATATCAATCGGCACACGGTACACGCTGCGCGGCTTGTTGTCCTTGGTCAGAAAGAGTTCGGCAACGGCCCGCCAGCGCGGCAGATCGGTCACCTCGGCCGTCAGTGGCTTCTCCCAGCCTGATAATAACGACACCGGTGACTTGGGGCTCAGGTCCGCCGCATAGCGTGCTGCGGCCATGAAGCCCTGCTGCCGTGCGGCAGGAAAACGCGCCACCACATCCGCGAGCCGGTTGGTCACCAGTGCCTGCAGCGCCTGCGCCACATCGGCGGCCAGCACAGCTGGGTTGCGGTGTCGTATTGCCTTGCTGATCCACTGGTCGCGGCGTGCCAGCATACTGACCAGCATCTTCTGCAGACGGCCGGCATCGTTGTCGAAGTAGGTCAGTGCCTGCGCAATCGTCTGGCTGTCTTCGGTGTTGTCTTCGAGTTGATCCAGCGTATTGCGAACCGCCTGTTCGTAATAGGGCACCGGGTCGGTGGCCACGGCCGGCTGGGTGCCAAAGCGCGAAAGCAGCGGCATCTGTCGGGCCAGGCGTGCCGACAGGGCATCTAGCGTCATCACGCGCAGACGACCGGGCTGGGCCAGTAACTGCCAGCCCCGGGCGCGGTCCTGTGCCAGCACGGCGGTGGCCAGATCGCGCGTGATCTGTTTGTGGGGTTCGATGTGTTCCGGCGGGCCGCTATCGGCATCCTGCAGGCTGCGCATGATGCGATCCCGCATTTCGGCAGCCGCCTTGTTGGTAAAGGTCAGCGCAATGATCTCTTCGGGTTCATCAACGCAGGCCAGCAGCCGCAGAAAACGCTGCGTCAGCAATTCGGTTTTGCCGGCGCCGGCGGGGGCATCAATAATGAATGAGCGCGTCGGGTCCAGGGCGTCTGCACGTGCTGCCGCATCTACCGCCAGCAACTCGGCCGGATCAATGGGGCGTTGACTCATTGCGGCACCTCGGTGCGCTCTGCCGCCAGCGCAGCATCAAGCTGCATCTGCCGTTCGGCTAGGCGCAGCAGCGGTTTGACATCACAGTAGCGCAAGTCGACTTCGTCGGTGATGCTCACGCCCGCAAAACCTGCCCGGATCTCGTCGGCTACACCGTGAATCGCCTGGCGCCAATGCTGCAAGACGCTCTCCCAATCGGGAAACTTTTCCGGGTTGAAGACCTGGCGACCGCGCTTACTGCTGATGGCGTGCACATTGGGTAGCAGCTGGTCATCCTGACCGACCCCCCGGAACCCCGAGCCGCCCATGTGCACGATGCCGAAGGCAACGCCGGCGATGCTGCCATCCGGGTGTTCGGCAATCGCGGCATAGATCGGTAACTGCGGTTCGGTAATCCGGTCGGCGGCCCAGTTGCGGACATCAATGTCGGCACCGGTTTTATAGTCAATGATCAGTGTGCGGCCATCATCCAGACGGTCGATGCGATCAATGCGCATGTGCGCCACAATGCCAGCGACATTGATCTCGCGCTTGCCTTCCGCCTCGAGCACGACAAAGTCTGTTTTACGGCCGCACTCCAGTTGCAACCAGGCATCGACCAGCCGCACCAGCCGCCGATGTTCCAGTTCGGTCTGGCGGGGCTTGAGCGACTCGCGTTTTCGATCACTATTAAATCGCGTCAGAGCGTCGCTGGCCGCGCGGGCAACTGCGACCTCCCGGGCTTTGTCGCTCATGGCCTTGAGTGCCGCAAAGGTCTGGGTGGCACACCAGAAAAATTCCAGCGTGTCATGCACCAGTGTCCCCCGCTTGCGCGGATCCAGGCCCTCAACCGGTTGGGCCAGGGCTTTGGCGCCGAGGCGGTACTGGTAATAGCCCCAGGCCGGGCAGATGGCCTGTGCTCGAAGTAACGCGGTTCCCCCGTTCACGTTATCGCCCGCGGCCACGGCGGGTGCGTAGACATCGTCAATCGTTTGAAGGTGTGAGCCCGTTGGGTCGATGGCATCGGCCCAGGGTCGGGTCGGCGGCATGGTGTTCTGTACCGGGGCGGTCTTCGGGATGAGTGGGCTGGGCTGCTGTTCGGTGGCCTCATTCATGCGCGGATAACTGAATGTGATGTCCGGCGCACTCCGCATTAAGCGATCCTGAATGCGTGTGGCAAAGTTCAGTTGCACCAGGGTGCTGGCATTCGGTGCGCCGGCGGCACGCAGCGCTTCGACCGGCAACAGCGGGTTCGGGTTGGCCACCGGTGGCCATGCCGTATCGGTCAGGCCCACGACTCGGAGCGCATCAAAGCGCATCCCGGCCGCTTCCAGCACCCCCAGAATCTGGATCGGTGGCGTGCCGGTCGTTTTGGGCTGGAATAGGCGTTCCGCGCAAAGTTGCGTGAGCAACGAGACGGCTTTACTGAATGTGATGTTGCCGGTGATCTGGTCCAGCTGGCTGAGTTGGGCCAGTTCTTTGCCAAAGGCTTCGCGGGCCTGAAATTCATGACTGCGCAAACGGCCGTTGGCCAGCCAGCCGCCATTGCCCAGTACGGCCTGGATGATTCGGCGCCACTCAGAGGGCAGTCGGGATTTGCCCAGGCTGCGCGTTGAAGCGCCGAGGGCGCTCAGATAGCCGAGTGTGGCCGGCGCCGCGACCTGCTGCTTCTCAAAGAGATAGTCAGCGAAGTCGCTGTAACGGGCCAAGGGGGCCTTCGGGGCAATCCCTTCCCGCATCGCTGTATCCAGTCGCGCCCGCGCATCACTCTCAGTATCGACTGACCAGTAGGTGCTGCCTAGTACATCGGAGCCAAGCGTTTGCGCTACGGCGTGCGACTGCGTCAGGATCTGTAACAGGTTCAGTGCGGCGCGCACCAGCGGTTGCACCGCCAGCGGTTGGCCCAGGCTGATGTTGTACGGTCGGCGTTTGGCGGCGTTCTGGGGCAATACCAGATCCGGCGCAAGCACATCCTCCAGTGCATCGGTCAGCGGGTACTGGTAGCTCGCCAGATCGGGGGCAACAATACCGAGCCGTGCTTTCGGATCGCGTGCCAGCCAATCGCGCGCCCAAAGGGCAACCGCCAGACATTCTGCATCCAGATGTGCAGTCTGTTCGACCCGGGTCTGCGTTGCGATTGATTCGTCGGTGTTCACCAGTTCAAGGCACAGGCAACCCCGCGCGCTGAGCGATTGCTGTAGTCGTCGTTCCAGTGGTGTGAAATGATCAAAGCCGGCAAAGACCACCTGAGAGGGCAGTGCCAGACCCGGCGTATCCAGCGCATCAATCAGCGCCGCGTTCAGGCGGGCGCCATCGATGACCCCGAGTGTCTGACAACGCGCCACAAAGGCCGTTTGCCATTCGGCAAAGCGCCGCTGTTCTTCGCTGGCAAAGAGGGTGCTGGCGCGCGCCGGGGCAATCTGCCAGTTAATGGTTAAAGCATGGGCCTCTGCGGCCGTGGCCGCCAGCGCGCCCATATCAAACAGATACGTTGCATTGGCTCCCAGGCTCTGGTGAATCACCTGTTCCCAGAGCAGTCGTTCCTGAAATCCGTCCAGGACGCGCAGGCCGGCCAGTGCGGGGGGCTCTAACCCACGCAGCGCCAAAGCTGCGTAACGGGCTTGAAGCCACTGGCTGAAGGTGGTGCTGGCCAGTGTCGCCCAGCTGTCACGCCCACCGGCCGCGTCATCGTGAGCCCGGCTCAGGGTCTGCGCCAGACGCTGGGTAGCGCAGATCACCACGCTATCTGCCGTCAGCTGGGCCAGGGTGATCGGAGCAAGGGGGGAACGCGTCAAGGCTGTCATGGTGGGGTCTTAAGCAGTTAACATACTAGCTGAACGCAGGGATGCCTGCCTGATATCCGTTGAGAGGAAGTGTATGACGCAATCATTGCCGATCGCCGGCACCGTTCAGCAGCGCAAAACCACCAAAGCCTTCGAGGCGGGCCGCGGGTTGACCCCGGCGCAATCGGCAGCCGTACGCACGCTGTTGCGGATGAGCCCTTCGTCCACCAATGCCCAACCCTGGCATTTTTATATGGCGACCAACGAGGCCGCAAAACGCCGGGTGGCCGCAGGGGCCAGCGGCAACTTTGCCTACAACGAGCCCAAGATCATGAATGCCGCCGAGGTCGTCGTCCTCTGTGCCCGGACCGACATGGACGAGTCCTACCTGCGTGAGGTGCTGGACCAGGAAACCCGCGATGGCCGCCTGGCCAACGACGAGGCGCGCACCAACCAGCATAACGTCCGCAAAGGCTACGTCCAAAAACATGCGGCGGCCGACGGGGTGCTGAACTGGAGTGCCCGGCAGGTCTACATTGCCCTGGGGTTTCTTTTGCTGGGCGCGGCCGAGATGGGCATCGACGCCTGCCCGATCGAGGGTTTTGATGATGCGGCCGTCGATGCCGAGCTGGGGCTCGCGGCCAAGGGCCTCAAAAGTGTGGTGCTGGTTGCGTTAGGTCATCGTTCGGCGGCTGATTTTAATGCCGCGCTGCCCAAGTCCCGCCTGGCCGAATCGCTGGTGATTACTGATCTTTAAGATCGGTTGGGTCATCCGCGTCGCGGGGTTGGTGCCATCGCAGCCAGCCCCAGACGCCGATCACCAGCAGTAGGGCAATGCCCACCTCAAAAAATACAATGGCTGGCATCTTAAGTTCGGGCGGTAACGCGATAAAGCACGGCCGCTAGTAAAACCTCGAACACAAAGTTGAAGCCGGTGGCCAAGTCCACGCCGGATGCTTCCAGTTGATTGCCGAGCTGGTAGGTCCAGGGGGTGATCGACAAAACCACCAGACACACCAGCAGATGCGCGCGTGAGCCTAGGCGCAGCCGCCGTTCCGTTGGCAGCGCAAAACATCCGATCAGTAGGGCGATGGCTGCCGTCGTGCCGTTCTCGAAGGCTACATCGCCAAAGGCCGGGGAAATACTGAAGCGGTAAATAAAGCCGACCAGTGCCAGCGCGATGCCGAACGTGGCTACACCCAGCGCCACGCGCTGAACTAGTTGGCTCTGACCTTGGCGCCGTTTGGGCGCGACCCGCTTGGGTTGCGAACGCCCAGGGCTGATATCGCCGGCGGGCAGTTCGTATCGTGCTGATTCACTCCGGGTCTCGGGCGAGCCGGCCGACCCGGATGACATACCGCTTAGCCTTGCAGAACGGCTTTGAGCGACTTGCTACGCTGATCCAGATGCTTGGTACCGGCGTCCGACAGCGCCAGCGACTTGGCGCGACCATCGGTGGCTGAACGCTGGACTTCTATTAGGCCGCGGCTATGCAACTCGACCACTTTGCGGTGTACGGTCGGGCCCGTGCCGAACTGCAGGCTTTGAACCAGATCGGTAATCTTGACCGACTTGCCGTTGGCAGCAGCCTCGTGCATGTACGCCAGCACTTCTTCGCAGCCGGCAAAGCTGCTATCGGAGTTGTTCGAAACGCGCATAAAGTTCAGCAGGCGGACGTAAGGATTCTTTGATTTCATGGGTAATGGTCTTTGGGTTGGGGGGTGGCGTTTTTCTCAGAAAACGTCTGTGATCAATATAGTGCCCGGAATGCAATCCGTCTAGATGCAAGCCACAATTTTTTATTAAGCCGTTTAATTTACAAGATTAATGAACACTGCTGGGGATAGGGTTTAAAAAACTCAGTGGCAGCCCTGGATGATGTTGACCATGCTGCGGTCGGCCATGTCGTCCAGATGATTGCTGTAGAACCGGACCGACGAGCCCTCGCGGCTCTTGTCGATGGCGATATAGACCATCGGCACTTTTTCATGGGTATCGAGCTTCTGGATCGTCAGCAGCGCCAGACCGGTATCCGTACGTCGAAAAGCCAGGGCCGGGCGGCCGCTGTTGGTCCAGCGCTGGTCAATGCAGTCCAGCATGGCCTGCGGGCTCTCGGTTGTAAACGTCGTAAAACGGGGCGTGTTGTTACGCAGGTGACCGGAATCCACATCGATTGAACTACAACCGGTCAGACCACCCAGAACGAGGGCAATCGCATACGCAAAGGCAGGCATGTTTTTCATGAGCGGTATGCTACGACACCGCCACGCAGCCAACAAGCGCAGGGGTTTTGGGAGGCACAGTGGGCGGCCCGGCGGGTGGCAGGACGGCCCATGCCGATGGCATCGCAACTCGCTGATTTTAAAAAAGTTCGAAAAAATGTTGCAATGCAGCAAAATGGGTGTATAGTGACTACATCAGATCACTGATACCACTCAATTTTAGAAAGGAACCGATCATGGCCAAGAACGCCAATCTGCCGAACGTTGAAGAACTGACCGCTGCTAACGCTGCTGCCATCGCTAACCTGGAAGCCGTTGCGCACACCGCACTGGAAGCCATCGAAAGCCTGTCGGCTCTGAATCTGACTTTTGCTCGCGAATCGCTGAACAAGGGCTCGAAGCAAGCCAACGCTGCACTGAAGCTGAAGACCCCGCAAGAAGCTGCTGCCATGAACGCTGACTCGGTTCAGCCGGTGGTTGAGAGCGTGGTTGCCTACGCTCGTGGCGTGTACGACATCGCCAACGGTGCTGCTTCGGAAATCAGCGGCATGCTGAAGAAGCAATTCGACGACCTGAGCAAGAAGGTGCAAGACGCTGCTGTCTCGGGTGCCAAGGCTGCTCCGTTTGGTTCGGACGTTGTGCTGGCTGCCATCAAGCAAACCGTTGAAGCCAACAACACGGCCTACGCCAACCTGAGCAAGGCTGTGAAGCAAGCTGCTGACCTGGCTGAAGCCAACGTTGCCAAGGCAACCGAAGCTGCTGTTAAGGCCACCAAGCGTAAGTAAGAGACCGCACTCGGTCGCTTCTGCCGCGTTTAGGTAGAAGCCGTAGCGCCCGGCCCTGGCCGGGCGTTATTCTTTTCAGGCGCTATTTCTTTGGATGTCGGCCAGATAGCGTGTCAGAATCTACCCACATACCGAAACGACCTCACACGCACGACACCATCCCACCATGAGCCTGCTCCGCTACGTTAAAATCGTTATCCAGGATGAAATCAAAGCCGTCGGCGAGCAGTTTCGCGAATCGAAGGCGATTCTGGCGGCGTTTCTGGTCTGCCTAGCCGGACTCATCGCGTACCTGCAGCCTTTTCCCGATCGTCACATCTATATCGGCAGTTCGTATCAGGGGGGCGACTGGTACCAGATGGCCGAGGCCTCGGCTAAATTCCTAAGCGAGAAAGGCCTGGATGGCCAGGTCGTGGTTACCAAAGGTGCCGTCGATAACGTTAACCGGCTGATAGATCCGGCCGACCCGGTCAATGCCGCCTATACCTACGGCATCACCCTGGACGAGGCCCAGCGTGAGCGGGTTGTGTCCCTGGGCAGTATCTCCTATGAGCCTATCTGGGTCTTTTACCGCAAGAGCCGCATGGGCACGCTGGATAGCCTGCGCGATCTGCTCCGGCACCGCGTAGCGCTTGGGCCCAAAGGCAGCGGTTCCTATGCCGTGGCCAGCAAGATCATGAAGATCTACGAGGTCGACATCACGGGGCACGATAACTTCATCCCCGATGATTTTGAAAACAGTGCGCGTCGATTCATGGAGGGCGGCGCCGATGCGTTGATCATCGTATCCACCGCCTGGGATCCGATTGTCCAGACGCTGATGCGGACCCCCGGTGTCGAGCTCATGAACTTCAAGAATGCCGAGGCCTTCGACAAGAAAGACAACTCTCTGGAATCGGTACGGCTGCCGGCGGGCTCGATCAGCATCTACCCGCAGATACCGGTGCAGGATGTGTCACTCGTTGCGACCACGACCAGTGTGGTGGTCAAGAAAGAAATGCACCCCGATCTGCAGCTGGCCTTGCTGATGACCATGAAGAAAATGAATCGTGCCTCCGAGAACCTATTCTTCGCCCGGCGTAATGAGTTTCCTGCCTATGTCGATCCGGCCGTGCCGATCAGCCCGGTGGCCGCCAAGTTCTATGACTACGGGCCGCCACAGGCCATGCGCTACCTGCCTTTCTGGATCGCCGGCTTTGTCGATCGGGCGTGGCTCTTGTTGCTTGGTTTGGTTGCCATCTTCTACCCGCTCTCAAAGTTGAACCTGCACGTCCGCAAGCTGCGTTTTGTCGTGCATGAGCGGCCGCTTTACGAGGAACTGCTAGAGATCGACAAGCGGGTGTCCACCCGGATACTCAGCGCAGAAGAAAAGATCGCCATTCACAAACGACTGGATAGCATCAATCGGCACGCAGTGGAACACACCATCCCGATCGGCGAAGAGCCGCACTATTTTGATCTGGTGATGGCGATTGATCTGATCCGTAAAAAAATGGATACCCCGGCGGCACCGGGATCAACCGACTCTTAACGCTCGGTTGCTGCGGGCCAGCGGATATCACCCATCTGCAGGCTGCGGGCGTTGCCGATGCCCGCCAGTACCGCCTGTGCCGTCACCTCGGCGGCGGCCGTCATTAGCACCATCATATCGATCGGCGCCGGGTTCTTGCCCGTGGCCATGGCAAACAGCGTGTCGCCATCCATGCTGGTGTGCACCGGGCGTATGGTCCGGGCTAGGCCATCATGGCCAATGCGGGCCAGACTCTGGGCCTCGGCCTTGCTTAACCGCGCATCCGTCAGGATCACGCCAATGGTTGTATTGGTGCCCAGATGCAGGTCGCTGGCGTGGCCCCCATGCAGCTCGGTAGCAACCGCGTTTATAAATTCGTCGGTGTCGGGGGCTGTGCGGGCACCGGCGATAATGTGTCCGGTATTTGGGTCCACCACATCGCCCACCGCATTGCAGGCAACCACCGCAGCCACTGCAAAACCATCTACCTCCATCATGGCCATCCCCAGGCCGCCGCGCATGGCGCAGGCATTGCCGTTCAGTTTGCCCACTGTGGCGCCGTAACCAGCGCCCACATTACCGCTGCTGCATACCACCGCATCATCCATCGCGTTTTCGCAGGCTCGGTAGCCGGCCTCGGCATCCGGGTAAATGCCCGAACCGTTGGGGTGCGCTTCAAAATCATCGACCCATAGATCAAACAGAACGGCCCCGGGCACAATCGGCACGCGCACCGGCCCGACCGCCAGGCCGTGTCCGTGTGTGTTGAGCCAGCGCATCACCCCGCCCGCAGCATCCAGACCGTAGGCACTGCCCCCGCTCAGCAGAATGCCATGCACCGCATTGACGGTGCTGGCCGGGTTGAGCAAATCGGTTTCACGCGTACCGGGCGCGGCACCCACCACCGAGACCCCTGCGCTGGCCCCCTCGGGGTACAGGCATACCGTGCACCCGGTTGGGCGACGTGGGTCTTCAAAATGACCGATACGAATCCCCAGCCGGCTTGCAATGTCTGCCGTGGTGCAGCCCGGCGGCAGGCGGGGTGAATGCATGGTCGTTCCTGATTATTCGGTGAGCTGTTTGATTTTTTCGGAGACCGTCTTTTCGTCGACCGGGAAAAAGCCGGGCATGTTTTCACTGTTCAGCGATGCATAGCTACTAAAGGCCATATGCCATTCGGAAAATCGACGCTCTTCGATCGGCGTGCGCGTGATGAGCATGATCTCGCAATGGCGGTCATCCTTCAGGAGCGATTGCCACAGGGCATCCACTCCGGCGGATGGCCCCTCGATCCACTGAGTAAAATACTCACCATCAAAAATTAGGTGGCCGGTAATGTCGAGCTGCGCGTTTCGCTTGCGGGCCTGCGTCAGAAGATTGAAGAGCGACAGGCTGCCAATTTCGCCTGCGGCTCTGGAGCGGTAAACCAGTCTTTCGAGCATCTTGAAACTATTTTGTTAAATTTATAGGCATCATATCAGCGGCGGCGATATTAATACATCGGTTCGCCATCTCGGCGCTGCGAGAGTCTTATAAAATAGCGCCGCATGTTGAAACGGATTCTAAGCGTCGCACTTGCTGGCATGTCTGGCGCGTCATTTGCCCAGACCAGCGTTACCATTTATGGGATCGTTGATGTCGCTGCCATGGGCACCAACCAATCAGGCGTCAAGAACCCGGCCGGCAGTCAGTATGGCGGCAACACCTTTAACCTGAACAACAACTCCTCGCTCATGGGTTTTAAGGGAGCAGAGGATCTAGGGCAGGGGCTCAAGGGGATTTTTCAGGCGGAAACCGCCGTCAATATCACCGGCAACAATGGCACAGGCGTGGCGTTTGGAACCGGGAACCTGTTTCCCACCTTACGTGACAGCTACGTCGGATTAACCGGGCCGTTTGGTTCTGCCATCGGCGGTTATGTGTCGCCGCCTGTCCGGCAGGCCCTGGCATCAGCGGCCGTCATGCCCGGCGCTACGGGGCCGGGTGACATCACCAAGCAGATGACGGCGATGCGGCTGGGCCGACCCGTCGGTAGCACGCAGTTTTCGTCTGCAGTTCGAGCAACCGGGGTCATTTATGCCATGCCGACCCGGTACGGCATCGATGGCTCGATCATGTACAGCGGCTCCAATAATAACGGCACCACCAATACGACCACGGCCGACAGTTGTTCCGGCGATGAAGCCTCTGCCTGTTCGATGACCCCGCAGAGCATCTTCGGGTTCAATCTGGGGTGGACCGGCTATGGCGTCAGCCTTAAAGGCGCTTTCCAACAGGCCACCAACCGCATCACCCCCGTGCCGGGCACCAATATCGGTAACTATGGCAACTACACAACCTACCTGCTAACGCCGGCCTACACAGGCATCCCCGGGCTCAAGGTGGCGGCCATCTACGCACGCAACAGCCTGGGCACGGTGGGCACGACCCTGGCAACGCCGCAGGGTGCAGGTAAATTAACCAACAATCAGCTCTGGGCGGGCGTCTCTTATCGCATGGGGCGGTGGGAGCCGCGGTTTGCCGCATCCTGGAGCAGCGATCTTAATGGCTCGGCCATCCAGCAATTGGGGGCACGTCAGTGGACGGCCAACCTAGGCCACTTTCTGAGCGAGCGTACCCAGGTTTATGGCGTGGTTTCCAACGTCAGCAACTCAGCCAATCAGACCTTTACACTGGGGTTGCAGACCTCACAACTGGGCACATCGGTGGTCACATCCGGTTCAAATCTGTTTACGTACGGACTGGGCTTACGAACCAGTTTTTAGCGCGTTGCGGTCGCTGGGTTGTGAGTGACTCGAGAGCGCAGCTTACGGATGCATCTGGTTAATATTAGGGAGCAGTCTTGAAGCTGTAGTTTTTCAGCTTCGGAACATG
>JACCED010516735.1_pt1 | contig 18913 bp, 21 predicted proteins | sample 7455021 | NCBI WGS metagenome assembly JACCED01 (sample SAMN15323456, study PRJNA562643) | freshwater metagenome | isolation source: river surface water | place: USA:Blue River Watershed | collected 2017-08-19 | reverse complement strand
CGGCGCGAGTTTGAGTATCAATGGGTTCAGATGCGTAGGCAGGAATCTCATTGACGAACTCATTCTCGATATAACTCGTATAAACCTTGAAGTTCTCGGTGTAGTTGGAATCTTCCAAAATTGCACGATGAAAAGGGAGAGCGGTGGCTAGCCCTTGAATTACAAATTCTGCTAAAGCTCGACGAGATCGTTGAATCGCTTCTTCGCGTGTTGCTCCAGTGACGATCAGCTTTGCCAGTAATGAGTCAAAGTTTCCACCAATGACATCTCCTTTTCGGAATCCAGCATCAACGCGAACGCCAGGACCAGTAGGAATCTGCCACTCTGTTATCCGACCTGGCGCAGGTAAGAATGATCGACCTGGATCTTCACCATTAATTCGGAATTCAATTGAATGTCCGCGAATAACTGGATCTTCAAAACCAAGCTCTTCGCCCATGGCGATTCGGAACTGTTGGCGCACCAAATCAATACCGGTAACTTCTTCAGAGACGGGATGCTCAACCTGGAGGCGAGTATTCACCTCAAGGAATGAGATAGTGCCATCGAGGCCTACGAGAAATTCGCATGTACCAGCGCCGACGTAGCCGGCCTCCTTCATGATTGCCTTCGATGAGCGATAGAGCTCTTCATTCTGTGCATCAGTAAGGAATGGAGCAGGGGCTTCTTCCACCAACTTCTGGTGGCGACGCTGCAATGAACAATCGCGAGTTGAAACCACAACTGCATTGCCAAATTTATCGGCTAATACTTGAGTCTCAACGTGGCGTGGTTTATCGAGATAGCGTTCGACAAAACATTCTCCACGTCCAAATCCAGCAATCGCTTCGCGAACTGCAGAGGCGTATAGCTCGGGAATCTCTTCCATGGTGCGGGCGACCTTGAGGCCACGTCCGCCACCACCGAAGGCAGCTTTAATCGCAACCGGTAGACCATGTTCTTTTGCAAAGGCGATAACTTCATCAGCTGTCTCGACTGGATCCTTGGTACCTGCAACGAGTGGTGCACCCGCAGCAGCTGCGATTCGACGAGCAGAGACCTTATCGCCGAGCGCGCTAATTGCAGCAGGAGGAGGGCCGATCCAGATGAGTCCTGCATCAATTACAGCCTGCGCAAAATCAGCATTCTCTGAGAGGAAGCCATAGCCCGGGTGGACTGCATCCGCCTCTGCCTGCTTGGCGAGTGCGATGATCTTTGGAATATTGAGATACGTATCTTTTGCGACCACGCCTTCGAGTGAATAGGCAAAGTCGGCGTTCTTCACATGGAGCGCATCGCGATCTTCTTCAGAGTACATCGCGACAGATTCGAGTCCATGATCTTTACATGCTCGAATTACACGAAGCGCAATTTCGCCGCGGTTGGCAATCAGAACTCGTTTCATTGCATCTCCTTCACCTCTGGCCAAGAATAACCAAGTTGCTTCATCGCCTTAAGAAGAAATGGCATAGATATCCCTACAACATTTGTGTAGTCGCCTTCGATTACAGGGATAAAGGGTGAGCCAAAACCGTCAAGAGTAAAGCCACCAGCGACATGGAGGGGTTCACCTGAAGCTACGTAATCGGCTATCTCTTCATCGCTCATATCTGTAAAGGTAACTTTGGTAGTCACGCGATCTGCTATCTCAATTCCTTGTGCAGTATCAATAATGCAGTGGCCAGTGTGAAGTAGTCCGGTACGACCACTAATTTTCTTTGCTCGCTCGATTGCAATCTCAGGTAATCCAGGCTTACCGAAAGAGACGCCGTCGACATCAAATGTTGAATCACAGCCAATAATGATTGCAGGGTAATCAATCTGCTCGCGCACCGTATGTGCCTTAGCTACAGCAAGTGCAATCACCATATCTTCTGGAGACATCGAATTGAAGAAATCTGTCTCTTCATCTACATGGCTGACGATGATTGTTGGCTTCAGGCCAGCACCTTCTAGTAGGCGCTTACGTGATGTTGATTGAGATGCGAGAACGATGCGTGGCATTACTCAAACCTCCTTGCACCGAAAGTGACCTGGTGGGGGAGTGGCTGGCGAAGTTGTGGAAGGCCGAAGACGCTTCGCTTGATCACAGCTTTCAACTCGACCGGTTTACGGTTTGCTAATACAGCATGGAGAGCTAGAAGCTCTTCATCGCTGGGATTGCCGGATGCAACAGTAAATTTCATTTATAGCGGGATATTTCCATGTTTACGCGCAGGCAAGATATCGCGCTTGGTCTTGAGAGTACGGAAAGCCTTCGTAATGTATTGGCGAGACTCTTCTGGCTCAATCACGCTATCGATTGTTCCGCGCTCCGCCGCCAAGTATGGATTCGAGAACTTCTCAGTGTAATCATCTACGAGTTCTTTACGAGTTGCTTCGACATCTTTTGCCTCTGCAATCTCCTTCCGGTGCAGGATATTTACCGCACCTTGTGCTCCCATAACCGCAATCTCTGCACTTGGCCATGCGAAGTTAATATCGCTACCGAGGTACTTAGATCCCATCACAATAAATGCACCGCCATAGGCTTTACGCGTAATGAGAGTGACGAGAGGGACTGATGCTTCTGCATAGGCATAGAGCAACTTGGCGCCACGTCGAATAATTCCGTTCCACTCTTGCTCAGTTCCTGGCATAAATCCTGGAACATCAACGAGGGTGAGGATTGGAATATTAAAGGCATCGCAGAAGCGAAGGAAGCGAGCAGCTTTCTCAGATGAATTGATATCGAGAGTGCCAGCTAGCTGTGAAGGTTGATTTGCGATGATTCCGACCGATTGGCCTTCGATGCGTGCAAAGCCAACTACGATATTTTGTGCATAGAGAGAGTGCACTTCAAGGAATTCACCTTCATCTACCAGCGCCTGGATGAGAACCTTCATGTCATAAGGCTGATTAGGGCTATCGGGAATCAAAGTATTGAGAGCCGTATCTGATGCCTTCTTCTCAAGAGTTTCGGTCGGAGGCAATACTGGCGAGCCATCCATATTATTTGATGGCAGATAAGACAAGAGCGCTTTCACATAATCGATTGCATCTGCCTCAGAGTCTGCCATGTAGTGAGCATTTCCTGATTTGGTGTTATGAGTGAAAGCTCCGCCGAGCTCTTCCATTCCAACATCCTCGCCAGTGACTGTCTTGATGACATCTGGCCCAGTGATAAACATATTTGAAGTTTCCTTCACCATCACGGTGAAGTCAGTTAATGCAGGTGAGTATGCAGATCCACCAGCGCAAGGGCCGAGGATCAACGAGATCTGTGGAATTACTCCTGAAGAACGTGTATTGAGACGGAAGATCTTGCCGTAGCCATTGAGAGAGGCAACGCCCTCTTGAATACGCGCTCCACCGGAGTCATTGATTCCAATAAGAGGAATACCGGACTTAAGGGCGAAGTCGGCAATCTTTACGATCTTCTCTGCATGAACCTCTCCGAGAGAGCCACCAAAAACGGTGAAATCTTGCGAGTAGAGCGCGATTGGTCGCCCATCAACGGTCGCGGTTCCAATCACAACGCCATCGCCATAGGGGCGGTTATCTTCCATCCCAAAGCCATGCGCACGGTGGCGGGCGAACTCATCAATTTCTGTAAAGGAATCTGGATCAACGAGCATCTCGATACGCTCGCGGGCAGTCTTCTTTCCCTTGGCATGTTGCTTCTCTACCGCTCGGGCAGATCCAGCATGAACGGCTTCATCAATTCGAGCGCGGAGGTCATCAATTTTTCCCGCGGTTGTGTGCAGATCGTTGCTCATGCGCCTAAGGTACTAGCCGTGGGTATAGATGCGCCAAGAGCGCCACTTGATAAAAAGCTGATATCGCAAGAAATCTCGCGGTACTGGCGGGTAAGCGTGGTTGAAGTCACCGGATCAACGCAAGATGATTTATTTCAACTGGCGAGTAGCGGCACTGCAATCCCAAAAACTATTCTTGCAAGTGAATATCAAACGAGTGGTCGAGGAAGATTAGATCGCACCTTTGAGGCTGCATCACATTCTGCACTTACATTCTCGATCTATATCGAACCCAAAGTTGCTAGAGACGAATGGTCATTTCTCACCTTGCTTGCGGGAGTAAGCGTTCATGAAGCCCTCCATGCGCTTGATTCGCAGATAAGCGTTGGCGTGAAATGGCCCAACGATTTACTGATCGGGGAGAAGAAATTTGTGGGGATGATCGCGCAAGCAACTGAAAAAGGAGTCGTGCTCGGTATTGGGGTTAATGTTGGAATGTCTGCAGATGAGTTGCCGGTCCCTAACGCGACATCGTTAGCGATAGAAGGTTTCTCAGTTCTCGATCGCAATCTCATCCTTGCCGCAATCATTAACCATTTCGAGATCAATCTTGAGATGTGGGAGCACGATAAGAGCTTCCTCGCCGAATATAGAGTCGCATCGGTAACGATTGGTTCAGAGGTTGAAGTCACTCTGCCCGGGGGAGAAGTAATTCAATCCAAGGCGGTAGATGTCTCAGATTCTGGAGCGCTCATGCTCGCAGATGGTCGTGAAGTAACTGTGGGGGATGTGGTTCATCTACGATAGGTAAGTGAGTAATCGCTTCCCGCGAGTCGGAGTCATAGGTGCCGGCCAGCTTGCCCGCATGATGGTGGCGCCAGCAACCGCGCTAGGTGTTGATCTCATTCTCTTTGCTAGTGATAGCAACGATTCAGGTGCACAGATCACCCATCACATCGTCGGCGATTACACCAATCTCGCCCAGGTACTCGACTTTGCGCGAAAGTGCGACATCGTCACCTTTGAACATGAACTCGTACCTCTAACGGTAATCAAAGGTCTCGAAGCAGAGGGCATCAAGGTATACCCGCCTTCATCTGCATTTATCTATTCTCAAGATAAATCAGCGATGCGCGAGAAGTTGAGAAACTTCCCAGCCCCATATTCGAAGGTCATCACTCAAGCATCTGAAGTCGCAGATTTTCCACTCATTGCAAAGGCGATTAGCGGAGGCTATGACGGGCGCGGTGTCTGGAAAGTAAAAGATGCTCCAGAACTTATTGAAATCCTTAGCCATACATCACCACTCTTAATTGAAGAGTTAATTGAATTTGATGCAGAGATTGCGGTGATGGTGGCGCGATCACCACATGGTCAGGCAACATCTTGGGCGCCGGTTGAGACAATTCAAGAAGATGGCATCTGCATCATGACAGTAACGCCGGCACAGAAGATTTCTCAAGCAGTTGCAGAGAGAGCGCAGCAGATGGCGCTAGAGATTGCGCAAGAAGTCGGCGTCGTGGGAGTAATGGCGGTCGAGATGTTTGTGAAGGGCGAAGATCTATTTGTAAATGAACTTGCGATGCGTCCACATAACTCTGGCCATTGGTCCATTGAAGGTGCGGTCACTTCGCAATTCGAACAGCATTTACGTGCAATCTTAGATCTTCCCCTTGGAAGCCCTGCGATGAACCACAACTTCGCCGTTATGGGTAATGTCCTTGGTGGAGTAAAGAGCGATATGTATCGCCCATATCTTCACTTGATGGCACGGACACCGAGCCTGCACTTTCATCAATATAAGAAAGAGGTCCGCCCGGGTCGCAAGATTGGCCACGTTACCGCTTGTGGCGATGACCTTCTACACTTAATCCAAGAAGTTGAGCATGCGCGCGACTATATGAGCGGAGTAATCGATGAGTAATGATGTTGCAATCATCATGGGATCAGATTCTGATTGGCCAATTATGGAGGCCGCTGCAACTGCGCTCGATTCATTTGGAATTTCATACACAGCAGAAGTGGTCTCAGCGCATCGGATGCCAGAAGAGATGGTTGGCTTTGCAAAGAGCGCAGCTGCAAAGGGTTACAAGGTAATCATCGCTGGTGCAGGAGGGGCAGCACATCTACCAGGGATGGTCGCCTCTCTTACTACTCTCCCCGTTATTGGCGTACCGGTATCTTTAAAGAACCTTGAGGGGATGGATTCACTTCTCTCAATTGTTCAGATGCCTGGCGGAGTTCCAGTGGCAACCGTCGGAATTGATAATGCGAAGAATGCTGGAATCCTTGCAGCTCGTATCATCGGATCAGCAGATGCAGCAGTGGCCAAAAAGATTGAAGATCAGCTCCTAGAGCTTTCTTCCGAGGCAAAAGCAAAGGGCGCTCAATTGAGCGCCCGTCGCAACCAGAAGACTGGTTTTTAATTTAATCAGTTCGGCCTAGTGCATGAACGCGCCATCCAGCGTTGCGCCAGAGGTTGCGATCCAACATATTGCGACCGTCGATGAGGAACTTACCTTTCACAAGTTGACCAATCACTGATGGATCAAGCTCGCGGTACTCCTTCCACTCGGTCAAGTGCAAGATGGCATCTGCGCCCTTAACAGCATCGACAACCTTCTCGGCATAGTCGAGATTAGGGAAGCGCTTACGTGCAGGCTCGATGCCCTTTGGATCATGAACAACAACCTGAGCGCCTGCTGCAGATAGTTGCGCTGCAATATCAAGTGCTGGGGAGTCGCGCACATCATCGCTATCGGGCTTAAAGGTAGCTCCGAGAACAGCAATCTTGTACTGCGTTAAATCATCTGAGAGATCTGCGCGAACAACATCAATCACGCGCTGACGTGCACGGAGGTTGATGGTGTCGATTTCGCGAAGGAACTCGAGGGCTTGATCTGCCCCAAGTTCTTGAGCGCGCGCCATAAATGCACGAATATCTTTTGGAAGACATCCGCCACCGAAGCCGATACCTGCCTGCAAGAAGCGGTTACCGATACGTGGGTCATATCCAATTGCCTTTGCAAGAACAGTGACATCGCCACCAGCTGCTTCACAAACTTCAGCCATCGCATTGATAAATGAAATCTTTGTGGCAAGGAATGAGTTTGCTGCGACCTTAACGAGCTCTGCTGTTGGAAGATCTGCGCGAATCCATGGAGTTCCTAGAGCAATCACTGGCTCATAGACTTCCTTGAGAATCTCTTCGGCGCGATCATTAGCAACACCTACTACGAGACGATTTGGTGTCAAGGTATCTTCTACCGCAAAACCTTCGCGGAGGAACTCTGGGTTCCAAGCAAGATCTGCCTGTGGAGCATGCTCTGCTAAGTACTCGCGGAGCGCTTGCGCTGTTCCTACTGGAACGGTCGACTTACCAACAACGAGTGCGCCATCTTTAAGGTATGGAGCGATTGCTGCCACTGAGCCTTTAACGTAGGTGAGATCTGCTGCGAGACCATCTTTGCTCTGCGGTGTACCAACACAGATAAAGTGAACATCGGCATCTGCAACGGCAGAGAAATCTGTTGTGAAAGAGAGGCGGCCTGTCTTCATCTCCTGTGCGAGCAAGGTATCGAGACCTGGCTCATAGAAGGGAAGCTCGCCCTTAGAGAGGAGCTCGACCTTATGAGGGTCGGTATCGATGCCGACGACATCAAAACCGAGAGATGACATACACGCTGCATGCGTTGCGCCGAGATAGCCGCAACCGATAACTGAGAGCTTTAACTTCATGCCCGGGAGTCTATTGCAGGTGCTTATTTATTTGCTGCGCAAGGATTATCGGCTGCCGTTTGTGTCTTAAATTTATCGATAGTTGTGCTGGTGGGCGAGGCCTTTGGTGATGCAGATGACTTTTTGCTGATCACGGTATCGACCAGAGCGGTGTCATTTTTGATGCGCTCCCAAAGCTCTGGAGCCAAGATCTCATCCCAGATCACAACAGAGCCAAGGGTCGGGTGGCGACCGTTGGGATTTGAAAGTGGAACTGTCATAGTGCGAACGTTTCCAGAGGAAAGGTTGCGCATCTGTTTTGCGAGAGTCAATAGGTCGTTCTTACTGACCCCCTCATCCATTTTTACCGTCGAAATCGTTGCCTTGTAGAAATTGGCCAACTTAATTGGATTGAGCAATGTTCCAGATGATGTCGCCTTACGAATAATTGCAGATACAAATTGCTGTTGACGTTCCATGCGTCCGATATCTCCACGTCCATCAAAATCACGTGTACGGACATACTTCAAAGATTCAACGCCATCGAGAGTATGAGTTCCTGCATCCATTACTAAATGGCTCTTCGGATCATTGATTGCGACCTTAGAGCAGACCTGAATTCCGCCGAGCGCATCAACAACGCCGACAAAGCCGGCAAAGCTGACTTCGACGTAGTGGTCAATCTTGAGGGTTGTGGCTCCTTCAATTGTGCGAATCAAGAGCGGGGCGCCACCAAATGCAAAGGCTGCATTTAATTTTCCATCACGTGCTGGAATTTCAGATTTTCCATCAGTGCTTGTATGTGCCGGAATGGTGACAAGAGTGTCACGTGGGAGCGAGACGATGTAGGCAGCATCTCGATCTTTACTGATATGAACAAGGAGCATGGTGTCCGAACGTCCACCTGCAGCAACCTTGACTCCACCGACGCGCAATTTCTTTAGCTGCTCTTTGGTGAGGCCTTCACGGTTATCTGAGCCGACTACCAAATAATTGAGTGCAGAATTCACCTTCTCTGGGCGATCTTCAAGGCCGGCAAAGACATCGATACGCGAAATTTGACCGCTAATTTGGCCAAGCCCAAGCCAGGTGATGGCAGAGAGGGCCACAACTCCCACAGAGAGAGATGTAATTATTCGAATCGCGCGAGTTGATTTCACATGCGCAGGGTACTTGAACGATAGCGTTACCGTGTTATGTCGACACAGAACAATCAATTTCCGAGCGGGCACCTCTCCGGTGGTCAATCCCTGCCCTTTGTATCAGTGATCCTCCCTATTTTGAATGAGGAGCCATATCTACGAGATGCGGTCCATTCGATTCTCTCTCAGGATTATCTCGGCAACTTTGAAGTTGTTCTTGCAGTAGGCCCATCGAAGGATCGAACTCAAGAGATTGCCGACCAATTGCATCGAGATGATTCACGCGTCATTGTTGTTGCCAATCCCTCTGGACGCACAGCTGCTGGTCTCAATGCCGCACTCAACGCGGCAACCGGAACAGTGATCGTGCGAGTAGATGGACATGCTCAGATTCCACAGAATTACATCTCTATTGCAGTCGAGCTCTTAGCAGAGACTGGTGCGGTCAACGTTGGCGGAATGATGGCAGCAGAGGGCATTACTACCTTTGAAAAATCTGTCGCTGGTGCGATGCGTAGCCCGCTCGGGGTAGGCGCATCTCGCTTTCATACCGGGGGAGAAGCCGGAGAAGTCGATACTGTCTATCTCGGTGTCTTTAAGAAAGATGCACTTCTTGCAATCGGCGGTTTTGATGAGAGATTTACCCGTGCCCAAGATTGGGAGCTCAACTTTAGATTGCGTGAAAATGGCGGAAAGATTTTCTTCGATCCGCGACTTCAGGTGACCTATCGTCCGCGATCAACTGTCGGAGCTCTTGCAAAGCAATATTTTGAATACGGTCGTTGGCGTCGGGCGGTATCACGTCGTCATAAGGGAACAATCAATTATCGCTATCTCGCGCCACCGGTAGCGCTAAGCGGCTTCCTCCTTTCTATTCTCATGGGTTCGCTTCTTTATCCAATCTTCTATCTACCTGCCGCCATCTATCTGATCTTTATGGCGCTCGCTTCGATCTCGATTGCGCGTTCAATTTCTCAATACTTCTATCTCTTAGCGGTTATTCCTACGATGCATTTCGCTTGGGGCGCTGGATTTATTACCTCACCACGTAATCTCATACCGGCAGATTCGAGCGAGTAACCATTAAGCGCCCGGTGACTGGGGTAATCTTCCCCATATGAGCCAGCCAGTAATTGTCTACGAGCCATTTAAGGCTGGCCTGCCTCCTATGCGCGCCTATCTTCGCTCACTCTGGCATCGCCGGGCATTTATCTCAGAGTTTGCACGCTCTGAGCTTCGCGAACAGAACTTTGGCTCAGTCTTCGGTCAGCTCTGGCTCGTGCTCAATCCGCTCCTGCTCTCAGGTGTCTACTTCCTATTGATTTATGTCATCGGCGGAACAAGCGATGAGATTCGTTTCGGCCATCTGACAGCAACGCTCTTCCTCTTCTATCTAATCGCAAATAGCCTTACTGGGGGAGTAAAGGCGATTACTTCAGGTCAGAGATTGATTCTCAACACATCCTTTCCTCGCATCATGTTGCCGGTCTCTGCCGTAGTTGTTGCAATCTTTAAATTTCTTCCAACTCTGGTTGTTGCACTCGCGATTCATGCAATTCTTGGATTGCCATACTCTTGGCAGATGCTCTGGGCCTTTCCGGTCTTACTGATATCAATCGTGATGGCGCTCGGAATGGCGATTCTGATCTCATGTATCAATGTTTACTTCCGTGATATCTCAAGCATGCTTCCTTATCTCACCCGAAGCCTGCTCTACTTATCGCCAATTCTCTACGAGGCTTCCACAATCTCGGCGAGCATCAAGCAGTACCAGGTTGTTAATCCAATCTTCTATCTTCTTGATTCTTGGTCGCGCGTAATTGTTCACGCGCAGGCTCCAACAACCTTTGGTCTGCTTCACTCATCAATCTTTGCCCTCGCCATCTTTATTGTTGGCACATACTTCTTCCTATCGAGGGAGCGTGATTTCGCTGTCCGACTATAACCACGATCACTCACAAGGCTCCATCGCCGTCTCAGTTCAAAATCTAGGACTGACATACACAACTTCAATTGATAAGAAGCCAACTCTTAAGGCGCGCATCAAATCTTTAGGCCGGGGCAAGAAGCACACTCGTACCGTGAAGGCCCTCAACGGGGTATCTCTCGATGTTCATTACGGAACCGTTCTTGGAATCATCGGCTCAAACGGCGCCGGAAAATCTTCATTGATGCGCGTGATCTCTGGAATTGTTCCTCCTACCGAAGGCCGGATTGAGGTTCACGGAAGCGTCAGCACCTTGCTCGCCCTAGGCGTTGGTTTCAACCAAGCAATGACTGGCCGCGAAAATGTCTACCTCGGTGGCCTTGCAGCAGGAATGTCACGCGCCGAAATTGATGCAAATTTTCAGGCAATCGCAGATTTCTCTGAACTTGGCGAAGCAATTGATGCACCTATGCGCACCTACTCTTCTGGAATGTTTGCCCGCCTCGCATTCTCGGTCGCAGCTGTTGTCGAACCAGATATCTTGATTGTGGATGAAGCGCTCAGCACCGGCGATGCTCACTTTAAGGCGAAGTCGCTCAATCGAATGAAGGAGCTACGCACCGCAGACCGCGCTCTCATCCTTGTGAGCCATGCGCTGGCTACCATCGAAGATCTCTGCAACGAAGTTATTTGGCTCGACAAAGGCACCTTAATGGCGCGCGGAAATCCGACCGAAGTTATCGCCGCATACCGCGAATTTATGAATGTCAGAAAGAGCGCATCATCTGATGAGGATGTTTAAGCGATTTATTTCGCCGGCAATCTTTATTCTCTCGCTCCAATTTTTTCTCCCGGCTCAAGCGGTAGATCTTCCCGCTACCTTTAACTTCACTGGCGCGGGTTATGGCCATGGCGTTGGCATGAGCCAGATTGGCGCAAAGGCGCGAGCCATGGCAGGAGAGAGCGCAACTGCAATCTTGAAGTATTACTACAAAGATGTCGAAATCTTGCCTGTTATCGATACGGCAACGATTCGAGTCAATATCGGTCATGCGCTCAAGAGCGTTACATTCTCAACTTCTTCACCAGGAACTTCGCTACAACTATTTGCCGGGGATGTACTGATATCAACAATTGCAAATAAGAAGAAGCTCACACTTGCAATCGCTGCCGATGGAAAAAGTATTCAGGGTTACAACGTACCGCTCCTGACCCTACGTTGGAGTGGAGGAACAACTCCCGTTGTCTCTGTCACTAAATTAGGTGTTACCGAGAGATTTAGATATGGCTTTATTCAGATTAAGGTTGTGAAGGGCGCGCTAGAAGTGACCACTTCACTCTCGATTCACGATGAATACCTCTTAGGGATCAGCGAAGTTTCTTCATCATGGCCGGCGGCAATGCTGGAGGCTCAAACAATCGCTTCGCGCAGTTATGCACTGTCAAAAATGGGATCGATTAAGCCTTCATGTGATTGCCACCTTTACTCACATATCTCAGATCAAAACTTTGTCGGCTATGCGAAAGAGGCAGAAGGTAAGTTTGGAAAGATCTGGAGAGAAGCAGTTCTCCGCACTGTTGTCGATTCATCAACTGGTTTAGCGGTCGTCTCTCAGGGCAAGCCGGTTCAGGCATATTTCTTCTCTTCATCTGGCGGAGCAACTCAGACGACGGCCGATGCTTGGGGCGGATTTACCTCATATACCCAATCAGTCTCAGACTCTGCGAGCGTTGATGTAAAGCTCAATCCTCGCTTCGCCGCTTGGAGCGCATCTTCAACTCAACAATTAGTTGCAGCCGCTTTCCGCCTGCCCAATGTTGTAACCCTTGAAGTCATATCACGCAATAGCGCAGGCGCTGTTACTTGGATTAGGGGAACTTCATTGGATGGCATCTCGGTAGTTCTGCGTGGAGATACATTTAGAAGCAGAGCAAAGCTACCTTCGCCTTGGTTTAATCTTGTAAATTAATTTAGATTAATTTGCGTGAAGCACTGAGTTGAGTCCGCCCCAAGTGCCCGTACGCATTACCGCTTCCAATCCACCACTCAAAGAGTTGCGACGGAAGAGAAGATCATGTGCACCTGAGAGAGTTCCAGCTTTAACAACTTGACCATCTGGAAGGGTTACCTTTGCGGCTGCGGTGATGTAAGTACCCGCTTCAATGACGCAGTTATTGCCTAAAGAAATACCAAGCCCAGAGTTTGCGCCCAGAAGACACTTCTCTCCGATTGAAATGACTTCTTTGCCACCACCACTGAGGGTTCCCATGATCGAGGCGCCGCCACCAACATCGGTTCCATCGCCAACAACTACGCCAGCAGAGATGCGACCTTCAACCATGGATGCGCCCAGTGTGCCTGCATTAAAGTTAACAAAGCCCTCATGCATGATTGTTGTGCCCGGAGCAAGGTGTGCTCCGAGGCGGACGCGATCGGCATCAGCGATACGAACTCCGGATGGAATTACGTAATCGACCATTCGCGGAAACTTATCGACGCTATAAACGGTGACCGTTCCGTACTTAGCTTTTAGACGTGCACGAGTTAATTCAAATCCCTCAACGGCGCAAGGTCCAACCGATGTCCAGACAACATTTGCAAGTAAGCCAAAGATGCCATCTAGAGATTGACCATGCGGCTTGACCAAGCGATGCGATAGTAAATGGAGGCGAAGGTATGCATCCTTTGCATCTACTGGAGCGCTAGCAAGGTCGATTTCAACTGAGACGACTTCACGAGTAACACCTCGATCAGAATCTGCAGTTGCTAACGCAACGAGCGCTGCATCTGGTGTACCGGAAAGGGCGCCAAGTGAAGGCGCTGGGTACCAGACATCAAGAACAGTAGAACCAGAGAGCGTTGCAATTCCGTGACCGTGGGCAAGTGAAGACATGGGATGAAGGATAGTGCTTTGAGCCCTATCCTTCTGTGTATGCGAATCGCCGTCTATTGCTCCTCTTCAGCAACGATTGATCCAAAATTTATCGATCTCGCCTTTGACCTCGGAAGTGCTATTGCAGAATCTGGGGCAGATCTTGTCTCGGGTGGTGGCCACATCTCATCCATGGGTGCAATCTCTCGTGGCGCTCGGAGCAAGGGCGGAAAGACAATTGGCATCATTCCGCAGAAATTAGTTGATATTGAATTTGCAGACCACGATAGCGATGAACTAGTTATCGTCGACACGATGCGAACCCGCAAGGCAAAGATTGAAGAGTTGGCAGATGCATTTATTGCTCTGCCGGGTGGCCTCGGAACTCTAGAAGAATTAATTGAGATTTGGGTGGGTCGTTACTTGGGCTTCCATTCAAAGCCGATTGTGATTCTCGACCCTTATGGTGTGTACGGAAAACTCCACGATCTCGTCGTTGATTTAGAGGAGCAAGAATTTGTAAAGCCAGGGATGCGCGAACTCGTTCTCTGGGCAACGACAATTGAAGAAACACTTTCTTTTATCGAGAGCCACAATGCGAAGTAACTCAATGGCAATTTCGCAACTGATCAATGCGCCAGCTGAAAAAGTCTGGGATTCAATTGCGGATTGGGAAGGCCAGAGCAAGTGGATGCTCCAGACAAAGGTTATTCGAACCAGTGAAATCGCAGAAGGTGTTGGTGTAAAGATTGAAGCTTTCACCGGCCCACTGCACCGCATCTACCCGCGATTTAAATTCTTAGGTCTCATTGATCTCATGGAGGTAACACATTGGGATCCACCACATCGCTGCGATGTCATTCACTATGGAAAAATTCTTAAGGGCACCGGTGCATTTGAAGTCATTGCTCTCGATAACGAACACACGACCTTCCACTGGTCAGAGGAGATTCGCGCTCCGTGGCTCATCTTTATCGCGGCAAAGCCTTTCATTTGGCTAGGTGTAAAGATTTCTCTCGCCCGTTTTGCTCGACTCCTGGAGTAATCTCTATCCCTATGAGCGCCCCTCAGACGATTGCAGAGATGCTTGCCGCTCTGCCTGAGGAGGAACGATTTATCTTGACCCTCCACTACCTCAAAGGAAAGAGCGCCCCTGAAATCGCAGCGCTCTTATCGGTCCCAGAACGCTCGGTTGTAGCGGTCATTGATTCGGGAAAACGGCGAATAGCAGCGCAATTAGGGCTCTAATCGAGCGCAGAGCCGATTTCCATTAGAGGGGTGCGATGCGGGATACTTACCCCATGGCAGCAATGAAACCCCGCACTGGTGATGGCCCAATGGAAGTAACCAAGGAAGCTCGCTCCCTTGTGATGCGCATTCCTCTTGAGGGCGGAGGACGCCTCGTAGTCGAGATGAATCCGCAGGAGGCAAATAACCTCAGCGCAGCTCTTGAAGCCGCAGTAGCCCTCATCAAGAAGTAAGGGCACAGAAAAATTCTCCAATCAGTCAGCCCAGATCTAGATTCACTTCTCGGCGGCGACCTTCTCGCACTCGGTTTCATCAAGAACGCAGAGGGTGAGATCTCCTTTATTGGAAAGAGTTCACTCCTTTCCGCCATCGAAAAACTCTTCGAAATTAATCTCGTAGATGAGGTCTCTTTCTTCGCACCTACCGGTAAAGCTGGTGAGCTCTTTGAAGTTCCAGTCCTTCACGGTGATACAGAGATGGACCGCCTCTATCTCGTCGGTCTTGGAGATCAATCACTGAAAGATTTTCGTGCAGCCGGCGCCGCGCTAGGTCGCAAGGTTCGCGGCAAAGCGGTAAATCTCATCTCGCTACTTCCGGTAAAGAAGGCAGAGGTGAAGGCGCATGCAATCTCAATCGTGCTCGGCGCCTACACCTGGAACTTAAAGACAGCAGCTCCGGCTGAGATTCCAACTTTTACAATCGCAACAAGTGAAGTAGACGCGCTCGCTGAAGCCAATGCAATTGCAGAGGCCCTTGTTCTTACTCGCGACTTGATTCACACACCATCTAATATCAAGAATCCGCTCTGGATGGCGCAGCAGGCAAAGAGCGTTGCCGATAGCAAAGGGCTATCAATTCGGGTTTTGGCAGGAAAGGAGATTTCGCAATTCGGTGGATTAGTCGCCGTTGGCATGTCTTCGCCCAATCCTGGTCCACGCTTTATCGAACTTTCATATGTTCCAAAGAAGATTGCGAAGTCGAAGGTCAAGGGAGCAGCAGCGCTTCCACATATAGTTATCGTAGGTAAAGGAATTACATACGACACCGGTGGAGTTTCATTGAAGCGCCCTTACGACATGATGGTTCCAATGAAGAGCGATATGGCAGGATCTGCAGCCGCTCTCGGAGCAATCTCAGCGATAGCTGATCTTCAACCAAATATCCGAGTCACTGTGCTCATGATGATGGCAGAGAATTCTCTCTCTGGCACTTCACAACGTCCATCAGATGTCATCACTCAATACGGTGGAACAACAGTTGAGATTATTAATACTGATGCAGAAGGTCGCCTCGTTCTTGCAGATGGACTTGCCTACGCAGATAAAAATCTAGATCCTGATTACCTCGTTGATATCGCAACTCTGACAGGTGCGGCAACGCTCGGCCTTGGGCGTCAATATGCCGCGATGTATACCCGCGACGCTAAATTGGCAGCAGCGCTTGCGGCTGTTGGTGAGACATCTGGTGAACGCGTCTGGCATATGCCTTTGGTGGATGACTATGCAGATTCACTCGAGAGCGATCTAGCCGACCTCAACCATGCAGCAGATAAATACGATTACTCTGCCGGGTCAGTCACCGCAGCTCTCTATCTCGAGCACTTTGTTGGAGATCGTAAGTGGGTCCACCTCGATATTGCCGGCACAGCGCGAAGTGAATCTGATTCTGGAGAAAACCCAAAGGGCGGCACCGGATTTGGCGTCCGTTTGCTCGTTGATTGGATATTGTCACTCTCATGATTACAGATCCGCACTCCTATGCAGAGGGCTTCATTGCTGAGGATGCGAATAAGCTCGCAGCTCGAGCACGAGGCGTTGAAATTGGTACCCGCGATGTCACCCAAGGCGCCGGCGCTTATCTCTCATTTCTCGCCCAGCTATTGAAGGCGCAATCAGTAGTGGAAGTTGGTACAGGTTCTGGCGTCGGTTCTCTTTGGCTACTCGATGGAATGTTGAAATCTGGAACCCTGACCTCAATTGATGACGAGATGGAACATAGCTCTATTGCAAAACTCGCCTTCGGTGATGCAGAGATTGCACCGTCTCGTTTTCGTCTCATCACAAATCCAGTCATGGAGGTCATGACCAAACTCACCGATCGCGCGTATGACTTAGTTATCTATCGCCACAATCCAGAAGATCTCACCTATGCAATCTCTGAGGCGCAGCGCATTCTTCGTAGCGGGGGAGTCTTCGTCATCGATAACTTCTTTGGTGGCGGAAAGGTCTCCGACCCTGCGCAGCGTGATCCAAAGACGGTCGCCCTGCGTGAAGCTGGGAAAGCGCTGAAAGCTGACTCAGATGTTTGGTCGACCTCACTCATTCCAGTGGGCGATGGTTTGTTACTCGCTACCAAATTGTAGGAAACTTCTCATATGAGCAACTTCGGCAATCAAGGCCCATGGTGGAGCGCACCTCACCAGAGCGGTAGATCAATCCCGCTTCGCAGCGCAATTATTCTCGCAGTTGTTGTCGGTGTAATTGCTGGAGCCTTTGGCGCCTCATCCAGTGGTTCACTCTTTGGATACTCAACGCGCTTGGTGCAATCAAATTCAACGATTGAGCGCCCAGCAAATTCTGTAGCAGGAATTGCCAAGCGAGTTCTTCCCTCAGTCGTCTCGATTGAAGCAAAAGATGATGATGGTGGTGCCGGAGGATCAGGATTTATCATCTCTAGCGATGGTTACATCCTTACCAATAATCACGTGATTGCATCAGCTGTCACCAGCGGCGGAAAGATCACAGTCAGACTTCAAGATGGCACCGCATACGACGCATCCGTTGTAGGTCGAGATGCCTCATATGACCTCGCGGTACTTCGCGTCTCCAATCGAAATCTTCCAGCCCTTCAATTCGGAGATAGCGACAAGGTTGCCGTCGGCGACGCCGTTCTCGCTATTGGCTCTCCACTTGGATTACAAGGAACAGTTACCCTCGGAATCATCAGCGCAAAAGATCGCGCCGTCACTGCCGGTGAATCTGCCGAACAGAATTCCTTTATCAATGCGCTCCAAACTGATGCAGCAATCAATCCAGGTAATTCTGGTGGACCACTCGTTGATTCAACGGGTGCAGTAATCGGCGTTAACTCAGCAATTGCAACCCTGGGATCTTCCTTTAGCGGACAGACGGGATCGATTGGTCTTGGCTTTGCTATTCCCATTAACCAGGCGCGCAAGACCGCTGAACAACTTATTAAAAATGGAAAAGCTACGTATCCGGTCATCGGCGTATCAGTTGATATGAGCGTTCAAGGCGAAGGTGCGTTAATCTCAAATAAGAGTGGAGCAATCTTGCCGGGAGGACCTGCGGCAAAGGCCGGGCTTAAGCCAGGTGATCTCATCACTGATTTCGATGGCCGCGTCATCACCAGCCCAGAAGAGTTGATTGTGGCGGTACGTTCACGAGATATTGGCGACTCTGTTCTTGTGAAATATATTCGTGGTGGCAAGAGCTACCAGGCAACTCTTATCCTGACAGCCGGCAAGTAGAGCGATAGGGTTCTCACATGTTCTTCGACTTCGGCGCGGGTGAGATAGTAGGGCTCGCAATTATTGCGATGATTCTCGTCGGCCCAGAGAAGCTTCCTCAATTCGCAGTTGAAGCGGCAAAGGTCGTAAAGAAGGTTCGAGGCCTTGCTACATCTGCGACCAATGAGCTGAAGGAGAATCTTGGACCTGGCTTTGAAGACCTCAAGCCTGCCGATCTCAACCCAAAGACCTTTGTGAAGAAGCAGATTGATGCCGCCCTAGATGATGGGCCTGCAAAGCCAAAGGTTCGACCAGAGAATAAGATCGATCCAGATCTTCTATGAGCGATACCAGTCCAATCTTCGGCGCCCTCTCCAAGGTCAATGATCCAGAGCTCCATCGCTCGATCACCGAACTTGGGATGGTTGAGTCCATCAATCAGAGTGGCGATCACGTTGAATTAAGAATTCTTCTCACCATCTCTGGTTGTCCTATGCGAGATCGCCTTACGACAGATATCGAGAAGGCGGTCCTCGCCGTTGCGGGCGTTAAGAAAGTCACCATCGATTTCGGTGTCATGAATGAAGAGCAGCGCGCAAATATTAAGAAGCTCCTTCGCAATGGTCGAGAAGCATTTATCTCCTTTGCTCAAAAGGATTCACTAACTCGCGTTATCGGCGTTGCATCAGGTAAAGGTGGTGTCGGAAAGTCATCACTGACTGCAAATCTCGCTGTTGCATCTGCACAGAAGGGGCTACGAGTCGGAATCCTTGATGCCGATGTTTATGGCCACTCGATTCCACGCTTGATGGGTTTAATCG
>JACCED011079348.1_pt1 | contig 18919 bp, 23 predicted proteins | sample 7455021 | NCBI WGS metagenome assembly JACCED01 (sample SAMN15323456, study PRJNA562643) | freshwater metagenome | isolation source: river surface water | place: USA:Blue River Watershed | collected 2017-08-19 | reverse complement strand
GACTTAGCTCAGTTGGTAGAGCACCTGCTTTGCAAGCAGGGGGTCAGGGGTTCGACCCCCCTAGTCTCCACAAAACTCCTCCGAGTATTCGGGGGAGTTTTCACTTTATCGGGGCTGGTTTCTTGAGGGCGGTTAGCGAAACGGTAGCAAGCAGACACAAAATGGCTGCAGTTATCCAGGCGATGAAGTAGCTTCCCTGCAAATCCCGAATCACACCAGCGAATATTGCCGCCACCGCTGCACCAATCATGTGTGAAGCGAATACCCAACCCCAAATAATGCCTGTTCGCTCAAGCCCAAAGTATCTACGGATTAGCTCAATTGTCGGGGGAACGGTAGCGATCCAGTCGAGACCATAGAACACCACAAAGAACAAAAGCGGAGGTTCAACCGTGGGCCCAAGAACAAAGGGAACACTGAACAGCGCTAGGCCACGAAGTCCGTAGTAGATCGCTAATAAGACCCTTGAGTCAAAGCGGTCCGTTAGCCAGCCCGAAAGAATCGTCCCGACAAAATCAAAGATCCCCACCAGCGCCAAAAGACCTGCAGCGGTTGTGGCGGGCATTCCGTGGTCGTGCGCAGCAGGAATAAAGTGAGCCCCGATCAAACCATTGGTTGTCCAGCCGCAAACAAAAAATGTCGCCGCTAATACCCAAAACTCTTTGGTCCGCATTGCCGAAAACAAAACTGTAAAGGTGGCAGCCAGTGATCTTGGCGATTCGCTATAGGTATCCGCATTTGTTTCGGCCCCATATGCACTTGCACCCAGGTCGCTGGGTCGGTTTCTAAAGAACAAGGCGAAGATTGGAATAACAAAAATGGCGAAAGCAGCCACAGTGAGTGAACCCAGTTGCCAACCAATGCTCATAACCAGGTGAGCAATCATCGGCAAGAAAACGAGTTGTCCTGTTGCATAAGCGGCGGAGAAGATTCCTGTTACTAATCCTCGTCTTTTCACAAACCAACGGTTGGCAACAATTGAGGCAAAAACCAAGGCGAGCCCTCCGGTGCCAAGACCAACAAAAACTCCCCAGAGAACAATTAATTGCCAGACGTCTGTCATAAATACTGTGAGCAGCGTTCCACTCGCGATAAGCCCCAGTGCTGCGAGAGCGACTTTCTTCACCGAATACTTTTCCATCAGCACTGCTGCGAATGGAGCCGTCAAACCATAGAACAAAAGATTGACCGTGACGGCCAAAGAAGTCTCCGTTCGGGACCAACCAAATTCCGATTCCAATGGTTCAAATAAGACCGAAGTCGTTGAACGAAAAGCAGCAGCGGCTATAAGAGTTAAAAACGTAATTCCAGCGACAATCCAGGCTGGATGAAGCTTCGTTTTCATTTTTTGGACTTTAGAGTTGTGTTGATTTTCACCACTGCGCTAACAATTTTTTGCAGCGCCTCAATGTCAATCTTGTCGCCCTCTTTGAAGTCAATACCCCGAGCATCCTTGCTATCAAGTCTGCAGTTGAAGATCTTCTTGGGGTCCTTAATTTGTGCGCCATGATTGAACGTGAGGCGAACCGCGGATTTTAGATAATCCTGAACGCAGACAATGCCGTTGCTTTCCCAAGAGATCGAACCCAATGGTTTACTCGGCATCTTCCACTTAACTGCCTCGGTTAGACCAGGCTCCGCCTGGAGTATTGCTTTTCGAAGCTCTTTCAGCAGTTCACCCTTCCAGTTCTTCTGTGAATCAAGAATTGCCGCAACCTCTTGCGAGGGCTTTGGTATTGGCGCCATGCGTGAGCTCCTTTGCACAGAAAGGCTACTGGTTGGGCATTACCGAAGGGTAGATTTGAGTCATGGCAGAAAAGATAAAAGGTCCCCAGAGCTATTTCCCTTCTATCGAGGCCAAATATGGCAAGCCCGTTGAACACTGGTTCAAGATCCTGACCAAACACAAGTCCAAGGCTCATATGGAGATGGTTGCTGTCCTTAAAACTGATCACGAAATTGGTCATGGCCATGCGAATGCTCTAGTTGCATACTTTCGGGCCAAGAATGGTCTCTAAACCTTGAAGCGCTCTAAGCTCCAGGCGGTTTGGTTTTCAGTAAACCTGTTTCTGCTCGGCTTAGCTTTTGTCGCACTTGGTTCTGATGTTTGGGAAGCCTACCTATTCGTATTTATAGCTTCGGTGGTTGGACAATACGCGGCTTTGTTGATTAGTCGTAGGAAAAGAAAGAGCTAGTTGGGACATCTATAGATATGGAATCGTTAGCGCTCCTGGTTGTCTACATTTACCTGATTTTGATCGCCATCTCGTTGGCAACGTTTGTTTTCAGCCTGATAAATAGAAGCAAGGGGAGATTTCGAAAGACAGCTGTGGTGCTTTTCGCGTTGACTTCTCTGATTGCCATCTGGGCCACCTCGATTATCTTTGCGCTTGGCTTCATTCCGTTACTGAGTGCACTTTTATCTGGACTAATGCTGTTTCTCCCCAAAAAGGAAAAAACTAAGGACTAGAAGCCCCATCTCGGGGCCACGGACTTTCATGGCCCTGATAAGTCCACCTTCGGCCCGATTTGGCGGCCTGGAACCATAGCCCATTGCCCCTTTCGAACAATTTTCTTTGTTATGGACTTGTTATGAAAAAATTTCGATAAAATCTAGGAAACAGAAAAAATTATTGCTACATTTACGAAACCTAAGAAATTTTCTTCTTAGGAACGAGACATTAGGAGAAACATGAGTTCGAAGTTACGTGGCCGAAGCGCACGCAGCATTGTGGCTGCGTCTGCCATGGCCCTAAGTGCCGCCTTAGTTCTAAGCGGCTGTGCTGCGCCAGCCGAAGAGGCGGAGAGTGCTCCAGCAACAAGTGAAGAACAGGTCCTTATCGGCTACATCGTAAAGACCCAGGACAACCCTTTCTACGTAAAAATGACCGAGGGAGCTCAGGCAAAGGCTGCTGAACTTGGCTATGACCTTCAGGTTGCAGCTGGTACCGGCCAGAGTGACGTTGAGTCCCAGATTCAGGCAATTGAGAACTTTGTAGCCGCAGGCGCAAAGGCCATCCTGATCACCCCTGCCGGTGATGGAGTGATTCCAGCCATCAACAAGGCTCAGCAAGCAGGAGTACTTGTCTTTGCAATTGACTCCCCGCTAGGCGCTGGATCCGGTATTGACGGAACCTTTGCCACCGACAACTTCAAGGCGGGTGTCCTGATTGGTGAGTGGGCCAAGGCTCACTTCGGCGACAAGGAAGCTCGCATTGCGACCCTTGACTTGAACACCGACCAGATTCCAGTAGACGTTGCTCGTAACCAGGGCTTCCTACAGGGATTCGGAATTGATCTAGGCGACCCAGGCAAGATGTGGGACGAGACCGACTCACGCCTAGCCGGTTACGAAGTGACCGACGCTAACGAGGCTGGTGGCCGCGCTGGTATGGAGAAGCTTCTTCAGAAGGACCCATCCATCAACTTGGTTTACACCATCAACGAACCAACTGCAGCTGGTGCTTACCAGGCAATCAAGGCCGCTGGTCTTGAGGGCAAGGTAACCATCGTTTCGGTTGACGGTGGATGCCCAGGTGTTCAGAACGTGAAGGACGGCGTAATTGCCGCAACTTCAATGCAGTTCCCATTGGACATGGCAGCACAGGCTCTTGAGGCTGTTGCGGCTTACCTTGCTGACGGCACCAAGCCAGCAAACTCCGAGGGACTTGACTTCACCAACACCGGAGTAACCCTTATCACCGATCTAGCAGTTTCAGGTGTCGAGTCAGAAGACACCACCTGGGGCTTGGAGAAGTGCTGGGGATAAATCCCAATAACTCAAATGACTCTGGGCCAGGATTCCTCCTTGGTCCTGGCCCAGAGTCCCAAAAAAAAGAATTAGGACTTGATAATGATGACAAAGCGGTCATCCGAAATTGGTTTAGCAGAGTTGGATAACGAGCCACTAAACCTGCTTCAAAAAATCGAGCGAGGGCTTCTCAGCAGGCCACTATTTGGCCCTACCGCAGTGCTTATCATCGCGGTAATCGCATTCTCATTGCTGACACCGAAATTTGGCAATCTACAAAATTTTTCCTTGATTCTGCAGCAGGTGCAAATCATCGCCATGCTGGGAATCGCTCAAACACTAATCATTCTCACCGCAGGCATAGACCTGTCGGTAGCCGCAGTGATGCTTCTAGCTCAAGTTGCAATGGGCAAATTCGCAGTAAACATGGGCCTCCCAGTCTGGCTGTCATTGCTCCTTGGAGTCGTAGTTGGAATCGCAGCCGGCGCGGTGAATGGATTGGTTGTCACGCAATTAAATATTCCGCCATTCATCGCGACACTTGGAACCCTAAGCATTTTTTATGCGCTCAACATCTTTATCTCTGACGGGCAGAGTGTTCCATACGCAGACGTTCCTGAGTTATTGAACTGGCTTGGAACTGGCTTCCCAGTATTCGGGGCAACTTTCACATTCGGGCAAGTGCTAACCGTTTTGATGTTTTTGATTGTCGGCTACCTACTTCGATACACCGCTTGGGGCTATCAGGTTTATGCAGTGGGGGACAACCTGCAAGCAGCACGTTTAGCTGGAATCCGAGTCAACCGAGTGCTGATGTCGGTCTATGTGTTTTCTGGATTGATCGTAGGAATTGCGGGCTGGTTGCTAATCGGTCGAATTGGTTCCATCTCTCCAACGGCAGGCGCTGAGTACAACCTCGCATCAATTACCGCAGTAGTAATCGGAGGCACGTCATTGTTTGGTGGAAGAGGAAGAATCCTCGGAACGCTAATCGGTGCGCTAATCGTTGGCGTTTTTTCTTCAGGACTCTCTCTGGCGGGTTTTGACAATCTCTGGCAGGAATTCACGATTGGAATCCTGATCATCGGTGCAGTAGCTGTTGACCAAAGATTACGAAAGGTAAGCAGATGACAACGAACAAGTTGGTTATTGAAGCCAAAGGGCTCACAAAAAAATACGGACGCGTTGTTGCTTTGGACGATGTCGACTTTGAGATAAGAGACGGAGAGGTTCTCGCAGTTATTGGCGACAATGGTGCTGGCAAGTCTTCACTAATTCAGTGTCTGTCAGGAGCAGTCCAGCCCGACGAGGGGCAAATTCTGATTGACGGAGCAGAGGTAAATCTCAAGAGTCCAGTAGAGGCTCGTCGTCTAGGAATTGAGACCGTGTTTCAGACCCTTGCTGTTGCACCTGCTCTGGATATTTGGTCAAACATTTTCCTTGGCAGAGAGCTGCGCAAGAAGGGCCCTCTCGGATCCGTGCTACGCATGCTTGACAAGAAACTCATGCGTGAAAAAGCACTCGAGGTTATGTCACAACTTGGATTGCAGACACTTCAGAACATCAACCAGTCGGTTGAGACACTCTCGGGTGGTCAACGTCAAGGAGTAGCTGTGGCTAGGGCTGCGGCTTTTGGATCTCGTGTCGTGATTCTTGATGAACCAACCGCTGCCCTCGGGGTCAAAGAGTCGGGTCGAGTTGTGAAGTTGATTCAAGACATCAAGGCCCGCGGCATTCCGGTGATTCTTATCAGTCACAACATGCCGCAAATTTTTGAAGTCGCCGATCGAATTCACATTCAAAGACTGGGCAAGCGTATTGCACTCGTCGAGACCAACAAGATTCAAATGGCAGATGCGGTTGCCCTTATGGTGGGCGCAAAGACTCCGGAGGAGTACGGCCTCTGATGACTCAAATTTCTCAGCTTGATACCAACGCCAAGAACATAAGTGACGAAAATGTAGTCACTTTGACTTGGCTTGGCCAGGCTGGGTTTTTGATTCAATTTGATTCAAGTCGTGCGGTCATCATTGATCCATATCTGTCAGATTCTCTCGCCAAGAAGTACCAGGGAAAGCTTTTTCCGCACGTCAGGATGCAACAACCCCCTCTGACTGGTGCAACTCTTCCCAAGCTTGAGGCATACCTGATGACCCATGGGCACACAGATCACATGGATCCGGAAACGATTCAAGCTGTTGCCCAAAAACAATCACCGAGTTTTATTTTTCCAAAGCACGAAAGCGCGAAAGCACTAGACAGAGGCGTACCTGAAACTCTGGGTGTTGGCATGAACGCTGGAGATCAAATTGACTTTGGAACATTTGCTGTAACAGCTTTACCAGCAGCGCATGAAGAAATACAAGTTGATGAGTTTGGTTTTTATCACGCTTTGGGGTACATCATCGATATAGCCGGAATACGCATCTACCATTCTGGGGATTGCGTTCCATATAGAGGTCAAGCAGAACTTCTAACAGCTCATCAGATCGACCTTGCTTTGTTGCCCATAAACGGCAGGGACCAGTACCGCACCGACAACGGTGTACCAGGTAATTTCCACGCCCAAGAAGCAATTGATTTATGCGAAGCGGCGGGAATCAAGACTTTGATTCCGCATCACTTTGGAATGTTTGACTTCAACACGGTCAACCCCATGGATTACGCACATCTTTTTGCTGCCAGCCAGGTAGAAGTTTTGATTCCAAAAATTGGTCAAACAATTCACTTTGGTAAGCAAGGGGTGGTCTCTTGAGCCCCACAAATCTAGCTGCCCAGCTGCACCAATTTGGGGTCGTCCCCGTGGTACAGATCACCCAGCTAAACCAAGTACTGCCATTAGCAGAGGTCCTCACTCAGAACCAGCTTCCAGTCATTGAGATAACCCTGCGTTCCGATGTTGCCTTAGAGGCGATTGCTCTGGTGGCACGTGAATTCCCAACACTGAGTCTTGGTGCGGGAACAGTTTTAAGTGTTGATCAGCTTCAGAGAGCAATTGATGCCGGAGCCCACTTCATTGTCACCCCCGGGACCAACCTCGATGTGGTCTCTAAAGCCTTTGAGCTTGGAACCCCAATCATTCCAGGAGCTGTAACCCCATCGGAGGTTGAGCTGCTGCTTTCTCACCACATCAATCTCATGAAGTTCTTCCCAGCTGAAGCAGCCGGGGGGCCAAGTTACATAAAGGCACTCTCCGGACCTTATCCAAACGCGCAGTTCATGCCTACCGGCGGAGTGACTGAGGCAAACCTCCCTAGCTACCTAGCCCTCGCCTCTGTCGCCGCCTGCGGGGGAACTTGGATTGCTTCCTCTGAACTTTTGAAGCAAGCAAATTTCGAGCAAATTCAAAAAAACGTTGCAAGCGTCGTAGCGCTTGTTGCCGATCTGAGAAAAGACGGCTGAAAGGAAAACATGAAACCGGACTATCTTCCTAACCCTGGAACCGCACTTGTTGGAAAAGTTGCATTGGTTACCGGCGCTGCTTCTGGAATCGGCGAAGCAGTGACACGCATATTCGCCGCTAACGGAGCAAAAGTCGCAATGCTCGACTGGGACAAGCCCAGACTCGACATGGTGGTTCAGGACATTCGCGAACGTGGAGGGGTAGTCGAGCCTTACATCGGCGACGTAGTAAGCGAAGAAGACGTGGAGCGTATTTTTGCTGCCACCATTTCGAAATGGGGATCTCTTGACTTATTGGTCAACAGTGCTGGTCGAGACTCACTCTCTCCTCCTGTCACAGAAGTAACACTCGAGGAGTGGAACAAAACCATTGGGCCAAATCTAACCGGAGTTTTCCTTTGCTGCCGTGCTGCTTTCCGCCAGATGGAAAAGCAATCTAGTGGTGGTCGAATTATTAACATGGGCTCTTCATCAACGAGAGTAGCCAGTGGGCCAGGGCACAGTCCTTACCGAGCATCGAAGCACGGAATGATGGGCTTTAGCAAAAATATTTTGCTCGAGGGAGTCGGTAAAAATATCGGTGTTACGGTTCTGAATCCGTCTCACGTAGCCACCCCTATGACCGAGATCATTGACAAGGGTCTTTATGACGGAGATCTAGTTGCTTACACCGACGGATGGCTAGACGAGAAGGAACTCAAAGAAGGAATTCACGCAAGCTGCATCGACGTAAGCAACGTCGCAGAGGCTGCTCTGTATATCGCCACTCGTACTCCTGACGTGACTGTTCCAACATTCGCGCTCTACCCAACTCACAAAGCTCACCGATACGGCATGGAGGTCTAACAGCTTGAAGGCTGCAGTACTCGAGGCCAAGGGCGTACTCAATTACAAAGACGTGCCCGCACCGGAAAAACTTGGGGCGACCAGCACCCTGGTTCGAATGGGAGCGGTTGGGGTTTGTGGTTCAGACGTCCTTCGCTTCGGAGTTGGAAAAGGCTACGGGTTCCCACTTGTGCTAGGCCACGAAATGTCTGGGACAGTGGAGGAAACCTCACCATCAGGGAAATTTCAAAGAGGCGACAAAGTAGCCATATTCCCATGCCTACCCAAGCCACAAGACCCTTATACGAAAATCGGCGAGTGGGCCCTTTCTGAGGGCTATGACTACTTCGGTTCCCGAAGAGATGGCGGCATGCAAGAACTCTTGGAAGTTCCAGAAGAGAATTTGATCAAGCTCCCCGATGACATGCCATTAGTGGTTGGTGCCATGGTTGAGCCCGCTGGAGTATCACTACACGCTGTGCGAAAAGTGCAACTTTCCGCAAACGCAAACGTCTTAGTAATTGGTGGTGGCCCAATTGGAAACTTTGCGGCCCAGTGGCTGAGGTACTTGGGTGCGACCAAAGTATTTATTGCTGATGTCGACGGTAAGAAGCTCGAGATTGCTAAAGAAGTCGGCCTGGGTGCAATTGATGTCAGCAAGATTCCAATTAATGATCAGATGCATTATTCAAGTAATCCAAGGGGTTTTGACGTAGTTGTTGAAGCAACCGGACTACCGGTAGCGGTAAGGCAAGCAATTACAGTTTCAGCGCCTATGGGTCAAGTAGTGCTGCTTGGAGATCTAAGTGCTGATCTTGAACTTCCTAAGGAACTTGTTTCTCAAATTCTTAGAAAAGAACTAAAGCTCTTGGGCACCTGGAACGCCAAAATTCAACCTGAGTTCGCTAGCGAATGGGACATGGTAGTGAATGCGGTGGATAAAGGAATTCAACTAGCCCCACTGCTTTCTCACGTCCATTCTTTGAGTGAAGCACAAAACGTTTTTGAAGGGCTGTACGACAGAAAACACTGGTATAACAAAGTTTCTTTCGCTATCTCTGAACAAGCCCAACAAGAAGCAAAGAGCGTCCTTAGCTCCTCACTGTCAGCGAGGTTGGCTGCATCATGAAAGCTGCGGTATTTGTTGGAAAGCAAACCATTGAATTAGAAGAGAGACCCATACCTCGAGCAGGTGCTCGTGACGTAGTGATTCGGGTTCGAGTCGCAAGCATTTGTGGAACTGATCTAAAGATCTTCAACAATGGGCACTTCAAAATTCCGGAGGGCACAAGACGAGTGCTCTCACATGAGATTTCTGGCGAAATCTCAGAAGTTGGCTCTGAGGTTACCGAATGGAAAATGGGTGACCGGGTAACGGTAACTCCAAACATTGGATGCGGATCTTGCCGTGAATGCAGGGCTGGTTTGAATCAGATGTGCCCCGCATATGAAGCATTCGGTATCTCACTTGACGGGGGCATGCAGGAGTACATGCTCGTTCCGGGTTGGACCATAGCAAGGGGCAACTTGTTTCATTTGCCCGATTCAATCTCATTTGAAGAGGGCGCGCTGCTAGAACCGGCTTCCTGCTGCTTGTCTGGGTTGAGAAAACTGCAAGTTTCAGGCTACGACTCTGTTTTGATTATTGGCGCAGGCCCGATCGGCTGCATTCACGCCCAGATTGCTAAGGCGCTGGGCTCCCCACTGGTCGCTATAGCAAATTCACGCCCACACCGTCTGCAGTTCGCGACGAGCGCAGACGTGAAAATTGATCTGAGTGAAAGCTCGCTTGCGGAACAGACTCGACTTCTGACAAACGGAGAAGGTTTTAATGCCATCATCACGGCCGTAGCAAAAACCGAAGTTGTTTCTGATGCGATTGCCATGCTCTCTCGCCACGGAAGACTAAATGTATTTAGTGGCCTTGGAAAACTCCCATTACCTGTTATAGACGTGAACTCTCTGCACTACAAAGCCCAGACCATAACCGGAACCACGGGCTCGAGCAATCTTGATTACCAAGACGTGATTCAGATGGCGGAGGAAGGGCGAATTAATTTACTTCCGTTGATCACTAATAGGTTTAGCCTTGAAAACGTTAGGGATGCCATGGAAACAGCGGCGTCTGGAAAAGCAATGAAAACTGTAATTACGTTCAATGGAGAATAGTATGCAAAAGAAATATGTTTTAGCCCTTGACGCCTCCACAACAAGCGTCCGAGCACTTTTATTTGATCACGACGGAAATGTTGTTTCTGACGCAACATCCGAATTCACTCAGTATTACCCAGAACCGGGTTGGGTCGAGCATGACGCAAATGAAATTTGGACTAAACAGCTCATTTGCATAAAAGAGGCCATGAGCAAGGCCAATGCGGAGGCATCTCAGATTGCGGCTATCGGAGTCGCAAACCAGAGAGAAACAACTGTGCTTTGGGATGCTAAGACATCTGAGCCAATCCACCATGCCCTTGTTTGGCAAGATCGAAGAACTGCTGGGGTTTGCGATGCCGTTAGAGCAGCAGGGAAAGCACCCCTGGTGTCAGCAAAAACAGGCCTGGTTGTGGATTCTTATTTTTCCGCTACAAAAATTGCATGGCTGCTCGACAATGTTCCCGGTGCCAGGGAAAAGGCGAATCGTGGCGAACTTCGCTTTGGAACTATTGATACCTGGTTGATTTGGAAACTCACGGGCGGCACTGCGCACGTTACTGATGTTTCGAATGCATCTCGAACCTTGCTTTTGGACATAAACAAGTTGGCTTGGGACCAAGAGCTCATGGAAATCTTCAAGGTTCCGGCATCAGTCTTGCCAGAGGTGAAAAAGAGCAGTGAGGTTTATGGGCACACTGCCGAGGGTCTATTTGATGCCCAGATACCCGTTGCTGCTTCCGCTGGTGACCAACAGGCAAGTCTTTTTGGCCAGGCATGTTTTGAAAAAGGAATGGTCAAGTGCACTTACGGCACTGGCGCATCCTTGATGATGAACATTGGCTCTAAGCCAATATTTTCTCAAAAGGGACTGCTCACCACCGTGGCATGCCAGGTGGGTGACGAGCCGCAGTACGCCCTCGAGGGCCTAATCTTCGTCTCGGCCCAAGTAGTCAAGTGGCTTCGCGATGAGGTGCGGCTGATCAGCGCCCCTGAAGAAACCGAGGCAGCGGCTCTCCGGGTAAGTGACACCGACGGGGTCTATCTAGTGCCTGCATTTGCGGGACTAGCTGTTCCCTACTGGGACTCATATGCTCGCGGAACACTCATCGGGATGTCTTTGCGAACCAATCGAGACCACATCCTTCGTGCGGCGCTTGAATCAATCGCTTACCAAATCAAGGACTGCATCAGTTCCATGGAGGAAGATGCTCAGTTTAAGATTTCAGAAATTCGCGTCGACGGCAGAGCCTCTAAAAATAATTTCCTGATGCAGTTCCAGGCTGACTTGTTGCGCGTTGCTGTTCGCAGGCCATTCGTTATTGAAACGACTGCCAGAGGAGCCGCATACCTAGCCGGACTCGCTGTTAAGTTTTGGAATTCAAAGTCTGAATTGCAAAACAGTTTCGCAGTTGAGCAAAGCTTCGAACAACAACTCTCTCAAGAGAGCACAGACAAGCTGTACGCAGGTTGGAAGCGTGCAGTAGAGAGATCTAGAGATTGGATTGAACACTAATATGACCCAGACGCTCAGCCCAAATAACCTTCCAGCTGCAACCGAACCAACCTTCTATTTCATCGGTGTGACAACTGGTTCTTCATCAATCATGAAGGTCTTTCCAAAGTGGGCTGAGCATCTCGGCATTAGCAACAAAATCGTTGGCATTGATATTGCCTTGGATGCCGACCCAAGTGAATATGTCAAAGTCGTCGAGTTTATTAAGCACGACCAACTTTCACTTGGTGCCTTAGTTACTTCACACAAATTGAATTTATTCAAAGCAACCAAACACCTCTTCGAGCAAATTGGTGAGTCAGCGGAGATTTTGGATGAAATCAGCTGCATATCCAAGCGGGGAAGTGAACTACATGGTCACGCTATGGATGACGTAACGGCAGGACTTTCGTTGAGAAGGCTCGCGCCGGAGAACTATTTTCTCAAGAATGACGCGGAGCTTTTGCTGTTTGGTGCTGGAGGCTCATCACTTGCTTTGACACTTTTCTTGCATAGGGAGCAGCAGGCAGGGCGAGATGTGCCTCGCCGGATAGTGGTGACTAACCGAAGACCACAACGCCTACATGAAATGCAGGAGCTTCACCAAAAGATTGGTTTCCAAATTCCAATTGAGTACCTAGAGTCCCCAGACTCAGTAGTAAACGATCGGGCGCTTGGCTCAATGGCACCGTTCTCGATAATTGCGAATGCGACGGGCTTAGGCAAAGACCGCCCAGGATCACCGATTTCACACACTGCATTATTTCCCGTGGACTCGATTGCCTGGGACTTCAACTACCGCGGTGACCTTGTATTTCTTGACCAAGCAAAGACACAGACTAAATACCGTCGAGTGCAAGCCGTTGATGGATGGTTTTACTTCTTGCACGGCTGGACACGGGTGATAGACCAGGTGTTTGACATCAGAATTCCAACTTCGGGCCCGGAGTTCACCCGGCTTTCGGAAATCGCAACTACGCCATAACGACAGGAGAAAACATGACACATCCAACCAGACCAGCGGTTTTGACCAAATTTGACTTGGTAACCGGACTTTCTCCTGACCGCGAACCACTTAGAAGAAAACTCTCCAACATGAGGGGAATGTTTTCTGATGAAGCGGCCTACGAGGCACAGCTTCAAAAAGAGGATGTATTGCTATACGAGTTTTATGACATGGGTGTTCCTGCACTGGAGACTGAGACCGCTTATGGAACCTCAATCACATACGCAGGAAAAGTTGGTCGAGAGTTCAATATGACCAAGGGACATTTTCATGAGCGTCTAGAGACTTCAGAGATTTACTTCTGTCTCAGCGGCAATGGATTGATGCTGATGGAAAATCCAGAGGGCGACGTCCAGATTGCTGAGTTCACCCCAGGTCAAGCGGTTTACGTGCCCGCGCGGTATGCACACCGCAGCATCAACATTCACCCCACTGATCCGCTGATCACATTTTTTGCATTCCCAGGTGATGCCGGACATGATTACGGCACCATCGAGACTAAGGGTTTTAGAAAGATAGTTCTAGCTACAGACTCTGGCTATGAGGTTGTTGATAATCCAAAGTGGCGAGGGTAATTGTCCAAGGGCAAAGTTCTAGTCACCCCGCGTTCTGCCACAAAGCCACCACACGAGTCGCTGAGTCGCATATCGGATGCGGGCTATGAGCTTGTAATCCCAAGCCCCGGCGCTCTTCCAACGCTGGATATGCAACTTGCATGCGCAGATCAGATAGTTGGTTACCTTGCTGGAGTAGAGCAGATCGGCAAGGACTTTTTGTCTCGCGCATCTCAACTTCGAGTTATTAGTCGCAATGGAACAGGTTCCGACGCAATTGACTTAGCGGCAGCCAAACAATTTGGCATTGAAGTTCGAACGGCTCCGGCCGCCAACGCGCAGGGTGTCGCGGAACTAACAATTGGCCTAATCCTTCAGGCCACTCGAAACTTGGCCGCAACTTCGTCCGCATTTGCTCGAGGCGAGTGGTCGCGGCAGCTTGGTATAGAGCTGCAGGGCAGGACTCTTGGTTTGGTTGGTTGCGGCCAAATTGGCAAGAGGGTTGCTCAGATTGCTCTGGGTTTTGGGATGCGGGTTAGAGCATTCGATGCCTATGCCGACCCTAGTTTCAAACCAGCCGGTGACTTTCAGTTTGCTTCGTTCGAGGAAGTGCTGGAGAGCAGCCAAATACTTAGCCTCCACTGTCCTCCAAGCGAAAAGCCAATAATCGGTAGGACAGAACTTGCGAAGCTTGAGCCAGGCGCCTATTTGATAAACACAGCACGATTCGGGCTTGTAGACCTCGGAGCAGTTTTTGAAGAGCTGAAGTCAGGAAAGTTGGCAGGCTTTGCGTGTGACGCTTTCGAACCAGAACCGCCAGAACCGCACCCGGTTTACCGGCATGAAAACTTTATTGGGACCGCCCACATAGGTGGCTACACTAAGGAGAGCATCGAGCGGGCCATGCAGGCTTCGGTGGATAATCTTTTGGCGGTATTGGAGTCGTAAATGTCCTCTAATGGAAATTTGCTGCACGTAATTTCCAAAAACGCCAAGGACCTAAGCCCTGCGCTCAGAGCGATTGCTGAGGCAATCCTGAGTAATCCAAGCCACGTGCAGACACTTTCAATTTCAGAACTTGCGGAAATGGCGGGCGTTGCCGACTCGACCGTGAGTCGTTTCATGCGTGAGTTTGAAATCGATGGTTTCAAGTCATTGAGACTTGCAATTGCCCAGGCCGTTTATGCGCAAGGTCGGATTACCACAAACGAAGAGACAAACTACGTCTACGAAGGGATCCTTCGAACAGACTCCACTGATGTCGTGCTAGAGAAGGCTCTTCAGGCAAGTAACGAGGCCCTAGCTCGGACAGCAGCCAGTCTTGATGCAGATGTTTTGAAAGAAGTTGTTCTCGAAGTCGAAAAAGCAGAAACCATCTACTTCGTGGCCATGGGTTCATCTGTCATTGCCGCAGAGAATGCAATTATGCGTTTCGTGCGAGCGGGTAAAAAGTGTTTTCTTTATCGCGACCAGTCCATTCAAATTATGGCGTCGGCCACTCTCACCCCTAAAGATCTAGTAATCGCAATAAGTGATTCCGGAATGTCCTTACCTATTGTTAACTCAGCCAAGGTTGCGGCCTTCCATGGTGCCAAGGTCGTTGCTATTACCTCCTCTGCAATTTCAGCATTGGCAGAGAGTGCAGACTATTTATTGCTAACCCAATCAACGGTTGCAAGTTCAGATGTTTACGGTGAGACCGTGACCGCCAAGTGGGGGCAGATTTTCGCCATTGATGCGCTTTATGCGACATATGCCGTTAAGAATTTCGACAGAACCAGCGGATTCTTGCAAGAAACTTATCTGTCTGGAATTAAGGGCACCAGATCAGATGATTAGGCATTAGGCGGGCAATGGAGCAGCAAGACGTCTACTTCGTTGATGGTGTAAGAACCCCGTTTGGTAAGGCTGGCGCTGCAGTTTCACTTTTAGCGGGTGAGCGAGCTCTCAAAGAGCACGGACTAAAACCAAAAATGAGACTGGTTTCATTTGCTTTCGCTGGGGTAGAACCGGACGTCATGGGAACCGGTCCAATACCTGCAACCGAAAAAGCACTGAAGAAAGCTGGACTATCTATTTCAGATATCGGTGCATTTGAAATAAACGAAGCATTCGCTATTCAAGTGCTGAGCTTTTTGGATCACTTCGGTCTTGAAGATGATGATTCACGAGTGAATCCGTGGGGCGGGGCGATTGCCCTTGGCCACCCCTTGGCCGCAAGTGGTGTACGACTTATGAATCAACTCGCTAGGCAGTTCCAACAAAACCCGAGTGTTCGTTTTGGCCTTACAACAATGTGTATTGGCCTTGGTATGGGTGGAACGGTGATCTGGGAAAACACGGGAGCTCTGGCCAACTAACGTGATTGCATTAATACCGGGATTCTTCACCGGGCTTTCATTGATTGTCGCAATCGGTGCCCAAAACGCATTTGTGATTCGTCAAGGACTTGCTAAGAGCTACGTATTTCTAGTTGTCATAATCTGCGCAGTCATTGACGCTTTGCTTATCGCTTTGGGTATTGCAGGACTCGGAGCACTCATCACCGCAACCCCATGGTTGCTTGAATTTATTCGCTGGTTTGGAGTTGCCTATTTGACTTGGTTTGGTTTGAAGTCATTCAGACGAGCCTTCTCCAAACAGCAGATGGATCTATCTGGTTCAACTTCGGATACCGCAAAGAAAGTAGCAGCATCGGTTCTTGGATTTACACTTCTAAATCCTCACGTCTACCTCGACACTGTGATCCTAGTTGGCAGTATTGGCAATCAATTCGGGGATCAACGCTGGTGGTTTGGCGTAGGGGCAATGGCGGCGAGTTTTGTTTGGTTCTTTGGGCTTGGGTATGGAGCCAAGGCTGCATCTAGGTTTATGACCAAACCGGTATTTTGGAGAGTGCTTGATACTGCGATTGGTGTAGTCATGTTTTCGATTGCGATTTTGCTCGCGGTATTTGATTTTTCTAACTAATCAAAGAGTCGAATTGTGGCGGTTCGATAAACACTCAAGTCCTCTCGCTTCCCAATCGCTAAAACCTCAAGAGCATCATTGGAGCTGTCGAATTTGAAGATTAGCCGTAGGTTATTGATTCTTATTCGCTTATAACCCGACAGATCTCCACTGAGGGAATCCCCAATCGTGCCATTGTTTTCCAGGAGCTCAAAGAGTTTCAGGGCGATTCGTTGACGCTCATGTTTGTCTAAGTTTTTCAAGTCATTCAAAACTTGTGATCGAAACTCGATTCGGCTCACTCTAAGTCCTCGAGTTTGACCCCCACGAGCCCGTCATTGCGTTTTAGCCTTTCAATGGCCAGTTTCTCAACCTCTTTGTCGAACAGGAAGTCAAGGTAGGTCTGGAAATCCTTAGCCGGAACCACGAAGAAGCTCGGCTTGTTGTTCGTTAAGACCGCGAAGGGCTTGCCCTCTGCCATTTCCAACTGCGCGTTGGGGTTTTTCTTAAATTCACTAATTCCAGTGGCCAGAATTCCATTGATCATGTCCATAATCATCACCTCCCAAACAACTAATTTCAGCTCAAAATTTAGTTTGTTTATAACTCCATCACAATCCGCAGTGTGGAATTTAAGCTGTGGAATATCGCAGACACTCCCGCTACAGAGCAGCTAATCTCTTGCCAGCGGGGATCAAAAGTTCTACATTGTAGAACATGACAGACAAGCAAGTTGGAATCAGAGCCCTGAAACAAAATGCTTCGGAGGTTCTAGAGATGGTCAAGCAAGGAAATCGGGTAATCGTCACAGATCGCGGCAATCCCATTGCGCAAATTACTCCGTATAAAAAGTCAAAATTCGATGAGATGGTCGAAGGCGGTCTAATAATTCCTGCAGCGGGCCCGCTATTTGTTCCAGAAATACCTAAATACGTGCCGGGCCTACCCACGATTCAGGAAATGCTCGATGAGCAAAGGGCAGAGCGACACTTTTGAAAATTCATTACCTAGATTCTTCAGCCTTTCTAAAAATGTTTTTGCCCGAGCCAGAGACAGAGTCCTTCGTCAGTTGGATCCGAGAAATAGCCAGCAGAACAACACTTGTTTCATCTGAGATCCTGAAGGTGGAAACGCTGCGCGCACTGGCACTTAATCATCCGGAGCGAGTGAGTGATGCAGAGAAAGTGCTAAAGACTTTGAATGTAGTGAGAGTTTCAAGGGCGAACCTGCAGCTGGCCGCCAGACTTAAACCGACAAAACTACGAACCTTAGATGCAATCCATCTCAGTACTGCTTTGGACTTAGCCGAAGAGGATCTGTACTTTGTGAGCTACGACAAGCTACTTTTGGAAGCCGCAAAAATAAATGGACTGCAAACACTGACTCCAAGTTAGTGAAACCCTAAGCTGCAGAAGTTGAAGATGGTTCTGCCGAAGCAAGTCGGAAGCCAACGCTTCTGACAACAGCAATAACCTCCGGACCACCATTGTCTCTAATCTTTTTGCGAAGCCTAGAAGCGTGAGAGTCAACCAGGTGATCAGACTTTTCTCCTCTGAATGCACCAATTGCTTGTAGAACTTGCTCCCTACTAAAGATTCTTTGCGGGTTTGCCATTAGTAGTTGCAAGAACTGATACTCGGTGTTGGTGAGCATTACTTCTTTACCCGAGATAGTAAAGCTGTGTTGGCTCAGGTCCATTTCAAGAGGTCCCCACGTAAGAATGTTTGCTCGTGGTGCTCTTTGACTCTGCCCGCGCTTAATCTGCTGAGTAACGCGAGAAGTCAGAATCCGATTCATGATGGGCTTTGTAACGTAGTCATCTGCGCCAGCAGAGAGCACCATTTCCTCATCTACAACTTCCTCACGCTGAGTAAGCATGATTATTGGAACGGTCGACTCTGCGCGAATTGTTCTGCACAGTTGCATGCTCTCCAGCTGCGCGTGTCCTAAGTGAATTAGAACAATGCTGTAGTCGCGCTGTTCAAAAAGCTCAAGAGCCTCTTGATGTGAAGGGGTGTCATAAACAACAAACCCCATTAGCTCCAACTGCAATCTAATTTGCAGACGGTCCTCCGCATCATCCTCAACAAGGAGAGCGTTAGACACATCTTCAAAAGTCATCTGGTTGCCCTTGAGAAACTTTTGAGAATTCTGCGAGAAATTTGCAAATCAATCGCGAGGGAGAGTTCGTAGTCTCTAGACATGGCTCCTCTTAGCAATCGATTGTGAGTTGCAAGTAAGGACCTAGGTAACCGGAGCGTTCCCGCATGCACTAACCCTAGTGCTCAAATGCCAGAACAGCTCCATGAATTACAGGGGGAACGAAATGACACAGCAACAGGCAACAAATGGAAAGGCAAACTCCTGGCGCAATATGCTCGCCACGATTCTCGCGGTAATTGCGATCATCATTGCGCTATGGAGTTTGACCACCGTCCTCTCTAACACGGATGCCGGTGCAGAGCCCCAGACCATAACTATCGCTGGCACACAAGGCGAAACAGGGGCAACCGGTGCCACGGGCTCCCCCGGGCTTTGCGGCCCAACCGGATCTCCGGGAGTCACGGGATCTGCCGGAGTACAAGGAGCAACGGGCAAGACTGGCGCCACCGGGGCACAGGGTGCAACCGGTTCGGCCGGGGCAACAGGAGCCGCGGGTGCCAAGGGTGACACCGGTGCTACCGGAGCTCAAGGTGCACAAGGTCCCACTGGTGCTACCGGAGCCACGGGTGCTCAGGGAGCAACTGGCCTAACGGGTGCTTGTGACGGTCTCATTGGACCTAGTG
>JACCED010002807.1_pt1 | contig 18922 bp, 10 predicted proteins | sample 7455021 | NCBI WGS metagenome assembly JACCED01 (sample SAMN15323456, study PRJNA562643) | freshwater metagenome | isolation source: river surface water | place: USA:Blue River Watershed | collected 2017-08-19 | reverse complement strand
TGAACAACAGGTTATGGTTTTTCTAAGCTATAAGTGACTTTTCATTTTCATCATCATCATCATCATCATCATCATCATCATCATCATTTTCATTATCATCATCATCATCTTCATCATCATCATCATCATTTTCATCATCATTTTCATCATCATCTTCATTTTCATTATCATCATTTTCATTATCATCATTATCATCATCATAATATTCTTCATCATCACTTAATTTGTCACCATATTCTTTATAATATTTTAAGTTATATTTTTTTAAGTTTTTGATAATCATTTCAACTATTTCTTCATATGTAGGATTAGTATTTTCCCATTTACCATTAATAAATGCTTTAGCTGTCCAAGATTTTTCATTCATTCCATAAGGAATATCATAACCATAATATATTCTTTCAATAACTTTAGTATTAATATTATTTTTAAGACCATACCATGCTATAATATTTTGATATGCGTAATAATTAATTTCTTTTAACACTTGAAATTTAACTTCATCTAGTGTACCACATCCATATATTTGTTCAGTATATGAACCTTTATAATCAGGATGTGCTAATAATATAACATATGGGATAATTGTATCAGTTGACATAAAAATTATTAAATTAATTATTTATATTTGTTTTATTCAATTTTTTATTAAATAAATTAATTACTAATACCATCACTAATATCATATATCATCTGTTCTATTTCATTTAGTTGTCGTTTACTATATTCAGCTACATCACTTGCATTATGTATATTAAATCCAATAACTAAAACGAGTAGTTCTTTGTATGTAACACCTTTTTGAATTATTTTTTCTGCAATATCATTAATTGATATATTTACTCCAGATAAAGCAGGTTCTCTCACAAAAGCATAATTATCTTCAATATTGTATTCATTATTATTTTGAATATTATTTTCTAGATTATAATCTTCATAATTATAGTCGTTTTCATCGAATTCATATTCATCATTATCGAATCTATGTATTTCAATTCCTTCTGCTCTCATGAATAACCATCTAAAACCATTTAATCTAATACGTTCATTTTCTTCATAATCTTCTTCATCCTCTTCATATTCATCATCATCTTCGTCTTCATCGTCTTCATCATCTTCATCATCTTCGTCTTCATCATCTTCATTTTCATTATTGTATTCTTCATCATATTCATCATCATAGTCATATTCGTCATTATCATCAGGATGAATTTCTAATCCTTCTGCTCTCATGAATAACCATCTAGAACCATTTAATCTAATACGTTCATTTTCTTCATTCTCTTCTTCATCCTCTTCATCTTCATCTTCATAATCTTCGTCTTCATCGTCTTCATCGTCTTCTTCATTTTCATTATTATATTCTTCATCATATTCATCATCATAGTCATCATATTCGTCATTATCATCAGGGTGAATTTCTAATCCTTCTGCTCTCATGAATAACCATCTAGAACCATTTAATCTAATACGTTCATTTTCTTCATTTTCATAATCTTCTTCATCATATTCATCTTCTTCTTCATCAGAATAATATTCGTCTTCGTCAGAATAATTATCTTCATTATTATCATCATATAATATTGTTCGACAATTTGGACAATTAAAACCATTATATGCGACGTTTTTTAAAAAACAATTAGAATGAAATATATGACAACATTCAGTTTTTATAATATTTTTTGATATATCATCTATATCACATAAACATATAGAACACGTTAAATCTAATTTTGTATCATTTGACATAATAATATTATCAATATTTTAAAAATATATTTTATTCAATTTTTTTACAAGTTTTTTAGTTTATTTAATAAATTGAACTATAGCTTCAACAATTAAATGGTCGCTTGTATTTAAATTATCACCAAATGAACGAGCACTAATTGGAATAAACTTGTTTTTTTTAACAAAAATATAATCAACTTGACCTCCATAAAAAGTTGTATTTTTAATATTTCCAATATCAGTTGCATCAATATAATCAGCATCTGATATTATTTTTAATATACTATTTGAAGAATCAGGATGATTTAACCATGTCCAATAATTCCATTCTAAATCATTAATTTGATTATTTTCTTTTTTTAGCCCTGAAGAGGCTATTATTTCTAATTCAAGTTGGTTTTTCCATTTTTCTGTTACACCAACAATATCAGTATTATATTTTTTTAAATTAAAATCACCCATAAATATATCAAGATTTTCTTCAAGAATAGATTTTATTTCATATTCTTTTTCATAAATAAAATCATAATCTATTAAAGCTCGTTTATCATCAAATCTACCACCAGTTAAATGAACATTACCAATAGTAATAATATATTCATTATCAATTAATAATGTAGCAATACATAAAACTCGTTTTACATGATTTACTCTATCATGTGATATTATTTTTTCTCTAACATTAATTACTTTTATATTTTCTTCTGAAATATAAAGTTCATTAGTTAAATAAATAGGATTTATTCCATCTGAATTAATAGCTAAAGATGATTCATATGTAGCTTGTTGTGCATTTGCTCTTGCTATTCTTTTTAAATTACCAATCTTATTAAAATTATCAGTTCCATTAGTAGAACTAGTAGATTCTTGAACACCCATTACATGAGGTATTTTATCTTGTGAAAATAAATTATTTATTATTTTTACTTTTTCTTTATCAAGTTCATAACTTTTTATTTTATTATTTTGATATGTTATATTAAACATTTTTGTCCATAATTCTACGTTGTATGTAGTTAATTTAAGTAAATTTTTTTTTACTGGATATAATGGTATCGATGTAAATAATAAACTCATTATACCAAATAAAATAAATATTATCAATATATTATTAAAATTATAACGCTTACTATTATTTTGGGTATTCATTTTATATATGTATATATTATATTTATATTTTATATATCTTTATTATTTATCTAGTTAAAAATATTTACGGGATATTTTCAGGTCGCTCTCTCCCTCCCATATTAGAAAAAGTGAATTCACTTTTTCACTATATTTCACTTTAAAAAAATTACTTAAGGATATTATTTCTTATATAATATATATGACTGATAAAGTGAATTTACTAATGAAGTATTCATGTAATATATGTAATAAAGACTATGCTAGTCAAAGTAGCTTATGTAATCACAACAAAAAATTTCATCAAAATAATATTACAAATGTTAAAAATGTTAAAGAAATTGTTAAAAATGTTAATGAAAATGTTAAAATAGTTAAATCATTAACATGTGAATATTGTAATAAAATATTTAATAATAGACCTGCTAAATCTATTCATAAAAAATATTGTAGTATAAAAAAACCTTCTGAATTAGATAAAGAAATTGAAAATAAAAAATTAGAATTAGAATTAAAAAAAGAAGAAATAATATTAAAAAAAGAAGAAGCTAAAATATTACAATTAAAATTAAAATTACAACAAGCAGATAAAGTTGATAATATTACTTTAAATAAACTAAATAAGATGTTATTAAAACATAATAATCGTATTAAAAATTCAACAATAAATTCTCATAATAATTCTAATAACACAATAAATGTTCAAAATAATTTTCAATTAGTTGGTTTCGGAAAGGAAGAAATAACTGATGTATTAACTAATAATGAAAAAAAACTAATTATGAATTCTAAATATGGTTGTTTAGAAAAACTAATTGAAATAGTTCATTGTGGTAAATACAACCAATTTAAAAATGTTATATTAACTAATATGAAAGATAACTACATGTATAAATACGACGATGTAAAAGGTTGTTTTGTTTTAGGAACTAAATCAGAAATTATGAATTCTCTTGTAGATGGTAAGTTATTTGATTTAGAAGTAATTTATAATGATTTACTTGAAAAAAATAAAATTGATGAAAAAACTAAAAATTGTATAGAAGATTTTGTAAATAGAATTCAGTATAATGACGAAAAATTTACTGACATTGAAGGAAAAGAACATCAAAATTATAAACACTATAAAATTAGTGAAATAAAACTGATATTATTTAATAATCAAGATAAAATCACAAATGATATATCTTTATTATTATCTACTTAATAAAATATTATACATAAAAATCTACTCTTTTTTCCAATAATTTGTAGAAACATTATTTTTTAAATAATATTCATACTCGCCTCGCACAAGTTCTTTTTCAAATTTCTCATGCCATGGTAAATGTTTACATGTATAATTTCCAGCTACTCTATAATGACCGCCTTTATTTTGTTTGTTAATTAAACAAAATGTTGTATCTAATGCTGCATTATATATTTCATGATTAGGGTAATATAATTTATAAGTCCAATATTGTTTTTCCCAATCTAAAATTGATTTACCAAAAGCTGTAATATCTTGTCTAATATCAAGTGAATCAATTAATAATGCAAATCCTACTTTTTCAGCTTGAAAATAATTTGATATATTAATTAATTCAGTAATAAAATTATCTGGTAAATTTTCATTAAATTCTAAATCAGGGTCTGTTAATATATAAATATCACCAAATATTTTATTAAATATTGATTTATCATAAACTTTATGTCCATAATTATTATCCATTTTAATTAATGAATATTTATATTCATTTTTATAGTAATCTAATAATTTAGGAAATGTACTATTATTATCAATAACAACAATATCATTTGTATATTTTTCTAATTGTTTAACCATTTTACTAACATATGTATATTGATTAAATGAAATAATAACTGCTGTCATATTTTTTTTAAACACATCTTTTACAATATTTGTATTTGGTTCTAATAATATTTCATTATTAATATTATTATTATTAGTACAAACATATTGTTCAACTAAATAATTATATTTATCATTTATTTTCCCTTTTATATGAATTGTTAATTTTAATACAATACCCATATATAATAAATCTTCTAAATAATCAGATTCAACAATATCAGTTTCGTAATTAACACTAACAAATTTTAAATTTACATTTGAATTTGAATTTATTATTTGATAAAATAATTCCTTAACAGTAATATCATTTGAATTAGTTTTCTTTTGCACTAATTTGTTTTTAAAATATTTAATATCATTAAATGTAACACCATTATCATTATTAACAATAAATGTTCTTTTAAACAAATCTTTGAAGTCATCAAATAAATAATTTTCTCCAATTATTAAACAATCTGTTTTTGTTTTTGATTTTATTTTTGTTTTAATCCAATCATAATTAACTTTTTCTAATACTTTTTCAGGAGCTTTATCAACTAATACTTTTTCAGGAGCTTTTTCAGATACTGTTTTAGAATCTTCAAGTTTAAAAAAATTACTTGATACATTATTAACCAAGTATGAATCATATTCACCTTCTAATAATTTAGTATGAAAATTATAATACCATGGTAAATGTTTACATACATAATTACCAGCAACTCTAATACTTAAACCAAATCTATTATATTTAGTATTTAATAAACAAAAAGTTGTATCAATTGCTGCATTATATAATTCATATTTAGAATCTTTAATTTTATTTTTCCAAAATTGTCCTTCCCATGTTTTAATAGGAATTCCAGCATATTTTAATTCGCTTCTTATTTGTGGTGTATCAATTTCAATAGCCATACCAACACGACCCGCTTTATATTGATTTGATATTTTAATAAAATCAGATAAAATTGTTTTTGGTAATTTTGAATTAAATTCTAAATCAGGATCTGTTATAATAAATAAATCACCAAAAATATTAGAAACAAATTTAGATTCATATACTTTATGACCAATATTACTATCCATCTTTAATAATGTATAATTGTATTCATTTGAATAATAATCTAATAATGGTTCAAATGTACTATTATTATCAATAATTACAATATCATTAGTTAGTTCTTTTAATTGATTAACCATATTTGAAATATATGTATATTGATTATATCCAATAATCATAACTGTTATATTTTTTTTTACAATTTGTAAATCTGCTATGGTTTTTGGTTCTAATAATATTGGTTTATTTAATGTTTTCCAATTTAAATTATATGTAAAATTACTCAATAAATAATTAAATTTGTTATCTAAATTAGATGGTAATTTTATTAATAATTTAATTTTATTTATAAATACATGGTGTAATAAATCTTCTAATATATCTTCCACATTATTAATATTACAATAAATTAAATTAATTTTATCATTATTTCTATATACATATGAATAAACAAGTTCTTTTAATGTAATATCATTTTTTGATTTTTTAATACAACACAATTTTTTATTACAACCTATTATATTACCAGATGTACTATGATTAGTGTTACTCAGTTTAAATAGTTTTTTATAATTACTATTTATTTGTTTATCAATATTATCATAACTTAAATCAAGAATACAATGTTTTGTATGAAGAGTTTTATTAATTGTTTGTAATATATCAGAATCTAGTTCAATAACTGATTCTTTTATTGGTTCAATAACTGATTTAATAACTGATTTAATAACTGGTTCAATAACTGGTTCAATAACTGATTCTTTTATTGGTTCAATTACTGATTCGATAACTGGTTCATCATTTGTTTTAGTTTCATGAAAACCATTATTATTTGTTTTTACTTTTATTGGATTTTCTGTTTTTATATTTATAGGATTTTCTATTTTTTTAATTTTACTTAAATCCCAAACTTCACTTTGATTACTAACAGTTGCATAACCAATAATAGGACTCCATGTATTAATTTGTTTTTTTCTACTATATTCTGTTCCTGTCCATACTTCCCAAATATATCTATTTTCAGATATTTCTGGACGAGAACAATAATTTCTAACATACGAAGACCTTGTCCAAAAAAAATTAAAATAACAAAATCCACTATAGTGTGGAATAGCACCAGCAATATCTAGGTCTTTATTTTTTTTAAATTCATTAACATAATCTTTATAATTTTCAATTGTATTTTTAAATAAATATTTTCTCATTTCATGTTGATTTGATGTAATACCTTTAGAATGTAAATATAATAATATTGTATCATCATCATCTTCTGCAACTTGATATAATGTTTTTATTCCAGGATATTCATAATAATTTTCAGTAAAAACATTTTTTAATTGTATTTTATTATAATTTTGTGATAATATTAATTTTAATTTTGATAATTCATTATCATTTGATATAACACTCATCCAAATATTAGATGCAGTTGAATATAAATTTAATTTTTTTAATGATTCCAATTGTTCTAATACAATAGGTTCCCATGCATTCGGAATTAAGCATGCAAAATAAATTATTTTGATTTTCATTTTATTAATAAAAATCAAAATATCTTTATGTGTATTTATATTTGTATTTATTTATGTATTAATAAAATGATTTATTTATTTTTGATTAGATAAAAAATCATATACAATCATAGTAATACCAAATTGTGGACTAGACCTTAAAACACGCCATCCACCACCTTTCCAAAAAGCAGAAAATCCTTCATTTTTATAAATTGTAAATGCAGTATTAATTATTTTGTTACTAGTATTTGTTTTATTAATTGTTTGTATTCTGGTTTTAATAACATCGGCAGGTGTACATAATAATGCAGATGGTGCACCAGCTATTGTACCAGCAATAAATGGATTATACTGTTTTTTTTCTTTAAAAAACCAGTAAAGAGGAAAATATATTCCACTAAAAGGAATATCTCTAAGAAAACAAGCACTAGAACCTTTAAATAAAGTTGATAAATTAAAAATTTTTGTAGTAATTTGTTGATTCATTTGTAAATTAATTTTAATTACTTCATATGGACATGTTATTATAACTTGACTAGTACCAGCAAGTAAACCACCAATTATATGATTATATAAAATATTTGAATTTTGATTATTATTTATATAATAATTATAAACATATAATTTAACAGCTTTTTCTGGTCCAATACCAATAAGTTGTGGTAAACAACCTTTATAAAATAATTTATGTTTTCCTTGATTCCATAATTTTTTAGCACAATCAAATCCAGAGTTATATAATTTTTCTATTTGTGAATTTTGATTTTGCATTCTTGTTTTAATAACATCTATAGGATAAACAGCAAATGCACCAACAGAACCAGAAACAAGACCATTTATTATTGTATTATTATTATAATTATTATTAGTACTAATCATAATAAAAATGTTATTATTCCTTTAATTATAGTTAAAAAAAATGATAATAATAATAATTAATATATAATATATAATTAGTATGAATAATAATACAGATTATAAGTTGAATAATACAGATTATTATGTATATACAGATGGTGCATGTTCAAATAACGGTTCAAAACATGCACAATCAGGAATTGGTATATTTTTTGGTATAAATGATAAACGTAATGTTTCAAAAAGAATAGAAGGAAAACAAACCAATAATACGGCGGAAATAAGTGCAATAATTGAAACATATAAAATAATAGAACCTGATATAAATGCTAATAAAAAAATAACAATTGTATCTGATTCAGAATATGCGATTAAATGTGTAACATCATATGGTAAAAAATGTTATGATAAAAAATGGAATGTTGATATACCAAATAAAGATTTAGTAAAACAATGTTATGAATTATATAAAGATAAACATAATGTGAATTTTATTCATTGTAGAGCACATACAAATAAAACTGATGTTCACTCAATTGGTAATGATTATGCAGATAAATTAGCTAATGAATCAATAGGAACAACTAATATTGAATTAAATAATAAAATATATTTAGAAGTACCTTATTCAAGAAAAGAAGAAATTAAACAATTAGGTGGAAAATGGGATGCAACTAATAAAAAATGGTATATATATGAAAATAATCCAAATAAAAATATTATTAATTTTGATTTAGTTAAATAATTAATAATTTTGATTTAGTTAAATAATTATTAATCTTGATTTAAAAAAATATTATTATATTATTATAATGGACCAATATAATGAAAATAAAACAACTGAACAAATTTTTATTTCAGAACAGGATAATGAAATATATTTTAATGGACCTATAAATTATATTTCGATGTCAAATCTTAATAAAGAATTATTAAAATTGGAATCAAAAATTATTAAAGAATCAAATAAACTAAAAAGAAAATTATCAGAAATGTTAAAAGATGATAAAGAATTAGACAATGGTGAAAGTAAATATTGTTCATTAAAAATAAAATATAAACCAATTAAATTATATATTAGTTCACATGGTGGTTCTGTATATCAAGTATTAGGTGCATATGATTCTATTAAAAATATGAAAGTTCCTGTTCATACAATTTGTAAAGGTTTTGTAGCATCTGCCGGTACAATTTTAAGTTTAGCAGGCGATAAAAGATTTATTACACAAAATTCATATATGTTAATTCATCAATTAAGGTCTGGTATGTGGGGTAAATTTGAAGAAATTAAAGATGATTATGAAAACTGTAAAACATTAATGACTCATTTAAAAAAAATTTATATTGAAAACACAAATATTAATGCAGATGAATTAGATGATATTCTTAAAAAAGATATTTCATGGTCTGCTGAAATTTGTTTAGAAAAAGGGCTTGTTCATGAAATAATAAAATCAGAATAAATAATAATTGCGATTAAATAAATAATAATTTATTTTATAATTATAATTACATAATTATAAAATGAGATTTTTAATTGATGAAAACTTAAAAATAATATTTGGATGGTCTACAAAATGTGGTTGTTCACATGTAAAAAAAATATTTTGGTATTTAAAAACAAATAATGAAGATTATAAAATACATACAAAAAAAGAAGATAATGGTTTACCAAATGATATTCAAAATTATATATTAATACTAATTATAAGAAATCCATACGAAAGACTAGTATCTGGATTTTTAGATAAATATAGACCAAAAGGAGTATTTAGAAAATTATGGAAGGATAAAGAATTATCATTTAATAATTTTGTTAATGAAATAATAAAAAAAAATTGGTCAGTAATTGATAATCATCATTTTACACCACAAACAACTGAAAAATTTAATGAAAAATTAATTTTAAAATCAAAAGAATTAAAAATTTATGATATTAAAAATATAGATTATACTTATATTGAAAATTTATATAATAAAAAAATTACAGATAAATTATTAAATTTTAGAGGAGGTCATGAAAGAAAAGCAACAATACCTTTAGAAAAAGATGTTTATGATTTAGATATGAAATTATATTATGAATATAATGTTAACATTAAATATTTTTATAGTGAAGATATTAAGAAAAAAGTATATGAATTTTATAAAAATGATTTTATATTTTTTAAAAGTCATGGTTTTGATTATGAATCAATTTCATTTATTTAATTATAAGTACATTACTTATAAGTACCCTACAAAATAATATATTATAAGTACACTACGAAATAATATATTATAAGTACCCTACAAAATAATATATTATAAGTACCAATAACATGAAATATAATCATAATTATTATTATTATTTAATGCTGAAGCATTTGTCCATTTTAATTCTCTTATTTTAAATTTATTATTATGATATAAATGTATATAATTAAAATATAGTTCATATTCTGAAGCACCTGAACCAGCCCATTCAATATTTAATACATTTTCTAAAAATATTTCATAAAATTTTTTATTATGATAACTTTCTATTAAATAAAATAATTGATTTATTATATTTTTTTGAAACATCATATGATGACATATTCCAGATACGTTACTTTTTTTATATAAAGATGGATGTAATTTTTGTATATGTGTAAAGTATGGTTTGTGATTTTCAATACCGAAATTATATAGTGGTAAATCGTTTTGAAAAAATGTAGTTGGTTTTAAAAAATTAGTATCAGAATCAATAACTAAATAATTTGGTAATAAATCATTAATATAAAATCCAGCATATAGTTTAATTAATTGTTGAAAATACCATCCAGAACGGTTTTTATCAGTATTATTTTTTAATGAATTAATATATTTTATATTAAAATCAAAAATATCTTCATCAATTAAAATTATATCATTGTAATTTTCTAATTTATTAAAATTATTTTTATTAGTTATTATATAAATTTTATTATATCCAATAATATTTTTTTTAGTATTATTAAACATAATATCAATTTTATTTAAATCATTGGGTCCTAATGGTATAATAATATCAAATTTTGAATCTAAATTATTTGAATCTAAATTATTTGAATCTAAATTATTTGAATTAACTTGACTAAAAAAAGTTTCTAATTCTTCTTTTGAACATAATTTTATATCATAATAAATAGTATTTTCAATTGGTTTATTAAATGATTCATGAGGTTCTTTTGATTTATTAGGAAAATAAACTGTTTTTACTGTATTAGATAAAAAACTAGCAATCCAACTTAGTGTAGAAGAAGAACAAACTAATGTTTCAGCCTGACACATAACATGAAAATCTTCTAAAATAGTTCCAGTCTGTAATATAATATTAAATTTTGATTTTAAATAATTAACATAATTTATTTCAATATCATTTTTTGGTTTATTTAATACTATTGTATATTCATCACTATTAATATATGACATGACATCAACTATACAATCAGGATGAATAACAGCAGAATTATTAATAAAATCTTCTAATCTTAAATGAATAACTGTTTTATATATTTTATTATTTGATTTATTTGGATTATTATTTGATTTATTTGGATTATTAATAATATCACCAATTTTAAATGATTGAACTGGATAATTATAATTATTAATATTTAATAAAGGGTCATTACCGTCAGTATATACTATATCATTAGGATGGTCTTTCATCCATTTAATTAATTCATTTTTATATTTAATAAATATTTTATCATGTTGATAAAATCCATAAAATTCCCAATTTGTATCAATAATTTGTGGTATTTTATTTTCTAAAACAAAATTAGACCATTGAATAAACATAGAGTCATTAAAAAATTGTCTAGATTGATTAGGTTCATATATTCTTTCAGCATTATAAATAATACAAAATAATGTACTAGCAAAATATCTAAAAAGTGCATTACCTAATCTTCCTAATCTTGAATCATAAACTTTCATTATTTTTTTAACTAATATTTATTTAAATATATTAGTTAAAAATATTATTATTTATTTAATTCTTATAATAATTTTCCAGTTACTAAATAATTATTTAAGGCTTCAGAAACTGCTAGTAATTCTTGATTTGATAATATTTTATCCCAAATAATTAATTGAGAAAATTCCCAATCACTATATTCATTAGAATAACCACCACTATTAATACTTAATTGATAATTTCCAGTTCCATTTACAACTTCACCAGATGGTAAATTATCTACAACAATATTATTTGGTGTCATACCATTATTTTTTCCGCAACAAACAACCCAATCATTAACAGAACCTTTAGATGTAGGATTTATCCATTTATCATAATGAGTAACACCTCTTTTATTACCCCAATGGCCATGTAACCAATTACCTTTAACAGATTGTAAAATTCTATTATTTGATGTACCTTTATATCTAGTAACTGAACAAATAGTAAAATTAGCGGGAATACTACCTGTTGGCCATAAAATTGAACTAGTTTTATATCCTGATAAATATTTGATATTACCAAGTGCACCATTACCTTTACCAGAATTAAAAATAACATTTTTAGTAGTGGCATCACGTTTGTTACCAGTTAAATCAGGTAATATGTTAGTTGAACTATTCCATGTTTCAGCTGAATACATACCCCATGCTGGAATAGTTTTTAATATATTATCAAGTGTAATAGGTAAACAAGAGTTGGGTAAACATATATTATTTTGTATTTTATTACCAGAACATGTTGATGCTAAATTATAATATGTTGACATATCATTTTTAACAGTATTAATATCTTGAGTTCTCCACCATTTAACAGTATTGTCATTTTCTGATAAAACACTTTTACATCCAATAGTATTCCATTGTTTTTGTAAAGTATCTAAAGTTGCTGATTGTGGATTTATATTACTAATATTATTTAAAACTGAAATTTTATAAATGAATGCATGTTTTAAACCACATACATATATTGTAGAATTATCAGGTTGTAATGATAATCCAGTAGCATCAAAATTAGCAGGAATAGAATTAATAGGAACAGGTGAAAATCTTTCATATTTTAATGTTGTAGTATTCCAATATGAATACCATAATGTAGCAATACTATTATTTGATACTGTTACATATATATATTTATTATCTGATGATATTTTACAATTTTTATATGTTTTTACAGGATCATCAATCATATTATTTATATTATAATTTGTTCCATTCCAATCAGCCCAACCGATACTATTAGTTGATGAGAAAACAATACGATTACCATTTGTTGTAACGCCAATACCATTATAAGTTCTTTTTGTAGTATCTAATGTTTTAATAAATGTAGAATAATTGTTATTTTCCCATTTTGAATAATAAATAAAATCATTATTTACACATGCAATAATTCTAGAACCATCTGGAACCATAGTAATAGCTCTATAATCTCTAATTATTATATCATTTATTTTTATTAGTGCTGAAAAATTATATGAGTCTGGTATCCATGTAAAATAATAACATGAATTATTACCAATAGAAACAACACCTCTAGTACCATCATTATTTATAGAAATAGAATAATGAGTACGAACAGTGTTTTCTAATGTTTTAATTAAGGGTCCCCATAAATTTTTTTTAGTATCAAATTTTGAATAATACATAAAACCATTTAATGAAGAAAAAACAGCAGTTAAATTATCACCAGATACAGCAATACAAGTGAAACCATCTGTGTTATTAGACCATGGATTACTAAATAAACTAAAAGATTCTTTTGTTATTTCAGGTTGTGTTACTAATTTTAATTCATTAGAGCATCCTTCTTTAGAAGGTGTTTTAGTACATGATGAACCAGATAAATCAGTAAATTTGGCAGAATAAGAATTATATTTAGTACAGTCATAATCTGTAAAACAATCATTAGTATTTATTTTACAAGCAGTATTTGAACCATAACAATATGGAATATCATTTTCTTTAGCAACACAATAATTTAATTTATTACAAGTTGGTGTTAAATCAGGTGATATGTATTTAAATGTTTTAATAAAATTTGATTCATTATTAATAATTGTATTTGATATATCAACATTTGAATTATTTGAATATAACATATATACATCTTTTTCACTAAGCACTTTTGAATAAACTCTAAATTCACTAATACTTCCATTAAAAGGATTAGTATCAGGATAACATATAAAATTATTTGTTCTAATACCAATTTTTGGATATTTTCTAATATTTGAATAAATTAAAACACTATCTAAATAAACAGTAGTTATACTATCTGCACCTAAATTCCAAACTAAATGATGAAGTTTATTATCATTAACATTAACTTGATTAAAATTATATGTTATTTCACCAACATTTTCTTGATATACTGCAAAATACAATATATTATTTTGTATACCAGCAATTATATTATCATATAACATATTATTTGTACTATTTCCATTACTGAAATCAAATAATTTACATAAACTAGTATTATTAATATTTGCTTTAAATTTAATACTGAATGATAAACCATTATCTGTTATTTCATATTCTGATAATTTAATATATTGATTTTTAGATGAATTAACAGATAAAGTATTATCATTAGTGTTAATCATATTAGAACCTAATATTAAACCATCAAATGTATTTTTACTAATATTATAAAGTTTATATTTATCTTTAATTAAATTAGGTTTAAATAAATAGTGAATATCTAATAATGAAGTATCTAATTCATTATCTAATGTTTTACTATTTAATTTAATTTCATTTTCAGATAAAAGACCACTATATATTTTAAAATCATCAATAAAACCATCAATATATTTATCATCATAAAATCCTTTACCAATCATACAATTTTCTAAGGTAACTTCATCTGGATAAAATTTTATATTAGATTTAGAAAATAATTTACCATTAATATAAACAGAACTAATACCATTTTGATTTAATACCCATGAAATATGTATCCATTTGTTATTAGATAAACCAATATCACATGTATGTTCAATTAATGATTTATTATTAATAACAGTACAAACTAATATTCTATTTTTAATAGTCATATTTAATCCAAATAAATATGCTTCTTCATTAGGTATTTTATTAATAAATTCAAATAATTTACTATTTTCAATATATGTTCTTTGATTGTACCATAAACTAATTCCAAAACCTCGTTTATCTAAAATAATAGGTGCTATTTTTACATTATTTAATCTAGTATTAATTAAATTTAAACCACTAGTACCATTTTTTTTAGAAAATGTTTTTATCATATTTAATTCAGACATATCTCCTTCAAAATTATTATTTACTAAATTTTTAATCATATAATTTTTAGTATTACTTATTTCAAAATCATAATGTGTAATTAATTTAAAATTAGTATTTTTTACACAAATGGATTTAATATCTTCTTTTGTTATTTTTTTATTATATAATCTAAAATCAGCAATATATCCTTGACCATTTGTAATACTATTATTATCACCAATTTTATTAAATATTTTATAACCACTATTTGGAAAAACAAAATTATCACTGAATTCTAAAACAGAATTTATGTATATATTAATTGTTTTATCTTTATTAAATGATAAACAAATATGATTCCAAATATTAGTATTAAATTGAATATTTGTAAAATTAGTAATTGTAAAATTATCAATATTTATTAATATTGTATTATTAGTTAATATTAAATTAATTTTATCATTTTCATTTTCAAATGTTAATATATTAATATTTTTGTTTACGTCTTTAGTTTTAAACCAAAAACACATTGAAAAATCATTATCTGGTGTTTCTAAAGAATTTATAAATAAAGGTTGATTTAAATTATAATAATTACCAACAAATGAATCATATAATACTTCACTATCATTTGATGGATTAATTACAATATCATAATTAGTTTTATTTAAAAATGTCATATTTTGTTGAGAACTAGAATTATTTAAAGCAGGTTGAGAACTAGAATTATTTAAAGTAGGTTGAGAACTAGAATTATTTAAAGCAGGTTGAGAACTATTTATTATTTTTTGTGTTGTTTTATTAAAATCAATATATAAATATAAATTATCAATATTAACAAAAGATTCAGTAACAGATATTATTTTTTTACTTGAAATTAAATATAAATTAACTATTTCATTAATTGATAATTCTTTATTAAATACTTTAAAATCAGCAATAGAACCATTTAACCATGAATCATTAGTTTTACTAATATAGTTATTTTTTCTAACAGCTTCAATAGGATATTTACCGGGAAATAATAATATTTTTTTAGAATTAACATATATTGTATTCATATTTTTATTCATAGACCAAGTAAAATAAAACCAATCATTATATTTTGATAAATTAACTTCTTGAACAAATGTATCAACTTGAATACCAATAGTTTGTGGTTGTCTAACATATATAATAATATTTTGTTGTTTTTCACCATTACTAAAATCAACAATTCTTGTATAATTATTATTTAATTTTGAAAATTTAAACCAAAATGAAAATGTCATACCATTTGAAGAACTCATAAATTTATCAAATTGTAAATATTGAATGTTATTACTATTTAAATTTAATGATAATCCTCTATTTCCTACTTTAACATTTGGAACTTGTATTTGTGAGATTGTCATTGGTATTTTATACATTGACCAACTATTATATGGTGATGAATAAATAGATAAATCATCATAAGTAACACATAAACCATGTGCGTCAATATTTTTAATATTTTGATTTAATGGTGTAAAAGCTTGATAATTTGTTTCATCCCATAATGTATACCATAATGTATTTTCATTACCAGCAACACTATAAAATAATATTTGACTATTTGAATTAAATCTTAAATTTCTAGCAACACGAATATTATTATCAGGTATTAAAGTACCAATTTTAAAATTATTAGTATTACTATCAAAATTTGCCCAATATACAAATTCAGTTGTTGTTGCATATGCTATTCTTTTTCCATCATGAGAACAAGCAATACCATGATATGAACGAATAGTATCTTCTTGAGTTTGAACAAATGCATCATAATTTGTACCATTCCATTTAGCCCAATAAATATAATCATTATTAACACATACTGTTATAATACTACCATCAGCAGACATTGATAAACCTGTATAATTTCTTTTATTTAAATCTAATGTTTGTTGTATTGCAGAATAATTATTTTTTGTGGCATCCCATGTGAAAAAATAACAATATTCACCATTAACAATAACAGTACCTCTTAGACCATCTGCAGTTAAACATAAATTATAAAATGGTTTTTTAACAGTTTGTAATGTTTGAATTTGTGCTCCATCATTTTTATTATAATATATTAATCCATTATAATTACATACAACTGTAGTAATATTATCTTTTGACATTGCAATACCAATTTGAGTATTTCTTGGTGTTTTAGATATTATTAAATTATTAAATGTTGGATATAAAAATGTTTTATTATTTCCAGAAGAAATAATAGATTGTGGATTTGATAATATACCAATTAATTCATTATTTTTTCTATTAATTATTCTTTTCATATCAGCTAATTTAAAATCATAATTAATAATAATAGATGGGTCATTATATAATAAATTAGAAACATTTTTAGTTGTTTTATAATTAGAATTAATAATGCCAAAAATATTCCATTTAGCTAAATTAATATAATAACTTAATACAGTTTTATTATTTTTTGGTCCTACACTTGATACTATTAATCTAAATATATTATATGGTGTTGTTACTGGTTTAATTATATTAAAATTATTATTTATATTAGCAGATAATATATCTTGTTTGTCAATCAATTCCCAAGTTGTACCATTATTTGAACCAACAATATACCATAAGCCTGGAAAATTTTCAAAAGAGGCAGAAGTAATTAAATTATATGATGTCATAATAGTAGTATATGGTAATTCAATTTGTATCCATTCACCACTAATATCACTAATACTTTTACCTTCTGACATAATTTTAGTAGTAGTATATACTTTATTATTACCACCACCTACATAATTTCCAAAATTATATGCATGTTGACTATATCCTGCTCCAGAATCTTTTGTTGCACATGTCCAATTATTTTTAGTTAAACTGTTAAAAATATTATTAGGAGTTGAATTATTATTATAAATTGATGATGCAGATGCTTTATATAAACCATTTCTAAATGCATCATCATCAATATATGAAATAATATTAGTATTTACTGAATTGAAATCATAATTTAATACTGGTACAATTTGAACAGGTGTAGTATTAGTATAAGGTATAGGTTCATCACTACTAAATAAATTAAATTGTCTTAAACTAATATTTAATGATAAATTATTACCACCAAATAATTTAGATACTACTAATCTATAATAACTATATGCTGTTTTATTATTAAAAATATAATACATATCTTGATTTTCTACTGGTACAACTGATGATACATTTCTATTATCAATAATAGTCCATGTTGTACCGTCATTTGAACCAAATAAAGAAAAAACACTAGGTGATATAGCAGTATTTGCACTAGTAGATGCAGTTACTAATGAATAATATTTAATAACAGTTTGATATGGTAATTGTATTTGTAACCATTCACCTAATATATCATTAGTTTTATTAGTGCCTGAATAATTACCATTATTTGCACCATATGTTTTAACACTTTCCCATAATGTATTTGTAGAATTATTAAAAGCATTAAAACAAGTTAAACTATTACTAGATGCAGATGTTTTGTAAACACCATTTTTATATAAATTAATACCAGTATAAGATGAAACTGTAAATTCAGAATTATTTATAGGTGTATTT
>JACCED010924920.1_pt1 | contig 18933 bp, 8 predicted proteins | sample 7455021 | NCBI WGS metagenome assembly JACCED01 (sample SAMN15323456, study PRJNA562643) | freshwater metagenome | isolation source: river surface water | place: USA:Blue River Watershed | collected 2017-08-19 | reverse complement strand
TTTTTTATAGGTGTTGAGTAATTCTGTGCGATAAGATGATAAATACCTCCTACGCCTCTGTTGTTGAATTTTTGCCCTAGGAGCTACACCATCAACAGCAATATATACAAGATCTGATGGGTTCATTATTTTAATGATTGAACATGTATAATCATAAATTTCTTTAAATATTTCATTTTCATCCAATCCGGTAAAATTTTCTTTAGATTGCTGTTTTGTAACATATGCTGCGGAACAACAGTGTATAATTGAATTAAAGTCTAGAAATAACCTATGACATTCTTTCAATTGATTAATAATCGTATCTGCATTTTTAATTGCTATTTCGCGAAAATAGAATGGAATTCCCATATTGTATATTTGTTGTCTATTAAAGAATATACTTTTACAATCTTTATGTAATTGCTCTAGGTTATTTTTGTTTTAGACATTTCAATTTTTCTTTATGAATATTAAATGCACATTGAATTATCAAGACCCGCAATTATTGCATCGATTGCATATTTATTTATGGGTTTCATGATTTTACTTCCGTTTCCTGGTAGTGGACCTCTTGAAAATGAAACACGATCTTCCCAATATCATCAACCTAGTTTTACATACCGTTTATTAATATTATTAATGATGTTAATACCAATCGGACTTTCTATTTATAGTATCAATTGCATGATGGTTGGACGTTGTGTCGTTTGGAGTTATATTCAAGCGGTTGCTATAGCGTTATGGGTAATGTTGTTCCTAGTAGTTAGTTTACTCTCGACTGAACGCAATAATCAAGTCGTTGTTTTTAGAGAATAAATTTGAATTTATATAAAAACAAATCATGATGATGATAAATATGGCTCATGATAATATTCATGATCAGATGGGCAATACGGAATTTTGTTGGAACTGTATTGTATCCATTAATCCTCGAAAAAATGTTTTGATGATTGATTTAAGTTACTATGTATTTTATCGGTATTATTCAACATATAATTGGTTGAAGAAATATCAAAAATCTGAAGTAACCAAAGATGAAATTTTGAAAGAGCCTCTTTTTGTAGAAAAGTATTCTAAAATTTTTGAAAGAACTTTATGTGATATCGTCAAACAAAATGATATTGTTTGGACGAATGTCTTTTTAGTAAAAGATTGTATGCGAGAGAATATTTGGAGAAATGAATATTATAAGAGTTATAAAGCTACAAGAGACGAGCGTCTTGATACATTTAATAAGGATATATTCTGGATTACATATAATGAATTGATACCCAAATTGAAGAGTAAATACAATTTTCAGGTGATCTCTCATGATCATCTGGAAGCAGATGATGTCATTGCTATTATGAAAGATGATTTGAGATCTTCTTATCCCGATATTAATATTACGATTATAACGAATGATAATGACTATATTCAACTTGTTGATTCTAAGACGACAATCAAAAATTTACAAGGTAAAGAAATTATACAACGAGTGTCAATGACTCCTCAGTTGTATTTACGAACAAAAATAATCATGGGTGACAAATCTGATAATATCCCATGTATTATGAAGAAAGTCGGACCTAAAACTGCTGAAAAATTAGCAATGGATGAAGAAAATCTAGAGAAATTTTGTCAAAAAAATCCTGAAGCTCGTGTACAATACGAAGCAAATAAATTACTCATTGATCTTAAATGCATTCCTTGTGACCTCAGGGATGCTTTTAAATCACGTATTATGTATAAGTATGTATAAATATGTATAAATATTGAAAGTGAAATTAATACGTGAAATTAATACAAATGAATACCCTTCTAATTACTTCAAGTGAATAAAAGTGAATAAAAGTGAATAATTTTAATCCCACCAGGCTTTTTAAATATATGCCAATTGATTTGTCTTTTAATCAAGTTTTAACCTGATTTTAATCTGTATATAATTCATATTTTATACAATTTTGTAATACTTAAAGACAAATCGTTTTTATTTGGGATTTTTATTTTTGTAATTTAAATTTGATATTTAAATTATACTTATTTAGAGATAATTTTTGTAACTATATAAAGTGTCACTTTATCATGGAATTTGACACTTTCGACGACAACTTATGGACCTTGCTCAATGATTTGAAAACTTCGGATGATAAATCGGATGGCAAGTCAGAAAACAAATCAGATGATGAGGGCAAATCTTCTTCTAAAAAGGAAGAAGATCAGAAAAATGCGATTGAATGTAAAGGATGTAAATCGACAGAGGTATTAATTGATGATGGGAATTATATATGTAAATGCTGTAATACATTACTTGGCAGATATATTGATATGCAGGCTGAATGGCGTTATTATGGAAATGATGATAATAAAACAAGTGATCCAACTCGATGTGGTATGCCGGTTAATGACCTATTACCAAATTCGTCACTTGGGTCAATTATCAGTAATCAATTCAATGAAAGTTATGATATGAAATTGATTCGTAAATATCATATGTGGAATTCTATGAGTTATAAAGAACGTAGCTTGTTTAATATTTTCGATAATATTACAATACATGCTGCAAATAATGGTATTCCTACTTCTATTATTGAAGAAGCCAAGGTATTTTATAAAAAATTATCTGAATCTAAAATCTCCCGAGGAGAAAATAGAAGCGGTTTAATTGCATCGAGTATCTATATGTCATGCAAAAGTAATAAAGTACCTAGAAGTACCAAAGAAATTGCAAAGATCTTTAATCTAAAATTGACAACAATGACACGTGGATGCAAGAAATTCCAAGATATCATGAATATGAATCTGGATTCTTCCTGTCCCGTAGATTTTATTCAAAGGTTCAGTTCCAAACTCAAAATATCCAAAGAGGTCAAAGATCTTTGTAAACATGTTGTTGAAAAAGCCGATGAATTAAACATTGTCAGTGAGAATACACCTCCATCCATTGCTGCTGCAAGTATATTTCTTTGTAACGTAGTATGTGGGTTAGGAATTTCTAAGAAAGATCTTGCCAATGCATGTGAAATTAGTCAAGTTACTCTTACCAAATGTTACAAAAAACTACATGCACATAGAGGTATGTTGTTCCCAAAAGAAGCTATTAACATGTATAACATAAAGTAAACTCTAATAGTTAATACTTGTATCGAGTAAATATTACTCGCGTTTACAAGAAGGTAAACTACAAGCATGTACAAGTTTAGGTGGTACATGAGGTTGTACCCAGGAATGATATATATCTAGTAATTCGCATACTTCTTTTAAATCTTTTACTATTGTCAGTCTATTATTCACCTGTAAATACGTATCATGCATCCATACACATTGCCATTTATTTGGATTAGTATTTGGAGTATTGAGTAGGTTAGTAAGTTTGTCATCTACAAAAACATAGAGATCTGAATTTAGATGTAGATCTATATCCATGTAGCTTTGAGGTTCAGGTTTTAATCGAGACATATAAGAATATGTTGTAGGAAGTTGACTGATACCCATTTTTTGACATATTGAATGACACCAGGTATCTGGTGCATTAGAGAAGAATAACATTTCTATATTATTTTTTTTACAATGAGTCTCAAGAGTTTTAAAAGACTCTATGTCTTCCCTGTGTGTATCGTGTACATTATATAAATAATCATTATAATTTATATCTTTATATACATATTTTTCAAAATCTTTTTCATTTACACCATTATACCCTAATTTATTCAGACCGTATAAAGTATGACCGGCATTGTAATATAAATCTTTGTTAAGCTTTGATGCAAATTCCTTATCTGGGCATTTCACAACTTTATGAACAAAATTAGTACATCTATCAACTACTACTTTGTGAATCGGATGATTTTTTAATACAACTCCGTCAAAGTCTAGTAATAAATGCATAATATCAATTTATGTATTTTATAAAAATAAGGCTTATATACTTTTGCATCTTTGTATTTTCATATGGTATTTCATTGTATACGCATTTTTTTCTTGTCTACAACAATGTATTTACCACCACGAGGTCCATAACGTACACGATATAATTTTCCGTTATATCTATATGCTTCTTTGCTATTATCTTTTACATTTACATTTTCTTTTTTACTGTCTTTATTGTCTCCACCATGTTGGAGAGATTGAGAAGATTTAAAAGGATTTATATTTATAGAAATATCATCCTTGCATTTCGTTTTGTCTTCATTGATTGAGATATCTAAATTCTTAATGACATTGCCTAGTTTGGGTGGCGTAGAAATCTGTGGGATGTAATCAATTTTTGAATTATATCTAGGAATAGGTAACTTTGGAACTTCATATGGTGGAAGTGACGGATGATCTGATTGCTTGATTAATTTTAGAAATTCTTTAATATTTTCAATTAGATTTAAAATGGAATTTTTAATAATATCTGCAAGATTTGCAATTGTATTTGGAGGTGCATTTTTAACTGTTATATCTTTTGTAATAGATTCTATTACTAATTCAGAAACATTATCCTCATTTAACATATTTTTTTTATCGTCTTCTTCTGGTATTATTTTAAGCAATTCAACAAGATAATTTTCTATAAGTGCATTATAATAAACTATTGCTTTCCTATACCAATTTATATGATCAGTATATAACGAATGATCTAAACCATCGAGTTCGTTTACTTGAGTTTCTAAAATTATATATATCTCTCGTAAGTCAGGAAAAACATTATCTATAATACGTTCATTTGGTTTTAATGGTTTAATTTCTGGTGGGGCTTGAGATTGGTCTTGAGGTGGGTCTGCTGATGAAGGTATTAATACCTTGTCTACTGGTAGTTTATCTATTGGTGGTTTATCTACTGGATCTAATCGTTCTTGATCTACTACTGGTGATGATGGAACTGGTAGTTTATCTATTGGTGGTTTATCTACTGGATCTAATCGTTCTTGATCTACTACTGGTGATGATGGAACTGGTAGTGGGTCTACTGGTGGTTTATCTACTGGATCTAATCGTTCTTGATCTACTACTGGTGATGATGGAACTGGTAGTGGGTCTACTGGTGATGATGGAACTGGTAGTGGGTCTACTGGTGATGATACTTGATTGATATTAATATTTACTAAAACAAATTGAATATCTTTGTTTTCTTTAACATCATTAACTGCATTTTTTACTGCAATTAATGATTTTCCAAAATTTTCAAGAAAATTACCCCATCCTGATGCTACAGTTTTATATAATTGTTTTAAAACTGGTTTTTTTTTAAACAAACCACCCCAAAATCCACTTGTATATTCATAAGCAATATAATAATTAATTCTTTTACTTGTTTTAAGTATATCTGCATAAAAATCTCTTTTGTTTGTTAATAAATTATCGATATATGATCTAAAATCTTTTGCACAATCTTTATTATTTATAAAAGCACTTGAAGACTGAGATGTTTTAAATTCTTCAAGTATTAAATTTAATTTATTTAAGTTATTTAAAATACTGTTAAATTTTTTTTTATATGATTCATTATCAGATTTTTGGGCGATTAAGTCTATCGATCTTTTCAATTGTGCCAATGTATCTTTAAAATTATATTCTCTATTTAATTCATCATATAATTGAACACATGTTTTATTAAAACCTATAGTAATACCACCAGATTGATCAATGGTGGTTAAACCCATTATGTATTTAACATAATCTAAGAAAAATAAAAATTTATTGTTTCGTCATCTGTTTTTTCTTTAAAGGTTTTTTTGTTTTCTTCATTGTCTTTTTCTTTGTTTTTAATGTACCACCTAAAAGATTATCTGATATTTTAACAGCTTCTAAAACATCAATAAATGTTTCATCAATTAAATATTGATTGATTGATTTATCTACTAGACTATTGAAAGCAAAACAAGAAGTATCCATTGTATTGAATTTAGACAATCTATCAACAAATTCTAATGTACCAATTGCAGTTGCGGCGTTATTATTATCAATTAATGTAATAAAATTTCTTATAATTTTATCATTTTGATCATCTAGATTATTATTATTTATTAACTTAAATCTTCCATTCATAAATTCTTTCATCTTTTTATACTCATCTTTCTTTTGTAATTCTTGTGTTTTGTCTTTATAAGTGTCTTCAATACGCTTAATTACACTATCATAGAATACTTTAAATATATTTTCAGTTCTTATTACATTACCATTATCATCTTTAATTTCTTTTGTTTTTGTAATATTTTGACGATTATACAATAGTCTTAATTTATTTATATCTATATATGGAATTGGAGGAGGATTATTCGTATTTACATGTTTTGTTATATTTAATACACAGAATATACAAATTGTTAATTCGTTGTACAATTTTTTATAATTATCATGAACTAGGTTCATTTTAGTAGTTGTTAGATCCATTCCATAAAATTCTTGTATAATATGATCAAATATTATAGATGAAGATAAATCACCACCTCTTATTTGAGGAATAAAACATTGTTGTTTTGATGGAGATCCGTAGCAATAATTAGATTTACAGAAGCCAATATAATTTGGTATAAAGTTTAATGATGGATCTTCTTCCTTCTTTGATATTATCATCTGTGTAATTGCACGTCTAATACCTTCTAGTGATTTATTAATAAAAAACCCTTCTAGACGTCTATGATCACATACATCAAGTGCATTTTCAAGCCTACATGTTGTTTCTAATAATAAATCTTTGATAACATCATATAATTTGATAAATATTTCGATTTTGTCATTATTCAGATTACTATTAATTCCATTTTTCAATGATTTAATATATTTTTCTAAAGATGTTTTTTTTATCTCTATTTGAAATGCAATTTCTAATAAATTCTCAATATCGCGAAACGTGTTACTAATTATTTCTACAAATTGTTGTTGTAAATTATTAATTACAAAGGGTTCAAATATTAAAGAATTGTCATCAAATTTATATGTAGTAATACTATCCAATGTATTAATATTTGTTTTTCCAAATTCTTGTTGAGCTTCTCTTATTGTATTAATATATGTATCTAGTTTAGCATTAATTGTAGTTGCTTTGTCAATCTTTTTGTTGTTTGTATCTATTATTGTTTGTCTGTCATCACACATTTTTTGATAAGTTTCAGAATAAACTCCATTGTTTGATAAAACAGTTTTATCTTGTGGAGTTAATTCTTTTAAAGATTTACCGTAAGCACTTTTTGCAAATTTATATTTAAAAGTTTTATCATTACACGAATAAACTATCGATAGATCTGTATCCTTTGATAATGCAATTGCCGTAGTTCGTTTTCCTTGTATACCTGTATCATATTGATTAGTTTTTTGTTGAGTAGCAATTATTTCTCGATAATCTTGTATTTTTTGTGGAGTAGATTTAGAATTTGTTATTCGTTTTTTAATATTTTCCAAATTATTAATATATTCATATACAAGATTATATAATTCTGGATTACCTTTTTGTATATAGTCTTTTATTTTAAAATTCAATTGTGAATCACTTAAGTCCTTAAGGTTTTTTATAAAATTAAATAATTCCACAAACTTTTCTCTGTTTGTATTAAATATATTATCAATATTATCAGATGTATTACTCAAAATTTCATTAATACCATTCTTATTAAAAACCCATTGTAATATAGCGTTTGCATAGTTTTTATATAAATTTTTTTGTTGTTCTGTCTCTGAACCAATTACACCAAAAAATGATTCTAAATCTTTTTCAGTTTGTTCATTACGATGCTTTCTTCTATTCATAATATTAAAATCATAAAAAGGATCTTGACTTGTAATAGCGTTGTAACAAACTTCTGTATCTACTCCTCTACCACCTGTCGTTAGAGGCATTGGATCTCTATCAATTGTGCCATTACTATTTCTTTTAATTTCAGTTGCATAAAATGCAGGCTTGGGCTTAATTGGAATATCTCTCTCAACAGTAGCGAATATTTTTTTTATAGCTGTATCTTCACATGGAAAAGCATTCTCAACACCAGCAAAATCACCAACAATTAATTTCATAACTCTTGCATCAATATTTTCAGTATTTTCATTATATGATTCTTTTGTATACCCTTTTGGATAAAGCTTTACAAATATTAATGTATGACTTCGAGAACTATTTGGATTATTTGTTGTAGCTTTTACAAATCTATCATTATCAATTAAATGAATCATTACGCTACCAAATTTATCATTCAGCATAAATCTCTTTTTATTATATGCACTTTGAACATGAAAATCTAGATATAATTCTGGATCTTTATCATAATTAACAGATTTTGCTAAAGATTCAATTCTATATGTATGTCTATTTTTATAATCAAAACCTTCCCTTGCTAAATCACTTAATCTTTTTTCATGTATTTTTATTTGTTGTTTTATGTTATTTTTTTTTAATAAATCTTTTTGCTCATCTAATTTTCCTAACTCTAACTCTAATTGGTTTTTTGCTTCCTCGCATTTTTGTCCATCTTGTTGTTCTTCTTGTTTTTCTATATCTGTTTTTTTTAATGAACATTTTCCCACAGAGCCTATACAGTTAAAAACAAATTCTGTTCCATTTGATTTAAATATCAAAAACTTTTCTTTATCTTGTGAAGGAATTCTATCTACAATTTGTCCATAACACTCATCTTTCGGCGTTCTAAAACATCCAGGTGCTTCTGTTTTTTTCCTATAATCTACATAAAATTCCTTAGCACTAATTTCAACATATTCGTGCGTCGATGCAAATTGATTACATATATGTATTAATACTCCATCTTTATCTTTCTGCTCTTCTGCTTTGTTAAAATAAATTAGACTAGATGTTTTCCCTGCACCACTTGCGCCATAACCAATCATAAATACAGTTTTTGGAGGTTCTTTTGGGGTCCCTTTCAAACAATTTATTACATCTATCATTTGTGCAGCAACCTCATCATTCTTTTTATTAGGTAAAAATATTTTAGAAAATTTACCAAATAAAAATTGTCTAGTATAATATGATGAATTTTTAAATACGAATTTTTCATCAGACAATTGTTCTGCTTGTTCATTTTTAATTAAGTCTTCTATATGTCGACTAAATCCAAGCACTTTTATTGGATTTCCTTTAGAGTCATATTTCTGTTCACCTTGTATTACTTGATCTTTTTCTACATAATATTTATTATTATCATCTTTATATCCTATATATAAAGACGATAAAATTTCACTAATTCCATCTATTTTTGTATTTACTTTTACATCAAATCTTCTATTATAATCATAATTTTCTTGATCTGAATTTCTAATTTTAACATAGGTTATTATAGTTTTACTATTACGATTACGTAATATATTTGATAATGTAGTTCTAAATTGTTGGTTTCCTTTATGAGTATTTATTAATAATAATATATCAACAATTTTATCTATAAATCCAGATTCAATTATTAGTTTATATATAAATTGCATATATAAACTGATAAACGCCTTATTCATTGTTGGATTTTTATCAATAAACTGTTTAAAATTAGTTTCTGTTAAAAATTCTGTTTGTCCAGTTATACATTTAATAACTTTATTAGTAAATGAATCTATTTTAATTATTGAAATATTTGAATCGGAAATACTCTCTCCTCTTGGATATTTTGATTTATAATCTGCTATATTTTTTCTCTGATTAGTAAAAAAATTATCATTAAATAGATTTAAGGTATAGTATTTTTTTAAATCTTCATTGTTCAAGTCATCATAAAATTTTTGAAATGTAAAAATATCTAAATATAGAAAATCTAATATTCGTTTTGATATATCTGTTTTATTTTTAATAATTGTATTTCCTTTATCATCTGAACCATTAATTGAATTTTCTTGTGATTCAAATAACAACTTAAACTCATCTGTATTTAATGTAAATAAGTCGGGGTAATATGATAATATTGATGAAACAATATTATTGAATGCAATACATATATTAATTATTGCTTTATCTTCAGAAAATGTAGTCAACTTGAAATCAATATCAGTATCTATATCGGTATAAAAATTACTACATATTTTTTTGTTAATTTCTTCAATTTTATTTATTATTTCTTCGTATTTAGAAGAATCTAATTTAAATTCTTCATTATATGTAATAACTGTTTCCCTAACATCTGTGACTGTTTCAGATACATCTGTTATTCTTGGTCTATAACATACGATATTTTTAATCTCTAATTCACTATCGTATTTTTTAATCGCTTCTGTAATTCTATTTACAGTTTCTTCTTTAATTTTTTTTATTGTTGTTTTCTCGTTTTCTGTATGATATTGTAAATTTTCAATAGATAAACAATTGTTAAAATCTTTTTTTAATTTGTCAAAGTCATCTAAAGTTTCATTTTTTAATTCATAACTAAATGTGTTTTTTTGTTTCAATAATTTATGTGCAGCCTTTAGCACATTGATTTTAGTTATAATATCATCAGCATTCTTATTACAATTTTTTATAATTTCTTGTTCTGTTTCTTTTTGTTTTTGTAAAAGATGTGCAGTATCTTTTTGAGTTTGTGATATTCTAGTATTTGCATCTTCAATATCTAATTGTATTTTATTAACAATTTGAATATTTAAACTTTCATTATTCGTTATAAATTTATAAACTTCTTTGTCAATTGTACCATTATTAACCATATTAGCAATTATTTTCATAAATTTTAATTTATCTTTTGTAGTAATATAACCAAGTAGATTTGTGTCATTAAAATCGGGGAATAATCGAAGTAAGATCTCGTCTGTAAACAAAGTTAAAAATTTTGTAATAGGATCATCATATGATTCTTTTAATTCATTTATATCAATTTTATTAGTAATTTTTTCATTCAATTTATATATTGTGAAAATAACAATTAAAAATTGTTTCAAATTTGCAGTAGTTAATTCTATTGGTGATATAAATTCAACTATATTATTAATATCTTCTTGAGTTAATTTAAAAATTTTTTTTCCAGTTGTTAATACATCTGTTTTATACTCATCAGGTTTTGGTGTAGTGATTTTGATATCCCCAATTTTTTCAATTTTACCTTTTTTTTGAAAATATAATTCTAACTCATTATAATATGCTTTTATTGTAGATTGAGTAGTAATTGAAATATTGTTTCTGTCTATTTTTGTAAATAATAAATATGAATATTTATACTCCAAGCTATTACTTGTATCGATACCAGACTTTAACAAATCGCGTGTAATTACATATAAAAATTCAATACATTTTGTTATATTATTTTGTTGCAAGTTTATTTCACACCTATTTATAAGATCATGTATATTTAATTTATCTCTAATAAAATTATTATAACTATTAATAGTTTCTTTCTCTATAAAATCAAGACTCATCATTTCATCAATAATATTTCTTGTAATTTTTGCTAACTCAAATAATTTTGATTTATCTTCTTGAGTATTAATTTCATTGAATTTACTTTGCAATTTTACCAAAGTATCAATATATTTTTTATTTTTATCATCCTTTGTTTTAGATTGATTAATTGATAAATCTAAGTCAGATCTAAGTGTTGATATATCTTGTGATAATGAATCAGCAACAATTTGCGCTATTACTCTATCTTCTTCATTAGTAAATGTACTAACAAGATCATTTGATGTATTTGAAGCTGTCTCAATAACCGATTTTATAATTGAATCCATATCTATTTGTTCTTCATCAATTCCTTTTTTACTTAATTCATTAATAGCATTATTAATTTGAGTTTTAATGGATTCAAACTGTGAATCGTCGAACGATTGACCTTTTACTTTATATCCTTGTATATTGGTTTCAATATTCTTCATCCATTTTTCAAAATTATTCATCAAATATAATTTTTGTTTATCATTAATGCTACTTGAAATTGTATTATATTGTTCGATAGCATTTTTCAGCGCAGAAATACCAGCCTCTATATTTACTTTAAATATTATACCACTATCAGTTGGGTGCCAATTATATGTAAATGGTTTTGGAACTGGTTTTTGTTTAGATGATGGACCCGATGGTGGACCTGTTGGACTTGGTAATGGACCTGATGGTGGTCCTGTTGGTTTTACAATGGGATTTGATTTCCAATTTTCAAATACTTGTTTATATTTTTGCAATTCTACTTGCCCAGTTGAATCTAGTAGTTGTTTTACTTTTTCTGCAATATTTAATAGAACATTACGTTTCGTTGCTGAAGCTGTTTGATAAGATGTATCTAAACTATCTAAAATATTATTTAAATTTTGTATTGCATTATTTAAATCTGTATTGGAATTTGTTTTAAATTTTTCAAATTCTTCTTGCATTTTAACAACATTTGATTCTAATCTCGCAGCAGCTTCTTTTTTTCGTCTTGAAAGTTCACTATCATCAAGAGTATTTGTTTCACTATGTGCAGTTTCAGCTGCAGAATTAATAGCAGTATCTCTAACTAAATCACTAGCCTCTCTTGTTTCATCTGGTGAAGCATTCCCTGTAGATTTTAAAGAGCTTAAATAGTTGTCAATCTTGGCGAATAACCCTTGTAAATTCGTATTTAATATGCCACTAAGGTCTGGGTTATATTTACTATATTTGTCAGTTAAATCCTTTGCTTTGTTAGCTAGCTTTGATAATTCTTGTAATGCAACCTTGCGTCTTGGTTTGGTTGATTCTGAATCAGAAGGGTATATTGTGTCAATTGTTTCAAGAGTTTTTTCTACAGATGTTACTGCAGCTTTAGATTGCACTTCTAATTCTTCTTCTAAATTATCATCTTGTAATCTTTCTCCTGCTGCTTCTGCTTCTGTTTCTTCTTTTCCTGCAACTACTGCATTACCTGCAGCTGCTCCTGCTGCGGCTGCTGCTGTTGCTCCTTGTCCTTGTCCTTCAGCAGCTTGTGCAGCTTTTGCTGCTGCAGCTCCTGCTGCTTCTGCTAAGTCAGATCGTCCTGCAACTACTGCATTACCTGCAGCTGCTCCTGCTACGGCTGCAACAGCTGGTGTTGCTCCTTGTCTTTCAGCTTCTGTTGCAGCTTTTGCTGCAGCTGCTCCTGCTGCGGCTGCTTCTGTTTCTTCTTTTCCTGCAACTACTGCATTACCTGCAGCTGCTCCTGCTGCGGCTGCTGCTGTTGCTCCTTGTCTTTCAGCTTCTGTTGCAGCTTTTGCTGCAGCAGCTCCTGCTGCGGCTGCTTCTGTTTCTTCTTTTCCTGCAACTACTGCATTACCTGCAGCTGCTCCTGCTGCGGCTGCTGCTGTTGCTCCTTGTCCTTTTCCTTCAGCAGCTTGTGCAGCGTTTGCTGCAGCTACTTTTGCAGCTTCTGCTACATTGTAATCATCTTCACCTGTTATAATACCTGTTTCATCTTGAATAGTGGATGATCCTAAGGATTTTGAAAGATCAGTTAATAATTTTAAATATGAGTTATACAAAACTTCATCTGATACAAGCTCATCATTCTGATTTGTATAATATATATTTTCTTGTTCATCTTCTATTTTTTTAATTTGCTTTATATTTAAAAGTTGTAAAATATCGTCGTTAAATCCGCTATCAAGAACAAATAGAAAATTGTTTATATCGAATTCTTTCTTAAAATATTCTATTATAGATTCAATATCTGTATTTGTGATCTCTCTTAATTGCTCTTCTGATAATTTTAAAGGTAATTTTGTTAGAAAAAATTTTAATAACATCTCAAAATTTGGATGTGTATCAATTATTTCTTCTACTTCTTTATACAAGGCTTGAACTTCTTCAGATAAAGTTTGTATTTCGTCAATATTATACAGTTCTATTGTTCTTGTTGCGTCATCTACTATTGTTTTGGCTCTAGAAAAAAACTCATTTAATTTCTCTTTTTTTTCTAAAAGTATATTTCCACCCACTTGTAATTTATGCACCAATCTACCACCTGTCCGAGCAGCTGCAGCTTGTGCTAATAATGTTAAACTTGGCGCGAGTCTAAATCCTTTTCTTGGTGATGATGGTCCAGTTGGTGATGATGGTCCAGTTGGTGATGATGGTCCAGTTGGTGATGATGGTCCAGTTGGTGATGATGGTTCAGTTGGTGATGATGGTCCAGTTGGTGATGATGGTTCAGTTAGCGATGATGGTCCAGTTGGTGATGATGGTCCGGTTGGTAATGATGGATCAGTTAGTGATGACTGAATTATTTCTCCTTCCTTGTGTATTTCATTAAGTTTTCTACTTGATTCAAGTAACATAGCATGTCTAGGATCCTTATCTTGTTCTGGTGCTGGTGCTGGTGCTGGTGCTGGTTGTACTTGTCCTGTTGGTGGCTGTAGTACACCCTCAGTTATTGGAATAGGAGTTGGGGGAGGGAATGCTAAATCATTAAGTTTACTTATAAATTGACTTATAACACTCTTTTTTTCGGAGAAATCTTCTTTCACAAACACTGGATTTTGTAATGTCATTAATTCTACTCTTAATTTGTTTTCTTCTTCCTGCATTTGTGCTTTTAATTGTTGTAAATCAGCTTCGTATTTAGCTTTTAAATCTGCTAATGCTTTTGAAGAATTACTACCTTTTGTCAATTGTGTAGTTAATTTAGCAATAATATCATTAATATTATCACTATTTTTCTTTAATTGATCCAACTTCTTCTTTAAAATATCTAAAGCTGAATCTGCAGATGTTTTGCTATCTTGTAAAATTTTCATAAAACTTTCTACTTCTCCTCCTGAATTAAGAATTTCTTCTCGTGTTTTTGCTAATTTTTGTATTGTTGAATTAATTTCTTGACTCGGAAAACTATTACCGATTTCTACTAATTTGTCACAATCTCTTGTTCCAATATTGATTGAAATACCTAATGAATCTGTTACCATTTTAACTTGCTGTTTTAATTCACTTACTCTATCAGGAATATCTTCTTGTAAAGGCAGAGATCCTGATTGTCGTAAACTTGATATTTTTGCTTTTAAAGCGTTTATAAATTCTAATGCTGTTTCAACAGATGTACCATTTTTTTCAAGAAACTCTTGTTCTGCTTGCTTTTCTTTATAGCCAATGATCTCTTTTTCTATTCTGGACACTTCTTCTTCTAATCGTTGTAATGTTGGTTCTAATTCAGATGGTCCAGGATTGGGTACACCAAGTTGTTCTGGTCGAGCCAATGAGTTCTCTCCCAAACCACCTAATTGTTTAAATTGACTCTTTTTTTTCATTCTATTTTATGTATAAAACTATTTTTTTTGAAGCTATTTCAACATATTTCACATTTACGAGATAGGTAAGTGTAAAATAAAAAATAATTATTCAGATAAGAAAATCTTCTTACCATTTACTATTATAAAAATTCTATTGTTTTGATTTTTCCTTAGTGTATATAATTTACCATCTGAATAACGATATTTAGTCATTGATTTTTTATTAGACCCACCAATTGCACCGTTCTCAGAAACTTGAGATAATCTTTGTGATGAATTTTCTGCAGATACTGGTTCTGGAGCATGTTCTAATACCCTCCGATTGGTTCCTTTTTCAAGAATTGCTTTATCTACTACTAGTTTTATTAATTCAAAATAAATCCTAACATTTTTTACATTAAATAAAACTGTGCGAGCATAATCATTTAATGTCTTAATTTCTACAACATCCTTTGCCAATTCAAAATATCTTACTGCCCCAATTTTATTAACTTGGACATTATAAATATCTAATGACCATTGATCCTTTATAGAAATTATTTTACCCTTAATTGTCTCAATTTGTTCATCCGTTAATGGTTTGATTTGTCTTTCTAGAAACTTTTTATTATGTTCTTCAACCTTTTGATTAAAAATTTCTAGTCTTCGCATCAATTCTTCTTTATCGACTATGAAAAGGTTTGTATATAATTCTGTATTTGGATTTAACTTTAATTTGACTGTGTTAGACGTCTCTAATTCCTCTGGTAATTCTGTTATAGAAGTATTATGAAATTTATCTCTAATTCCACGTATTTTGGATTGTGAACTTTTTATATAGTTTAGCATATTTTGATACATATCTTTAAAATTTTTAGTAATATTCTTTGATCCTCTATTTGGTATATCTATTATTATATCAGTAGGACCATATTCTCCTAGTTTATTCTGTATTATTTTTGCAATCTTATTAAATTCACTTATTTCTGTTATAGATGTTTCTTCAATAACAGAAAATTCACTTGTGGTTAAAAAATCTTTTAATGTTGTTTCATCTTGAGATATCTGATCATATACAGAAATTCCACGTAATTCTTCTGGAATATCGAGTGTTTCAGGTAATTCTAATTTAGCTATACGTATAAATGGAGAAGATTTACCCAAGGTCTGTATAGTTTTTTCTTCTCTATATTGGTATTCTTCTTGTATATTTGGTTGCATATTTGGTTGCATATTTGGTTGTAATGTAGAATTAACCGGTATTGAAGTTGATGTAGAATTAACTGGTGGAGTTGGTCTAGAGTTAACTTGTGGTGGAGTTGGTCTAGAGTTAACTGGTGGTGGAGTTGGTCTAGAGTTAACTGGTGGAGTTGGTATGGAGTTAACTTGTGGTGGAGTTGGTCTAGAGTTAACTGGTGGTGGAGTTGGTCTAGAGTTAACTGGTGGAGTTGGTCTAGAGTTAACTGGTGGAGTTGGTATGGAGTTAACTTGAGATGGTGGAGTTGGTCTAGAGTTAACTTGTGGTGGAGTTGGTCTAGAGTTAACTGGTGGTGGAGTTGGTCTAGAGTTAACTTGTGGTGGAGTTGGTCTAGAGTTAACTGGTGGAGTTGGTATGGAGTTAACTTGAGATGGTGGAGTTGGTATGGAGTTAACTTGAGATGGTGGACTTGGTCTAGAGTTAATTTGGGGCATCGGAGTTATTTGTTGTTGGATTGGTGATTGAGGTGCAGGTACTCCTATTGTTAATGGAACTTTTTTTTCCACTTGGGATTGGTCTTGGTCTGGTTCATCTACATTATCTACATTATCTACAGGATCTACATTATCTGCAGGATTTAATGGTTTTATTAATCCAATGTCGAATACAAAGCCACTCATTATTAAATTTATACTATAAATTTATTAGTGACATACAACCGTTAAAGTTTAGTGTTAAAGTCTAGTCTATTCAAAGAACTAATTATGTATTTTTAATCACGTATATTAATACTTGACTCAATATATTTATGTATTTCAAATTCAGTAATACCACTCTAGCATATTCATTAAATGAATCTACTTCTATTATATCTTCTTTAAACTGGAAATGTTTATTTTCATTTTCATCTACGTTATAGATAATTTTATAATATGTAATTGGAAAATCCAAATCCATATCTTCCATTATGTATTTAGTTTTTGCGTTTATTAGTTCTTGACTCATTTTACCTAATAATCCTCCATTTGGCATATTACGTAGTAATACTATGTCATTATTGTATGCTGATTCATTCTTTATTTTCTCATTATAACTATCTATCAAATCATTATATAAATATAATCTCATAAGTAATTCATTTCTCGTAAAACCTATAAATTCATCAAACGTAGAGTTGGTAAAAACCTCATTTCTACTTGTAAATAAATTCTTGTAACGTTCTTCTCCATATAAAGTTTTTAATTTTAATACAGTAACTGGATCTTCAATTATAGGTTTAGCTCTCTGTTCTTGTAAATCTTTAATTTTTTTTATAGCTCTTTTAGGATAAGAACGAATATGTTTAGCAATATTTGTCAATGGTTCTTCATCTATATCAATCTTATCTACAAGTAACTCGAGTAATTTATTAAAATTTTTTCTCTCAATTTCTGTTTTTAAAATGTCGCTGATATACAGAGTTTTTTTCCTTTGTGATTCTATATTTTCTAGAAATTTTATTAATTCATTTAAGCTAGCCTCAAAATCTTTAAATTCAGGTAATTCTTGTGTAAAAAATTTTGTAAGTGTTTTTTCATCTATGGGAATTTGATCTTGAATTGGTGTACCTATGTTCAAATTTAAATCTGGAATATTTGGGATTTCCGGAGTAAATACAGAACCAATAACATCTTGTGATGATGTTGCTGTTTTTATAAATATACCTCCACCACTTGATATACTTGCTTTTTCGATTAGTTGATTTAATATAGCATGATCATGTAGATCGATTATATTATATGTATTGAACTCATCACGAGTCATATTAATATTACGAGGTTTAAATTTAGGGACATTTTTCTTGAAAACATCTGTAAATTTTTTATTATATTCATTAATACTCATGATCGTATCTTGATTAAATTTTTCTTTTGTTGTGAATTCAACATATTCAAAATGAGAAGGTAATAATCTCGGGTTATGAAATACTACATAATAAATACGAATATCATTATGGTTTACTTTATTTTGTATTATTTTAATACTATAAAAAGAACTAATCGTTGCTATTCCATTTACAAATTTATAGTCGTAATGATATAAATTTTCTTCTAATAATCCTGTTTGAGGTTCTATTTTATATAAATATCTTGTTCCAGGTGGTTTTTTTTCACGTTGTTTTAATACTATTTCTGTAACTCTTTTACGAAATTCAGTATAAAAATCGGAAATATATACATAATCCCCATTTTCGTATTTTGTGGATAATTTTTTTTCAAGATTTATTATAGCTTTTATGAAATCTATTTTATCTTTTCCAGTATGAATATTCTTTAATTCTGTATATAATAGTGCTAGTATATTATTAACTGGTTTAATATACGTAGCTAATCCATCAAATTCATTATCATTAAAACCAGCAAGTGGAAAATTCAATATTATTTTATCTTGTTCTTCTGTTAAAAACATTTAAATATAAAATATAAATAAAATTATATATTTTAACAAAAACAAAAACTTAAATTAGATTGTTTATACTATAAATTAAATTACACCCTATTTTAATGTAATGATAGGGATACCTTCTTGCCATCTACAACAATAAAATTACCACCACGAGGTCCGGTGCGGACTTTGTATAATTTACCATTATAACGATATTTATCTGGTACTACCGGAGATGGTGTAAAATTACCCCC
>JACCED011574720.1_pt1 | contig 18934 bp, 11 predicted proteins | sample 7455021 | NCBI WGS metagenome assembly JACCED01 (sample SAMN15323456, study PRJNA562643) | freshwater metagenome | isolation source: river surface water | place: USA:Blue River Watershed | collected 2017-08-19 | reverse complement strand
CGAAATAGTCGGTCACCACATCTTCGGCGTCCAACTGCTGGCTGAGCGAGGCCGCCGCCAGCGTGGCGCGGTCCAGTGTGTTCTGCAGTGAGGTGCGCATCGCTTCATAGCGCATCAGATCCACCGCAATGCCGCCGATCATCGCCATCAAGACAAACATGCACAGCGCCAAGATGGTCAGGTTGCCTTGTTCGCCCCGCACCAGATGATCGCGGGCAACTTCGCGCTGCGCCGCAAGCCCATCGGGCTCTTCGGCTGTCAGATTCGCAGGCAGGTGCGACATGTGGTGCCTCCACTTCGGCAAAAACGATACTGGGCAGCCTTCTGGCAGACCCTTACACGCTGTGACCCTGCATTAACCTTTGGGCGCAAATGTGGCTTCATGGTGTGAAAGCTAAGACGATCCCGCGCCATGCTGGCCCCTGCGGTGACAGTGCGCGATCTGTTGGTGCTTTGTCGTCAACGCGGAAACAGCCCTGCTTGTCCGGGCTTCGGCGGAAGGTGCTGCCGATCTTTGCAGCGGGCGCCGAAAGACATGATTCGTCCCCGGCCCATCCGCCCCGGTTTGCCCCAGTCCACCTTACTGGGTCAGCTTCAGCATTGTCAGGTTCGCCGCGATCGAGTCGAAGGCAGCGCCGATTTCAGAGCCTGTTGCTTCGTAGTAGTGCTGAGGCGAAGAAGCACAGCCCGAGATCTGCGCCTGACCGCGCGCGGGTGCCTCAAAGGCGATGCCATAGACGATGACGCCGTTGTCTTTCACCTGATTGCAGGTGCTTTGCAGCATGGTGTCCATGGTCGTGGCCGAGGCATAGACCGACCGCATCGAAGTGATCGCGTTGTTATAGGCGGCGTCGCCATAGGGGCGGCCATAGAACTGCCACGCCACATAGCTTAGCCGCAGATTGGCCCAGACTTCGCGCCAATCCTGACGCTGGGCGGGGGTGGCCGTGTTGGTCCAAGCCGTCGCGCGCCAGGTGTTCAGATGCGGCACATAAAACTTGTTGGGGCCGGGCTGAGTTGGGTGGTGGATGGAATAACGCCCATCGCCCGCGCTGCGCCAGATCGGTGAGAGGCCGGACTTGAAGGCATCGTTGATGCGGTCATGCGCCACATGCTCGCCGTCGGTCATCAGCACGATCACCTTCATGCTTTCGGGGTCATTGTAGCTGAAGGGACGGCCTTCAAGATTGCCGCTCATCAGCCCATCGTCGATGTATTCGCTGTAGATCGACCGCGCCGCGGGGTCGAGCAATGCCGCGCCCCATTTCATGCCCAGCACGATCGAGGTGTTGCCGCCCGCTTGCAGCCCGTTGATCTGCGATTGCAACTGGGCGCGGTTCTGGCTGGCCATCCGCACCACATTGGCCGGCGTTTGGCGGCAGAAATTTGCCGAGGTGTTGGGCCGGGCATAGGTTGTGTCGGTGGGGTTCACATAACCACCCGTCAGGGTGCCGTAGTAATGGTCCGACCACGCCATCATTGGCAGCGCCACATTGCGCGGAATAGCCGGGGCGCCAAAGACCGCGTTTGGCAGTTCCAAGCAGTTCACATCCGTCACATTGTGCAGATGGGTTGCGTTGAACTTACCTCGCAGGGTCGGGCCCAAATTGACCTGTGCATTGTAAGGAACGACCGTGATCGACACGCGCTGATTAGGGTCGCTGTCCAGCATATCGGCCACGAAATTCGATGCTGCCGCCCGCAGATTGGCAATCTTGGCCCCCGACATCGAGCCGGAGACATCCAGCACTAGCGCGATTTCCACATTGGTGATCGTCTGCACCGCGCGTGACCCGGCTTGGGCGTCAAACTCGTCAATCCCGATCAGGTGCAGAAAGAAAGGGTTGGTTGCCGCCCGCGCGGTGGCCTGCACATCGCGGCTGCTCAGCCCGTCCAGCACCACCACGCTTTCCAGCTTGTCCGCGAGGCCCGCCTTTTCCACGCAATCCTCGACCACCGATTGCGGATCCAGCCGCTGGGTCAGCCCTGCGGCCATCAGCGTGCAGCGGTCCAGCGTTTGCGACAGATGGGTGCGGGTGGTTTCATATCGGAGAACGTCAATCGCCACCCCGCCCATCATCGCCATCAAAACGAACAAGAACAGGGCGAAGACGATCAACGCGCCGTCTTCGGCCTTGGCATAAACGCGCAGTGCTTTGGTCATGAGGGCAGCCATGAAACCTATCCCGTTGTCTTGCTACGGGTCGCCCCGGTCGCAATTCGTCCTTGCCCCCGCCTTGGAGTTGTCGCGAAGTTGTGGCGAAATTGTGGCAAAAGCGACGGTGGCCAGACGGGCACAGGCCCAGTGGAAACGATCCTGCCCAGCCCGGTTTGACTGTACCCGAAACCGAAACAGCTGCCTGTCCAAAGCGGCGCTCAATTGCGGCGGGCTTGCCCAAAATGGACAGATCCGAATCACATAACGCTACAAATTGGCGCAAACATTCGGCCAATCGACGCGGACATTTGCCAGTCTTGTGGCTTACACCAGACCTTAGCGCCGCCATCCGGCGGGCGTCCAAGGGGAGGAACCACATGTCTGTTGCCGGCGAACCCAGCTTTCGTGAATCGGTTGATCTGATGTTCAAACGCGCCACCGCGCTGATGGACCTCTCCCCCGGGCTTGAGGAAAAGATCCGGGTCTGCAACTCGACCTATACGGTGCGCTTTGGGGTGCGCCTGCGTGGCAAGATTGAGACCTTTGTGGGCTACCGATCCGTCCATTCCGAACATATGGAACCGGTGAAGGGGGGCATCCGTTATTCGCTGGGCGTCAACCAAGATGAGGTTGAGGCGCTGGCCGCCCTGATGACTTACAAATGCGCGCTGGTTGAAACGCCGTTCGGCGGCTCCAAGGGGGGCCTGTGCATTGATCCGCGCCAATGGGACGAGCATGAGCTGGAACAGATCACCCGCCGTTTTGCCTATGAGCTGATCAAGCGTGATCTGATCCACCCTGCGCAAAACGTCCCCGCCCCGGACATGGGGACGGGCGAGCGCGAAATGGCGTGGATCGCCGACCAATATGCGCGCATGAACACCACCGACATCAACGCCAAAGCCTGCGTCACTGGCAAGCCGCCCCATGCAGGCGGGATCCAAGGCCGGGTCGAGGCGACGGGCCGGGGCGTGCAATTCGCTCTGCGCGAGTTTTTCCGCTACCCCGAGGACAGCGCCGCCGCCCGCCTGACCGGCGATCTGGATGGCAAGCGCGTGATCGTGCAGGGTCTTTGCAATGTGGGCTATCACGCCGCCAAGTTCCTGTCCGAAGAGGATGGCGCGCGGGTCATCGCCGTCATCGAACGCGATGGCGCGATCTTGGATGACAAGGGCATCAACATCGAAGACCTGCGCCAGCACATGAACCGCAATGGCGGGTTGTTGGCAGGGTATCCCAAGGGCCGCCATGTAGCGGATGGTGCGGCGGTGCTGGAAATGGAATGCGACATCCTCATTCCCGCCGCGCTGGAGGGTGTCATCAACCTTGGCAATGCCGCGCGCATCAAGGCGCCCCTGATCATCGAAGCGGCCAATGGCCCGGTGACCTTTGGTGCCGATGACATCCTGCGCCGCAAGGGCACGCTGATCATCCCCGATATGTATGCCAACGCAGGCGGGGTGACGGTGTCGTACTTTGAGTGGGTCAAGAACCTGTCGCACATCCGCTTTGGCCGTATGCAGCGCCGCGCCGAAGAGGCCCGCTCGCGGCTCTTGGTCGAGGAGTTTGAGCGTCTGTCCTCGGATCAGGGTCTTGGCTGGACCATGGCGGCCGATTTCAAAGAGAAGTTCCTGCAAGGCTCGGATGAATTGGCGCTGGTGCGCTCGGGGCTGGACGACACCATGCGCACCGCCTATCAGGCCATGCGTGAGGTCTGGCACGGCCGCACCGATGTGGATGATCTGCGGGTGGCGGCCTATATCGTGGCCATTGACCGCGTGGCCAAAACCTATCGCTCCAAAGGCCTATAAGGGGGGTGCAAGGCACCGATGCATCTGACCCTGATCGAAACCGGCGGCACCATTTGCATGACCGCAGGGCCAAACGGCCTGCGCCCCGCGCCTGAAAAGGTGGCGGCGGCGCTGGCGCAGATTGCGCCGGGGCTGACGCTTGACCACCAAAAGCTTGACCCGCTGATCGACAGTGCTGATTTGGGGCCTGCGATCTGGAACGCGCTTTTGGACCGCATCGCAGCGGCCCCCGGCCCGGTGATCGTGACCCATGGCACCGACACAATGGCCTTTACCGGGGCGGCATTAGAGGCCGCGGGGGCGGGGCAGGGGCGGGCGGTGGTTCTGACCGGCTCGATGCACCCGCTTGGCTTGCCCGGAAGCGACGCCGAAGGCAATCTAGCACTGGCGATTGAAACTGCGCTGGGCGCGAAGCTGGGTCTGCATCTGGCCTTTGGCGGTCAGGTTCTGCCCGCAGGCGCTGTCTCCAAACTGGATTCCCAAGACGCCGCCGCCTTTGCCCCGGCGGGCGATCTGGCCCCGCCATTTGCGCCCGCCGCCCGGCGGTTCGACATTGGCCAATCGGTGGGCATCGTCACCCTGACACCCGGCTTGTCGCCCCGTGCGCTCGCCGCTGCGCTTGGCGCGCTGGATGGCGCGGTTCTGCGCGTTTTTGGCGCGGGCACCATGCCCGCCGCCTTGGCCGAAACCCTGATGGCCGCGAAGGGCAAGCCGATGATCGCGGTCAGCCAATGCCTGAAGGGCGGGCTGGAGCCCGGTGCCTATGCCGCCGGTGCGCCCCTTTGGGCCGCAGGCGTGGAGAATGGCGGCCTGATGTCGGCTGAACAGGCGCTCGCCCGGCTGTGGCTGCGCCTCTCTGCCGCGCCGCCCACGGCCTGATTGCGACAAACTTTGTCGTCTGCGTCAAAGGAAATCGCGCCAAGCTCTTGCATATAAACCGCTAAGCCGCTTCACTGCGGACGAAAGAACGGGGCAGGCATCATGCGCTATTCAGGCTTCAAAGTCTTCACCGAAGGGCTGTTCGGCAACAAGGGTTGGACGCCCGCGTGGCGCGACCCGGCCCCCAAGGCCGCTTACGACGCCATCATCATCGGCGGCGGCGGGCATGGATTGTCGACCGCCTATTACCTGGCCAAGAACCACGGGCTGCGCAACATCGCGGTCTTGGAAAAGGGTTATCTCGGCAGCGGCAATATCGGGCGCAACACCACCATCGTGCGCGCCAACTATTTCCTGCCGGGCAACTCCGAATTCTACAGCCATTCCATGAAGTTGTGGGAAGGTCTTGAGGGCGAGCTGAACTATAACGTCATGCATTCGCAGCGCGGGTTGATTAACCTCTTCCACTCGGACGGCCAGCGCGATGCTTTTGCGCGGCGCGGCAATATGATGATCAACCAAGGCGATGATGCGATCCTTCTGGACCGCGAGGGCGTGCGCGATTTGTTGCCCTATCTCGACTTTGAAAACACCCGCTTTCCGATCTACGGCGGACTTCTGCACCCGCGCGGCGGCACGGCGCGCCATGATGCGGTGGCGTGGGGCTATGCGCGCGGCGCGGACCAGCTGGGCGTTGATCTGATCCAGAATTGCGAAGTCACCGGTATTGATGTCGAAAACGGCAAGGTCGTGGGCGTGCAAACCACGCGCGGCGCGATCAAATCGGCCAAGGTCGGCATCGTCGTGGCAGGCCGTTCCGGTCAGGTCGCGGCCATGGCGGGCATGCGCCTGCCCATTGAAAGCCATATCCTGCAAGCCTTTGTCACCGAAGGCCTTAAGCCCGTCATCGACCATGTCATCTCGTTCGGGATGGGGCACTTCTACATCAGCCAGTCCGACAAAGGTGGTTTGGTCTTTGGGGGCGATCTGGATTTCTACGCCTCCTATGCCAGCCGCGGCAACCTGCCGATGGTCGAGCATGTGATGGAAGCTGGCATGACGCTGGTGCCAATGATTGGGCGCGCCAAGGTGCTGCGCTCATGGGGGGGCATCATGGATATGACGCCCGATGGCAGCCCGATCATCGACAAGACTGCTGTTGATGGTCTGTTCATCGACTGCGGTTGGAACTACGGCGGCTTCAAGGCCGTGCCTGCCTCGGGCTGGTGCATGGCGCATCTGATGGCCACTGGCCAGTCGCATGATGTCGCCCGCCGCTTCCGCCTTGACCGCTTCCGCGCCGGCCAGATCCTCGACGAGGAAGGCACCGGCAGCCAGCATAACCTGCATTAAGGGACCCTTTCATGCGCATCCCATGCCCCCTTTGCGGCCCCCGCGACCGGCGCGAATTCTACTATTACGGGTCAGACGACTATCTGAACCGCCCCTCCCCCGATGCCCCGATCGAGGCATGGGACGACCATTTGCACCTGCGCGACAACCCGGCGGGCAAGACGCATGACCTGTGGTACCACGAAACCGGCTGCGCCCAGTGGCTGCGGGTGCACAGGAACACCGTCACGCATGAGATTTACGGCGCTGAACTGGTGGCCGATCTGAAAGGCGGTGCGAAATGAGGATCGCAGGAAAGGGTCTGATCGACCGCACAAAGCCCGTCAGCTTTACCTTTGACGGCAAGCCCTATCAGGGGTTCAAGGGCGACACTGTCGCCTCGGCGCTTTTGGCCAACGGCGTCAAAGTGGTGGGGCGCAGCTTTAAGTATCACCGCCCGCGTGGGGTGCTGACCGCCGGATCCGAAGAGCCGAACGCGATGATCGAAGTGATCGGCGCCGCCAACCAGACCCCAAACGTCCGCGCCACCATGCAGGAACTGTTCGAGGGGCTGACCACCCGCAGCCAGAACCGCATGGGGTCCTTGCGCTTTGACCTTTTGGCGGTGAATGACCTTATGGCCCCGTTCCTCTCGGCGGGCTTTTACTACAAGACCTTCATGTGGCCGCGCGCCTTTTGGGAGCGGATCTACGAGCCCGCCATTCGCCGTGCCGCAGGGCTGGGCAGTCTTTCGGGCCGCCATGATGAGGGGCATTACGAAAAGGCTTTCGCCTTTTGCGATCTTCTGATCATCGGCGGTGGCCCGACCGGGCTGATGGCGGCCCTGACCGCCGCCCGCGCCGGGGCTGATGTCATTCTGGCCGATGAGGACAGCCGCCTTGGCGGGCGTCTGATCTCGAACGGTGAGACAATCGACGGCGCGCCGGGGTTGGATTGGGTGGCTGCGGCCGAGGCCGAACTCGCCGCGCTGCCCAATGTCCGCATCATGCGCCGCACCACGGTGACCGGGGCCTATGATGACGGCGTGTTCGCTGCGCTTGAACGCGTCGCGCTGCACAAGCCCGCCCGCCCGGATGTGCCGCGCGAATGCTTCTGTCGCATCACCGCGCGCCGCACGATCCTGGCCTCTGGCGCGCTGGAACGGCCGATTGCCTTCCCGATGAATGACCGCCCCGGCATCATGATGGCCAGTGCGGTGGAAACCTATCTGCACCGCTATGGCGTTGTCCCCGGTCAGCGCGTGACGCTGTTTGCCAACAACGACGGTGCCCGCGCCAGCGCGCGTGCGCTGATGGCCGCAGGCGTGCAGGTCGCGGCCATTCTCGACAGCCGCACCAATGCCAGCGCGGTTGAGGATTGCCCGGTCTATCTGGGTGCCCGCATCACCGACACCGCCGGACGCCACGGGCTGACCCGGATTGAGGGCCACCACGCGGGTGGTGAGTTCAAGCTGGAAACTGATCTTCTGGCAATGTCAGGCGGTTGGAACCCCACGCTGCACCTCACTTGCCACATGAACGGCCGCCCGCGCTGGAGCGATGAGATTGCCGCCTTCGTGCCCGCCGAGGGCGCGGTTCCCGGCCTCACGGCCGCAGGGTCGGCCAATGGCACCTTCACCACCCATGGCTGCCTTGCCGCAGGACATGAGGCTGCAAAGGCGGCGCTGGGCGATCTGGGGCTGAACCCCGGCAAAGCCGCACTGCCCAAGGCCGAGGGCCTGCCCTATGCGATTGAGCCCCTTTGGGCGGTTGACGGCAAAGGCCGCGCTTGGCTGGATTTTGCCAATGACGTCACCACCAAAGACGTCAAACAGGCCGCCGTGGAAGGCTATGCGTCGGTCGAGCATATGAAGCGCTATACCACGCAAGGCATGGCGCCCGATCAGGGCAAGAGCTCGAATGTGGGGGCCTTGGCCGTTCTGGCCGACGCCACCGGGCGCGGCATCCCGCAAACCGGCACCACCACATTCCGCCCGCCCTATACGCCCGTTTCCATCGCGGCGATGGGGGCAGGGGGGCGCGGTGCTGGCTTTGCGCCGCAACGCTTCATGACATCGGATCAGGCCAGCCGCGACCGCGGCGCGCCGATGATCGAGGCGGGGCTTTGGTATCGTCCCAGCTACTTCCCCAAACCCGGCGAGACGACGTGGCAAGAGGCCTGCGACCGCGAGGTCGCCATGGTGCGCAGCGCCGTGGGCGTGGCCGATGTCTCGACCTTGGGCAAGATCGACATTCAGGGCCGCGACGCCGCGCGCTTCCTTGATCTGGTTTATACCAACACCTTCAGCACCTTGCCCGTGGGGCGCGTGCGCTACGGGTTGATGCTGCGCGAAGACGGCTATGTGCTGGACGATGGCACGACGGCGCGGTTGGGGGAAAACCACTTCCTGATGACCACCACCACGGCCGCCGCTGGTCTGGTGATGCGCCATCTCGACTTCATTCACCAAACCCACTGCATCAATTGGGATCTGCGCTTTATCTCGATCACGGAATCTTGGGCGCAATTCGCCGTGGCGGGCCCAAAATCCCGCGCGCTTCTGAACGCGGTTCTCGATCAGCCTGTCGCGGATTTCCCCTTCATGGCCTGTGGCCCTGTGACGGTGGGCGGGGTCAAGGCCCGGCTCTTCCGCATCTCGTTCTCGGGCGAAGAGGGCTATGAAATCGCCGTCCCAACCCGCTTTGGCGAAAGCCTGTTCCGCGATCTGGTGGCCAAGGCCGAAACCATGGGCGGCGGACCTTACGGGATGGAGGCGCTGAACGTACTGCGTGTTGAGAAGGGCTTTATCACCCACGCCGAAATTCATGGCCGCACCACGGCCTTTGATATCGGCATGGAAAAGATGATCAGCCCGAAGAAGGACTGCATCGGCAAGGCCATGGCGGCCCGCCCCGGCCTGATCGGGCCCGAGCGTCAGCAGCTTGTCGGCCTGAAGATCGTGGTCGGCACCCCGCCGTGCTCGGGCGCGCATCTCTTTACCCAAGGCGACACGGTCGGGCGTGAACAAAGCCAAGGCTATATCACCTCATTCGCCCATTCTGATCTGATGGGCGCCTGCCTTGCGCTGGGCTTCTTGAAAAACGGCCGCGTGCGGCATGGCGAAAAGATCCGCATCGTCGATCACCTGCGGGGCTTGGACCTTTTGGCTGAGGTCTGCGATCCGGTGTTCCACGACAAAGAGGGGGAGAAGCTTCGTGCCTGAACTCATCGCAAAGCCCGCCGTTGACCACGCGGCCCTGACCCATGGCAGCTGCACTCTAACCCCCGTGGACCTTGGCCCGATCACCTCGATCGCGCTCTTTCCTGGGCAGGAAAAGGCCGCAAACAAGGCGCTGAAGCCCTTGGGACTGACCTTTCCCGCCCCCAACACGCTGGCGCATAAGGACGGCGCGGTGCTGGTCTGGACGGGCCGCGAGCAGGCCTTCCTGATCGGTGTTGATGCCCCCGATTTTGGGGCCTCTGCCGCGGTCACTGACCAATCGGGCGGCTGGTCCGCGCTGCGTCTGACGGGTGCCAAGGCCCATGACGTGCTGATGCGCCATGTCCCCTTGGACCTGCGGCTGCATGCCTTCCCGGTGGGCCGCGCGGTTCGCGCGCCCTTGGGGCATATGTCCGCCATCTTGCTGCGTGAAAGCGAGGAGAGCTTCCTCGTCCTCACCTTCCGCTCCATGGCCCGCACCGCTTGGCATGAGGTGGAGACCGCCCTGCGCACCGTGGCCGCCCGCGGCTGATGCTGACCCCCCGCGACATCGCCGAGTTGACCGACTGGCGACGCGACCTGCACCGCCACCCCGAGGTCAGCCGGCATGAAGCCGATACGGCCGCCCGGGTGGTGGCAGCGCTTCAGCCCCTTGCGCCCGATCAGCTGCAGACGGGCCTTGGCGGCCACGGCTTGGCGGCTGTCTTTGACAGCGGCCATCCCGGCCCCACGGTGATGTTCCGGGCCGAGCTTGACGCCCTGCCGATTACCGAGATTTCCGATATCCCCCACCGCTCCACCCGCCCCGGCTTCGGGCATCTCTGTGGCCATGACGGGCACATGGCGCTGCTTGTCGGCGTGGCGCGCCTCGTGTCGCGGCAGCGCCCGGCGCGGGGCAGGGTGGTCTTGATGTTCCAACCCGCCGAAGAAGACGGCTCGGGCGCGGCGGCGGTGCTGGCCGACCCGGCCTTTGCCGATCTGCAACCCGATTGGGCCTTTGCCATCCACAACCTGCCCGGCGTTGCCTTGGGCCATGCGCTGGTGAAACCCGGGGTGGTGAACTGTGCCAGCCAAGGGCTGAAGATCACCCTTGGTGGTAAGACTGCCCATGCAAGCCAACCTGAGGCTGGAACATCGCCGGGCCTCGCGCTTGCTGCCCTCATCACGGCCTTCTCCACCTTGGCCCCGCCCGCGCCCCTTGCCCCGGGCTACCGGCTTGTCACTGTCACCCATGCCCATCTGGGCGCGCCCGCCTTCGGCATCGCCCCCGGTGCTGCGGAGCTGTGGATCACCCTACGCACGCTCGAAGATGCCGACATGGCCGCTTTGCGCGCCGAGGCCATGGCGCTCGCTGAAACTCAGGCGCAGGCCCATGGCCTGACGCTCCATTTAGAAACCCATGACGATTTCGCGGCCTCAGTAAACCACCCCGAGGCCACCGCCCGCATCACCGCAGCACTTGGGGCCTTGGGCATCGCCCACGATCCTGGCGACTTGCCGATGCGCGCGTCAGAAGATTTTGGCCGTTTCGGCCAGCCCGGCACGCGCTCGGCCATGCTGTTTCTGGGCGCGGGCCAAACCCACCCCGCCTTGCACAACCCCGACTACGACTTTCCCGAAGCGCTGATTGCCCCCGGCGTCGCGATTTTCCACCAGATTGCCCGCGAAGTTCTGGGGTGACTCTCGCCTTCAATGTGGCCTAAATATCCCACGGGGGTGCGGGGGTGTGAAACCCCCGCGCACCGCCTGCCCAATGCACTACGAAAGCCCCTATGTCCCTGCCGCCCGGTTTCCTTGACGAACTGCGCACCCGCGTCTCCCTGTCGTCCGTCGTCGGGCGCAAGGTCACATGGGATGTGCGCAAGTCCAATCAGGGCAAGGGCGACATGTGGGCGCCTTGCCCGTTCCATCAAGAAAAATCTGCGTCTTTTCATGTGGATGACCGCAAAGGCTATTACTATTGCTTTGGCTGCCACGCCAAGGGCGATGCGCTGACCTTCATCAAGGAAACCGAAAACCTTGGCTTCATGGAGGCGGTGGAGGTCTTGGCGCGCGAGGCGGGCATGCCGATGCCCGAACGCGACGCCCGCGCGGCCCAAGTGGCCGACCGGCGCACGCAACTGATTGCAGTGATGGACGAGGCGGTCAAATGGTTCCGCCTGCAGCTCAAAACCTCTGCCGCCGCCGAGGCGCGCGCTTATCTCGTCAAACGCGGGCTCTCGGAAGCCGCGCAAGACCGCTGGGACATCGGCTTTGCCCCCGATGGCTGGCACGGGCTGCAACTTGCGATGAAGCAAAAGGGGATTTCTGACGATCTGCTCGTCGCCTCTGGCCTCTGCGCCAAATCCGACAAGGGCGGCGAGCCCTACGACCGCTTCCGCAACCGCATCATCTTTCCGATCCGCGATGGCCGCGGCCGGGCGATTTCGCTTGGCGGGCGGGCGATGGACCCCAAGGACAACGCCAAATACCTCAACGGTCCGGAAACCGAGATTTTCGACAAAGGCCGCAACCTTTACAACCACGCCCCTGCGCGTGAGGCGGCGGGCAAGGGCAAGCCGCTGATCGTCGCCGAAGGCTATATGGACGTGATTGCGCTGGCCGAGGCCGGTTTCACCGCCGCCGTGGCCCCGCTTGGCACCGCCGTCACCGAAGACCAGCTGCGCCTGATGTGGCGCATCCATGACGAGCCGATCATCGCGCTGGATGGCGATGCCGCGGGCATCCGCGCCGCGCTGCGCGTGGTGGACCTTGCGCTGCCTCTCCTTGAGGCGGGCAAAGGCCTGCGCTTTGCGGTTCTGCCCGGTGGTCAGGACCCTGATGACCTCATCAAATCCCAAGGCCCGCAGGCCATGCAGGCGGTGATTGAGGGCGCGCAACCCATGGTGCGTCTCTTGTGGCAGCGCGAGACAGAAGGCCGGGTGTTTGACAGCCCCGAACGCAAGGCCACGCTGGACAAATCCCTGCGCGCCGCGCTGAAACGCATCGCTGACCCTTCAATCCGCGCCCATTACGGCGAGGATATCAAGCGGCTGCGGCTGGAGCTGTTCGGCCAAGGTGGCGCTCGGGTTCCAGCGTTTCGAGGGGCACGTTTTGTGCCCAAGGGCACGCCCTTGCCCGCCTCTGCCTCGGCGCGCCAATCGCTCTTGGCCCAAGGCCTTGCCGTCGAGGAAGTGCTGCGTGAGGCGGTGATTCTTGCCAGTCTGATCCTACACCCCGGCCTTATTCACCGCTTTGAAAGCGCGTTGGAACGGCTGGACCTGACGGGCGAGGATCACAACCGCCTGCGTGCGCTTCTACTGGCCCATGCCGACGAAAACCCCGCCAGCTTGGACGATATCCTGCGGGTTGAGGCGGGCGCGGCCCTTGACGCGTTGATGCGCCGTCCCCATGTGCAGATCGCACCGCCCGTTCGCAACCGCACGGACGTTGATCTTGCAACCCTTTGTCTTGCCGAGGAAATGGCCAAACTTGACGCCCACCGCGCTGCCCGGCGCGAGATTGAGGACGCTGTTCTTGACCTCACCGGTCTGGCCGATGAGGGGCTGACATGGCGGCTCTCACAGGCCGCCGAGGCCCGCCACCGCGCCGATCATCCGGCGCGCGATGATGCCAATGACATGGGCGAAGACCGCGCCGCCCTGTCCAGCCACCTTCAGGCCTTGATCGATGATCGGGTCTGGGAAAAGAAACGCTAACCCACCGCCCGCATCCCCCCTGTGCTTTCCGCTGATTCGCGCTATTGATTCGCAAACGCTCAAGTGATTCGCCCTTACTGACGAACGGAGACGACATGGCCTCGAAAGACAATGACGACGGCAAACCCGAAGGCGAAGAGGCCGAAGTTTCCCTTGATCTAAGCCAAGCCGCCGTCAAACGGATGATCGCCGACGCCAAAGAGCGCGGCTATATCACCTATGACCAGCTCAATTCGGTGATGCCGCCCGATCAGGTCTCGTCCGAGCAGATCGAAGACGTGATGGCGATGCTGTCGGAGATGGGCATCAACATCATCGACGACGAAGAGGTTGAAGAGGGCGAGGCGCCGGTGGGCGAGCTTGTCGAGACCAGCTCGACATCGCGCGAAGTTGCCGTGGTGGGGGCCACCAGCGAAACGCTGGACCGCACCGATGACCCGGTCCGCATGTATCTGCGCGAAATGGGCAGCGTCGAACTTCTGTCGCGTGAGGGCGAGATCGCCATCGCCAAGCGCATCGAGGCCGGCCGCAACACCATGATCGCGGGCCTGTGTGAAAGCCCGCTGACCTTTCAGGCCATCATTATCTGGCGCGACGAACTCTTGTCTGAAGACATCCTTCTGCGCGATGTGATCGATCTTGAGGCGACCTTTGGCCGCTCATTGGACGGCGAGGAAGATATCGTTGGCGCCGGTCTAGAGGGTGTTGATGTCGACGCCAGCGCCGCCCCGCGCCGCGCACCGGGCGCTGCCGAGCCTGAACTGGATGCCGATGGCAACCCGATTTTTGCCGAGGCCGAGGAAGATGACGACGAGGACGGCGTGTCCATGTCGCTGGCTGCGATGGAAGCCGCGCTGAAGCCCAAGGTTCTGGAAACGCTGGACCTGATTGCGCGCGATTATGACAAGCTGGCCGAGATGCAAGACGCTCGTATGTCGGCGACGCTCTCCGAAACCGTGCGCTTTACGGCGGCCGAAGAGGCTGCCTATCAGAAACTGCGCTCGGAAATCGTGGCGCTGGTCAACGCGCTGCATCTGCACAACAACCGGATCGAAGCGCTGATCGACCAGCTTTATGGCATCAACAAGCGCATCATGGCGATCAACTCGGGCATGGTGAAGCTGGCCGACGCCGCCCGCATCAACCGCCGCGAATTCATCGACGAATATCAAGGCTATGAGTTGGACCCGACCTGGCTTGACCGCATGGCCGCCAAAGCGGGCCGGGGCTGGCAGGCGCTGATCGAGAAATCGCGCGACAAGGTGGAAGAGCTGCGTACCGAAATGGCGCAGGTCGGCCAATATGTCGGCGTCGACATTTCCGAATTCCGCCGCATCGTCAATCAGGTGCAAAAGGGCGAAAAAGAAGCCCGTCAGGCCAAGAAGGAAATGGTCGAGGCCAACCTGCGCTTGGTCATCTCGATTGCCAAGAAATACACCAACCGCGGTCTGCAATTCCTTGATCTCATTCAGGAAGGCAATATCGGCCTGATGAAGGCGGTCGATAAGTTCGAATACCGCCGGGGCTACAAGTTCTCGACCTATGCGACATGGTGGATCCGTCAGGCGATCACCCGGTCGATTGCCGACCAAGCCCGCACGATCCGGATCCCGGTCCATATGATCGAGACGATCAACAAGCTGGTGCGCACCGGCCGCCAGATGCTGCACGAGATCGGCCGCGAACCGACGCCCGAGGAATTGGCTGAAAAGCTGCAGATGCCTTTGGAAAAGGTTCGCAAGGTGATGAAGATCGCCAAGGAGCCGATTTCCTTGGAAACCCCGATCGGCGACGAAGAAGACAGCCAGCTGGGCGACTTCATCGAAGACAAGAACGCGATCCTGCCGCTGGATTCTGCAATTCAGGAAAACCTGAAGGAAACCACGACGCGGGTTCTGGCCTCGCTCACCCCGCGTGAAGAGCGTGTGCTGCGCATGCGCTTTGGCATCGGTATGAACACCGATCACACGCTGGAAGAGGTGGGCCAGCAGTTCAGCGTGACCCGCGAGCGCATCCGCCAGATTGAGGCGAAGGCGCTTCGTAAGCTCAAGCACCCCTCGCGCAGCCGCAAACTGCGCAGCTTCTTGGATCAGTAAGTCGGGGTTCACCCCGACGCGCCTGCCGCAAGATCAAGCCGCCGTACCCTATCGCGCGCTTGCTCTTGCAACGTGCGCTCAGGCGCCGTGTAGACCTACGGGGCGCTGTGATCGGCCAGTCCTTGCCACTTTTCAGGGGCGGACTTGTCTTTGACTGCGCCAAGCCTCAGAAAAGATCAGGTCTCGTGTGTGAGGTTCCCATGTTTCGCTGTCTGCTGCTCTTATCGCTTCTGGCCAGCCCTGCCATGGCCTTTCAGGCCCGAAATGGTGCAGAAGTTACCGGCACGGCGACCGAGATCGTGGTGGTCGCACGTCCGGGGCTGTCCTCCTCGGAAAGCTGGTGCGCGGCGGGCGATTTCGTGATCCGCGCCCTGGGCCAGCCCGCCACCACGCCGCTTTACCGCGTCACCCCACCGCCGCGCCGGGCGGGTGAGGGGGTCTCCTTCTCGCTCTCGCCCGAAGGTGCGACCGATCGCACGGGCCTCTTGCTGCTTGGGGATCGCGATGCCAGCCTTAGTGCGGGCCATGCACAGGCGCTCTGCCGGGTTGGCCGCTGGCGGTTTTGACCGCCGCATCCGCCAAAAGCAAACGCGCCGCCCTTTTTGGCGGCGCGCTTTTGTCACGTTCGGCTCAGATCAGCTCCACAAGAAGTCTGACCCGGTGACTTGCGTGGCTTCGGTCATTCCCGTCAACACGAGATGAAAGTTTGCGGTGCCATCGCCGTCGGTGTCGATCAACAGCCGATCCGTTGCACCGTCAAAACGCGCCTCCGAATTGTTCGATCCGCCCGTGAAGGCCGCATCGCCACGATAGACAAAGGTGCCGACCAAGAGGCCTTCGAACACCAGCCGGTCACCTTGTGCCCCGCCGCCGTTCACAGCGTTGAAGTCGGTGATGCTGTCATTGCCGGGCGTGGTCCCCGAGAACACAAAGTGATCCGCCCCCGTGCCACCGGTTAGCACATCATTGCCTGCGCCGCCGTTGAGGGTGTCATCACCATCGCCCCCCTGCAGCATGTTTTTGCCACGGTTGCCGATCATCACGTTATCAAGTTCGTTGCCCACTCCGCGATACGATCCGGTGCTGACCATCGTCAGGTTCTCAAGATGGGCGCCCAGCGTCCAGTGGGTCGCGGCCAAAACGGTATCGACCCCAGCTGCAGCACTTTCTGAAATGCGGTCACCCGACGCGTTGACATAGTAGGTGTCATCGCCCAAGCCGCCAATCATGCTGTCATTGCCGGTGCCGCCGTTCAGGGTATCGTTGCCCGCGCCGCCGTTCAGGGTATCATTGCCTGCCCCGCCGTTCAGCGCGTTGTGTCCCGCATTGCCGATGATGGTATTGGCCGATGTATTGCCAGTCGCTGTAAGGTCAGCGGTGCCTTGTAGGATCAGGGTCTCAAGCCCGCTCGCCATTGTGTAGCTGGCGCTGGCATAAACCAGATCCATTCCCCCCGAGTTGCTTTCGACGATCACGTCAAAGCGGCTGTCCACCATGTAAACGTCATCGCCCGTGCCGCCCAACATGCGGTCATTGCCGCTGCCGCCGTCCAGCGTGTCGTCGCCGTTGCCGCCGGACAAGGTGTCATTGCCACCGAACCCGCTCAGCAGGTTGTCGCCGTCGTTGCCGGTCAGTTTATTGGCCACCGCGTTGCCAATCCCGTTCAGATGGGCGTTGCCGGTCAGCACCAGATTTTCGACCGTCGCGGCCAATGTGGTGTTGAACACGCTCTGGATGGTGTCGGTGCCGCCATTGGCCGCTTCGATCACAACATCGCCCAGCGAGTCGACGATGAACAGGTCATTGCCGGTGCCGCCGGTCATCACATCATTGCCGATCCCGCCGTCCAAGGTATCGGCCCCCGCGCCCCCCGTCAGGGTGTCATGACCGCCGAGCCCGGTCAGCCGGTTCGCGCCGCCATTGCCGGTCAGGATATTGCTGGCCGCGTTGCCGGTTCCGGTCAGGCCCGAGGTTCCTGATAGGGTCAGGTTCTCAAAGTTCTCAGCCAGAACATGGCTGACAACCGTGATCACCGTATCAATGCCTTGACCTGCCAGTTCGATCAGGACATCGCCCGCCGCGCTGAGCATGAACGTATCGTTGCCCATGCCGCCTGACATGCTGTCATTGCCGGAGCCTCCGTCCAAGGTGTCGTTCCCAGCGTTGCCGCTGAGCACGTCATTGCCGCCATCGCCGCGCAGTAGATTGTCGCCAAGGTTGCCTAAGATGGTGTTCGCCATTGAGTTGCCGGTGCCATTGGCATGGGCTGACCCCGTCAGCGTGAGGTTTTCCAAGTTGCTGCCAAGCACATAGCTGACCGAGGCTTCGACCCGGTCAATGCCGCCTTGGTTTGACCGCTCAAGCACTTTGTCGCTGATGTGATCAAGGACATAAACATCGTCGCCCGCGCCACCTTCCAAAGAGTCGATGCCCATCCCGCCGTCCAGCGTGTCATTGCCCGCACCGCCGAACAGGCTGTCATTGCCGCTGCCGGCATAGAAGGCATTGTTGCCGTCATTGCCCGTCATCCGATTGGCGGCGGCGTTGCCGGTGCCAATGAAATCGCCAGTGCCATCCAGAAGCAGGTTTTCCAGATGTTCTGACAAAGTATAGCTTGCGGCGATTTGAACGGTATCGATGCCGTCGTTCAGGATCTCGATGACGACCTCTGTCGCGCTGTCCAGCACGAAGGTGTCATTGCCCTCGCCGCCGTGGAACACATCCACTCCTGCGCCGCCGATCAGCGTGTCCTCGCCATCGCCACCGTGCAGCGTGTCATTGCCGTCCATCCCGTTCAGCAGGTTGTCGCCCCCCCCGCCGGTCATCACGTTGTTCAGGAGGTTGCCAATTCCGTCAACGTCGCCGCCACCGATCACCAAAAGGTTTTCAATGCCGACGCCCATGCTGTGGTGTGCGGTCACTTCAACCAGGTCATTGCCACCCGATCCGGCGAGCGTTTCCTCGGCAATGTCGTCGACGTTGTCGACGCGGTAGACATCGTCGCCCGCACCGCCCTGCATGCTGTCGGCCCCGGTGCCGCCAATCAGCGTGTCATTGCCCGCGCCCCCGAACAACGTGTCATCGCCGGTCTTGCCATCCAGCAGGTTGTTCGAGGCATTGCCGGTCAGGATATTGCCCAGACCGTTGCCGCTGCCGGCCACGACGTTCACGCCCAGGTTCAGGTTTTCGACATGGTCGGACAGGGAATAGCCGCTGACTGCAGACCAGACGGTATCGATGCCGCTGTCGATCGCTTCGGACACATCATCTTGGCTGTGGTCGACATAATAGACATCATCGCCCAAGCCACCGATCATGGTGTCATTGCCAGTGCCACCGTCCAGCACATCATTGCCTTCCTCGCCGCGCAGCATGTCGTTGCCGCCGCCACCTGTGAGGATGTTATGGCCCGAGTTGCCAATCAGCGTATTGCGCAGGCTGTTGCCGGTGGCCGTCAGGTTGGCGGTGCGGGTCAGCGTCACGTTCTCGATGTGGTTTGAGGTCACAACGTCATACAGAATGTAGTTGATGGAGGCCGCCACCGTATCGGTGCCACCATTGGCCAGTTCGATCACCTGATCGCCTGCACTGTCGACGATAAACAGATCATCGCCCGTACCGCCGTACATCACTTCATTGCCGATGCCGCCGGCCAGCGTGTCAAAGCCGTTGTAGCCAAACAGCGTGTCAGTGCCGCCCAGACCTCGCGGAATGTTGTCGCCGCCAAAGACCAGGGTGCT